>OJNY01001705.1_pt1 | contig 12892 bp, 9 predicted proteins | sample 1597931 | NCBI WGS metagenome assembly OJNY01 (sample SAMN01915209, study PRJEB22387) | human gut metagenome | isolation source: stool | host: Homo sapiens | place: USA
GCAGGGATTCTGAATGAAGTAGTTAGTAAGGTTAACAGCACAATCGGCAATGTTAATTCTTCTCTTTCCGGTATTGAGAAGGCATTTACATTTTCTTACGATGTTACAACCCCTGATGGGAAGCGGAGATGGGGTAAATACTCAATGAATTTACCAAGAGTACCGACAGTTCCATATCTGGCAAAAGGCGCAGTCATTCCACCAAGAAGCGAGTTCCTCGCGGTCTTAGGAGATCAGAAGCAGGGCAACAACATCGAGACGCCAGAAGCCTTGCTCAGAAAGATTGTCCGGGAAGAAACAGCGGGACGACAGGCCGGCGGCGGAAACTACCGATTTACAGCGCAGATCAACCGCAGGACACTGTTTGACGAGATGATGAAAGAAGCACAGATGAGACGAGATACAAGCGGCAGAAACCCGTTTGAGATGGCATAGAATAATTCCCTGTCATGCAGAAAGTGTGGCAGGGGAAATACAGGGAGGATTCAATGCTTACAAGAGAAGCGACTTATGAAGATTATGGATTTTCAGAAGATGAAGATAAGAGATTGGGTGAATTTTGCAAGAATCTTGAGATGCGGGACAAGATATTGCTGTTGCAGTGTGCAGCGGAGGTGTATCCGAACATTGTTGACGAATTATACTGCTGTATCGTAATTGGAATGAGCTATGACAAGATGAACAAAAAGAAGTTTGTTGCGCTTGATCGTAAAGATTTTTATGCGTACCGGAAGAAAACGTTGGCTGTGTTCCGGGCGGCATTACAGGCATGTAATAGATATCCGTTTTAAAGGTTAGAGTAGAACCTGTCAAAACCGTCTGTTTCTCTGTATAGGGAATACATCTTGGAAAAACGTGGAGCTTCAGGGTATATAGTGGGGAAGTGTGTTGATAAGAAATGATAAGGTTTCCGCATATATAGCCGAAATCTTAGTATTTTTAGTGCTTTGATTGCCTAGTAAAACTTAGTATTTTGGCTCATATAGGCGGAGGCTTTCTATGAAAACTTCAGAAAACCTCATATATTTTTCTGTATGGATCATGGAACCTAACAAAAGCTAACATTTTTGTATGTATAGGTAAAACCTAAAAAACCTTATATTTTCGAATATAGAGGTGCAGAACTTAACAAAACTTAACATTTATCGGCATATAGATGAAAAAATGTAGGGAATTCGTTGACGCGATAACGCGCGGGTGACTATTCAGAGATTTCGGAGTCCCTAAAAGTCTGGCGCATGATTCCAAAATGAACTTCGAACGAACTTCGAGAAAATGCACTCAGATGTTATCGAACTCCGAGCGAACCCCGAGAAATGACCTTTTAATGAGTCAGTAAACAAAGAGCGAACAGAGAGAACATGAACAATACACGAACAAAACAAAAAGGAGATTTTTATGAATGGATGTAACGAAAATGCAATTGAATTTATGACTAATGGTACTAAAGCAACATTAACATTCTCTCAGGGCCGGTATAAGTCAGTAATCCGCAAGCTGTCAGAGAAACATCCTGATGATTGTCAGATTATTGCGGATAATGAGGACGGAAGTATTTGTGCTCATGTTCCGGTAGCTTGGATACGGATTTCACCACCGAAACAGTATACAGAGGAACAGCGTCAGCAGATGGGAGAACGGATGAGACGTAATGTGTCTGAAAATAAAGGAGTACAGGAATAAAACAGAGTAAAAATCAATTGTAATGCAACTAAGGTAAAGTTGTAAGGGTAAGGGAATAAAAAGGCTAAATGAGCCGATAAAATAGAGAGAAGAGATGATGCCGGTATTTAATAAAAATCCTGCTGCCGAACCTACGGCCCAATAAAAGACCTATTATGAGAAATACGGTCATTTACGGTCATGCGTTATTACTGATTTTTACGGTATTGGTCTGATTGAAGCAGTGAGGAAGCAGTGAAAAGTTATAAAAAGGGGCATCCATTATTTTGAGGATCCCTGTTATTGATAATGAAGCCGCAGGAAAGCCGCACAAAGCCGTGACGAACCCGTGAGAAATGGAATTAAAGCGGTGAGGAAGCGGTGAGAAACAGGCGAGAATCAGCATTATGTTGGAAAAAGATTGCATTTCCGCATATATAGCCGAAAAGCAATAACATATTTACTCATGGTTGTTGAGAAATGTTGAGATTTTTTATATGTAGCCCCATAACAGTACAGTTATTTCCGAAATAGAACTTGAAAAAACTTGAAGCATTGGCTTATATAGCTCGGAAAATAATTGCAGGGCGGAAAGGAGCGTTGTTATAGACGATTTAGTATATCTTAAAAATGAACAGGCAGTATGTGATAGTTTACAGGTAGCGGAGAAATTTGGAAAAAGGCATTCAGATGTCATTAGAGCAATAGAGAATTTATTGGCAAATGACTCAACGCAAAATTGCGTTCAGTGCATCAAGCCATCTAAGTATAAAGATGCTTCCGGAAAATATAATAAAAAGTATTTGTTGAATAAAGATGGCTTTGTGTTCCTGGCATTTGGTTTTACTGGAAAAGAAGCAGATGCCTGGAAATGGAAGTATATTGATGCGTTCAATCGGATGGAAAGACTTGTTTATGAAAAGAATACTGCTGCTTATCAGATAGCGGATCAGGAAGAGAGGATCACCAGAAGAGCAGAGACGGATGTTATCAAGGAATTTGTGGAATATGCCAGAATGCAGGGAAGCACTCACGCAGATCACTATTACAGCAATTATACCAGACTGGCATATAAGAGCGTAGGAATCACTGACAAAACAACTGCTGCCGGAAGTCAGTTAGATGACCTGGCGCTAGTGGAACATCTGATAACGCATACTTTAAGAACTGGCATGGCAGCAGGACATAATTACAAAGATATTTACCAGGACTGCAAGAATCGGCTGGAAGCTATGCGGTATTTACAGTGTACGGCGTGAAATGTTTTATTTGTCCAGAGTACAGGCATAGAACAAGGTGAAAATGGGTGGAAACAGTGCAAGGGTATATTTGTATAGAGTAAGGTGGAACAAAGAAAAATAGACGATTATTACAAAGCAATGAACAGTGTGGAAAGTATAAAGGAAATGCTGAGAAGGATCCCGATAAATTGAATAGGCGAAGCGGCAGCAGATGAGAGCAGAGGCAAATGGAAATTGACAAATTCTGGGGACTGGCATATAATATACTTATCAAGACAGCCAGTAAGGGAAGTCAAGGTTCCCCGTCCTGGCAAGATATATGTATAAGACGTAGCCGCCTATTCTTTACCAGAGAGCAGGGCGGCTATTTCTTATGTGTGTATGTAAGGATAGATACAATTAAGCTGGCTGTTGTCAGGATTATCATAAATATCTCGTAATCGCTCATAAGCATCCCCTCCTGTCAAGGCTCAGGATCAGGGGAACCACAGCCGCTCTACTGGCTGCCTGGATAAATATACTATATTCAGTTTTAGCTTATTGAAATCCCATGTTTTATTGCCTGCTCTTTGAGTTTGAGAAAATTTTTTGTTTGAGCGTTTTTCATTCTGCTATAAGCACTAAAAGATTTGGGGGCTAGTTCAGGCAATTCATAAAAAATATGATAGTATTCTTTACGCATCAGATTTTTCTTAAGAAACAGGGGCTGTTGAGATGGACTACAAAAAGAAACTCATAGAGATGTTAGAGAAAGCGGATCATGACCAAATATATACAATTTTCAGATTTGTTTGTAGCTTTCTGGGAATTAAATAAGACAATCAGGGGCGGCGGACTGCTGCCCTATTGCCAATAGAAAGACAGGTGATATAATGGCAAGAATACCATCAGGAATGCGAAAAAAGGAAAATGGTTTATTCGAAAAGCGTTTTACCGTGGAGGGCAAGAGATACAGTGCCTATGGTCGTAGCACAAAGGAATGTGCGGAGAATGAGCTCAGGATCCGTGAGGAAATTAAGGCAGGTCTGTATAATTCCAACAAAAATATAACACTGGACGCATATTTTGATGAATGGGAGAAGTCCCGGAGAGGAACGATCAAGGACAGCAGCATTAAAATAAACCGGTCGAAGTACAATAACCATATCAGACCAGTACTGGGAAAAATTAAGGTTCAGAAAATAGAAAAGCGTGCAGTGGTGAAATTGCAGCAGGATTTATCAAAGAAGCTGAGTGCATCCATGACTAATGGTGTTATAGTACTGCTGAAAACGGTGTTGAACGCGGCTGTTGATGATGAAATTCTTATGAAGAATCCTGCTGCCAGCGTGAAACCATTAAGGAAGGATGACCGGCCAAAAGCGAGTGAGACTATTCACAGAGCATTAACCAGAGAAGAGCAGCAGGCGTTTATGCAAGAAGCCAAGACGGAATGGTTATATGAGTTTTTCTGCTTTTCCTTGTGTACGGGAATGAGACTTAATGAGATCACGGCTTTAAAGTGGCAGGATATAGATTATATCAACAATGTGATCCGGGTAAACAAGACCGTGAGCTGGAAAGAGGGCGGCGGTATTGAGGAGACTTTGCCAAAATCAGATACCAGTAATCGCGATATTCCTATGAATGACACAATAAAAAAAATCTTGCAGATGCAGAAAACCAAAATGTCCATGGTTTACGGGGAAATCCATGCGAGAAAGATGGATAGTAATATCTTTATCGGGAGTAATGGAGCTAAGGCAATAGCATCATCCACGGTATCATCTGCTATAGATAACGTTTTAAAGCGGCTCCGGCAGCAGGGTATAGAAATCGAGAGGTTTACGCACCATGCTTTCAGAGATACATTTGCAACACGGTACATAGAAGAGGGCGGAAACATGCAGACGTTACAGAAAATCTTAGGACATAGTAGCTTGGCTATGACTGCGGACTTATATGCTCACGTTCTTCCGAACACAAAACAACAGGAAATGCAGCAGATAGAGAATGGATTTATCGGAGTGGCAGTTTTATGACTGCTGCTCCTTTTTTAGAATAAAATGAGCGGATTGGGGTAATAATTGGGGTAAAACGCTGATTGCTTTCGTAAGAATGGCTTAAAATCAAGGTTTTTTGTAGTTTCTTAATAAAATTTATAAATTTATTAGAAATTGTACAAATTTCTCTCACATTTATCCTGTATGATATAAACATCTTAAGAGAACAGAAGCTCTTAAGAAAAACTCTTTCCTTTCCCTAAAATATGTATGAAGATAAACCACCGTTCCGTTGGCAAGACAGAGCCGACAGGACGGTGGTTTTGATTTACAGAAAAATGTTGCCGGATGACAGAGGAGATAAAAGTTTCCAATGTTAACCGGCAACGTTTTTTTGTTTTGTTAAGATTACTGGTCGTGTGGATGCAGAGGGCAGTTACGGTCTTCTGTAACGGTTGAAACAGGAATAGATCTCCTGGATCCGGGGCATGGCATAACCACATGAAATATAACTTCCTTCCGAGAAGAATGATAATCCCTGTTTTTTCAGCTGGGAATCCAGATAAGTGACGATCTCCGGCAGAGTACGTTTTCCGTCGATGAGATGTTCACAGGCATACTTCAGAAGCAATGCCAGAGATGCTGTCTGCTCGGAGTCGATCAGCTGCTCCACATAGCGGAGGTCTACTTCGGTTTTTCCAAGAGAGAAGCCGTCTTTGCCATGAACTTTGGTTTTCAGTCTTTCCGGCTGTCCGGGACGGCTGTGGCGGGATGGAGCCGCTTTGGACCTGGTCATGATGCGATGGCTTTCCGGCAGACGGAACGCAGGTGTTTCAACGTCTGAGAGAGGATATTCCTGACAGAGCTTTCCGGTAATTTCTGTGATATCCACGGGATGATAATTATCCATCTGGATCACAGTATCCGCAATGTGGAAAAATGCTCCGGAACTTCCTGCAACCAGAATGGTGGAGATCCCTGCCTTTTCATAGAGATCCCGTGCACGTTCCAGAAATGGAGTGATGGGCTCTTTTTCCCTGCAGATCACACGCTGCATGAAAGAATCCCGTACCATAAAGTTGGTGGCAGAAGTATCCTCGTCAAGAAGAAACACTTTACTTCCGGCTTCCATACTTTCCACGATCCCGGCAGCCTGGGAAGTGCTGCCGCTGGCATCCTCTGTAGAAAAGCAGAGGGTGTCTTTTTTGTTTGGAAGATCGTTGATAAAAAGAGAAATATCTACGTCTTTGATAAAACGGCCATCCTCAGAGCGGAGCTTCTGGGCAGAGGAATCGGTAATGACATATTCACGGCCATCACCGGAAATATGGTTGTAAATACCCAGTTCCAGTGCGTTAAGCAAGGTAGATTTGCCATGGTAGCCGCCGCCTACGATCAATGTGATGCCGCAGGGAATGCCCATGCCTGTGATGGTTCCTCTGTGGGGCAGATCCATGGAAATTCGCAGGTTTTCCGGAGAAACAAAGGGAACGGAATTTTTCATCGGGCGGGAAGAGATGCCGCTTTCCCTGGGAAGGATGGCCCCATCGTTTACAAAGGCAGCCAGGGAACGCTTCGCAAGTTCCCGGCGGATATATTCCTGGTCTTCGGCAAGCTCGATCGCTTCTTTCAGACGATCGGCATCAAGGTTCCGGTAAAAGAACGCTTTATGCACGCAGACCGGGAGAAAATCGAAGAGGATTTTTTCCAGTTCGGGGGAGTTGATGGTTCTGCCATTGGCCGGGAAACCAATGAAAAAACGGGCAGTGATGCCTTTTTCCGTAATCTCGCAGGCGGTACGTGCAAGAACCTCCTGACCACAGTGACTGACTGAGATCAGGCCGCTTTTTCCGGATCCTTTTGCACGGAAGGTATAATGATTTACCTGCTGTTCAAACTGTCGGTTCAGGAAATCTCCCAGTGTGATACGGGTCAGGGAATCCTTATAATATTCTTCCGGAAATTTGGTGTCCCGGTGGGAAAGTTTCACGCTGATATGAGACGGAGAGGCAAAAGGATCTCCCTGTACGTGGTCAATGGATAAAATATAACGGTCAAACTGGTATGCACCCCGCAGGGACTTGTATGCGGGATAGCTTTTGCGGTTGATGCTGTGAAGAAGCTCTTTTAACTGAGCAGATGATTGCATGTTGATTCCTCCTTTGCCCTGGCCAGGTCAGACAGGACCAATTCTTAAGAACTACTATAACGAATCATAAAGATTTTGTAAAGAATATCAATTGCGGTGGAAATTCATAAGTGTTTGACCTATAATAGTAGACAGATTGCAGATAATATGATGAGAAACGGTATCTGTCAGAAATTATAAAGAAAGGTGGAACATGAAGATGGAAAGAAGAAATGCGTGGCTCTCCTATAAGGAAGCAGAAGAGGCAGAAATGGAGAAGCTTGCGAAAGCCTACAGAGAATTTCTGGATAAAGGAAAAACAGAGCGTGAATGTGTCGCAGAGATCGTGAAGGAAGCAGAAGCTGCCGGATACGAATCCCTTGAGTCCAAGATCAAAAAAGGCGAGAAGATCAAAGCCGGTGATAAGGTTTATGCGGTAGGAATGAAGAAGATTATTGCTCTGTTTCATGTAGGATATGAAGAACTTTCCGGAGGCATGAGCATTCTCTGTGCACATATTGACTCACCGAGGCTGGATGTGAAGCAGAATCCGCTGTATGAGGATACAGACCTTGCTTATCTGGATACTCATTATTATGGCGGTGTGAAGAAATATCAGTGGGTGACACTTCCACTTGCCATGCATGGTGTTGTTGCAAAGAAGGACGGCAGTGTTGTGGCGGTCAGCATTGGTGAGGATGAGGAAGATCCGGTACTTTACATCACTGATCTTCTGATCCACCTTTCCGGAAAACAGCTCCAGAAGAAGGCTGCTGAGGTTATTGAGGGCGAGAATCTGGATATCCTGATCGGCAGCAGACCTCTTGCGGATCTTCCGGATGATAAGAAAAAAGATGCTGTGAAACAGAATGTTCTGAATATCCTGAATGAGAAATATGGTATTGAAGAGGAAGATTTTCTTTCTGCAGAGCTGGAGATCGTTCCGGCAGGAAAAGCCAGAGACTGTGGACTTGACCGCAGCATGATCGCGGCATATGGACAGGATGATCGTGTATGCGCCTATACTTCCCTTGCGGCAATGCTGGAGATGAAAGAGACACCGAAGCGTACCGGATGCTGTCTCCTTGTAGATAAGGAAGAGATCGGAAGCGTTGGTGCTACAGGTATGCAGTCCAGATTTTTTGAGAACAGTGTGGCAGAGCTTCTGGATGGAATGGGATGCTATTCCGAGCTTGCCTTAAGACGCGCACTTCGTAATTCCAGCATGCTTTCTTCTGACGTGAGCGCAGGTTATGATCCGGCCTATGCAGAGGCTTTTGAGAAAAAGAACGCAGCATATCTGGGACGCGGTATTGTTCTCAACAAGTTCACCGGAGCAAGAGGAAAATCCGGTTCCAACGATGCCAATGCAGAGTATGTGGCGAGAGTACGCAGGATCTTTGATGATCATGATGTCGCTTTTCAGACAGCAGAGCTTGGAAAAGTCGATTTTGGCGGCGGCGGAACCATCGCTTATATTGCGGCGCTTTACGGAATGGAAGTCATTGACAGTGGCGTGGCTGTGCTGAGTATGCATGCTCCGTGGGAAGTTACCAGCAAGGCGGACGTGTATGAGGCATATAAAGCGTATAAGGCATTTTTACTTGATGCATAAAAATGCGTCAGTTCTGAAGACATTCCGGTGATCTTTTCGTTACAGATCAATGAGCGGGGTTTTCCCGGAAAGGACAGAGCAGTCTGCCTGCTGCTGTTTGGGTGCGGATCATTCCGCCGATAAACAGCAGTATCCCCTGCAGACTTCGCTCTGTATTTTTTAACCAAATCAAGTAAGTCCCTTGCGGGGTTGCGAAAAGCAATAAGCAGTGGATAGAGCTTGCCTGAGACTGGTTTACTTTAGAAGGAGTACTTTAATTATGGAAGAAGCATTGGTACGGGTAGTGGATCTGTGCAAAGTTTACAATCCCGGAGAAAATGAAGTGCGGGCGCTGGATCATGTGAATCTGGAAATACATAAAGGTGAATTTGTGGCAATTATCGGACAGTCCGGTTCCGGAAAATCTACATTTATGAACATGCTGGGCTGTCTGGATGTTCCCACCTCCGGGAAATATTATCTGAATGGAACAGACGTATCCACAATGAAAGATAATGATCTCTCGGTGGTTCGAAATAAAGAGATCGGATTTATCTTTCAGGGTTTTAACCTGATCGCGAATCTTACCGCAATAGAAAATGTGGAGCTTCCTCTTATCTATCGTGGGATCGACCGGAAAACAAGAAGAAAGCTTGCTGTGGAATCCCTCAAAAAAGTCGGACTTGAGAAGCGTATGGATCATAAGCCAAACGAAATGTCGGGCGGACAGCAGCAGCGTGTGGCCATTGCAAGAGCGATTGCGGCCAAGCCCCCTGTAATTCTGGCGGATGAACCTACCGGAAATCTGGATTCTGCATCCAGCAGGGAAATTATGGAGATTCTGAAGGGAATGCACAGATCCGGAGAAACGTTGATCCTGATCACCCATGATAATGGAATCGCGGCTCAGGCCAAACGGGTGGTTCGTATCATGGATGGAAAAATTGAATCAGATATGATTAATGAGGAATTCGTCGAGGAGGCTTAACAGAAATGAAAAAAGGAAAAAAGATTGTAATCGGTGTAGCGGCAGTGGCAGTTGTGGCAGGCGGTTTTTACGCAGTATCAGGAGGAAGCCGCAGGTCAGCGGGAAGGATGCTTTCAGCACAACGCTTGGCGGTTTTTACGCAGTATCAGGAGGAAGCCGCGGCGAGGCACAGCTTCCTCAGGTTTCGGTTACAAAGGCGGAGACCGGAGATGTGGAAGAAATTGTGGATGCAACCGGAACGGTGGTCAGTGATGAACAGAAAACTTTTTATTCACCGGTAAACGCACAGATAAAAAAAGTATCTTTTGCAGAAGGGGATTCCGTCTCAAAGGGTACAAAACTTGTGGAATTTGAGCTGAAAGATCTGGAGAGAGATAATCAGAAGGCAGAACTGAATGTGAAATCCGGAGAGTATGATTACAAAAATTCCATCAATAAATCTGATGAGGCACAGCAGAAGCAGAATAATGCCAAATCAAAAGTTTCCAGTTTGGAGCAGCAGGTGAAAGATAAGCAGAACTATCTGGCATCACTGAAATCTCAGCTGGCATCTGTGCAGGCGCAGGCAGCAGCAGACGCACAGGCCCAGGCTCAGGCGGAAGCCCAGGCAAAAGCCGATGCTCAGGCAGCCCAGGAAGCGGAAATCCAGAGAGCATATGCAGAGGCGCTTACTACATATCAGAATGAAACGCTTCCCCAGTATCAGAAGGAACTGGGCGAGCTGAATGCCGCCTATATTAAGGCCCAGGGCGAGTATAACCAGGCAGATAATAATTATCAGATGGCTTTTGCCCAGTGGCAGGCAGACCAGAGTGATGAGAACGCGCAGGCACTGGACGAAGCGGAGAACACAAGAAGCCAGGCCGAGATCAATTGCCAGGAGGCAAAAGAAGCTTACGAGGATAAAAAGGCGGCTCAGCCGAAAATGCCGGAATATTCGGATTACAGCAGTGCCGGAGGGGAAGATTTTGTTACAGACGGAACACAGGACGATGGACAGGATCTGACAGACCAGGGAAGTGCATCCGCTGCTTCCACAGGTGCATCTGTGGATACTTCAGGAATTGAGAATGCCATTGATCAGGCAAGTTCTGATCTGGCAGATCTTCAGTCCGATCTTGCCACACAGAAATCCATTGCAGAGGCAGATTCTACCAGCCTTACAAAGGAAGAAAAAGAGAAGCTGAGAGTCAGCAATAATCTTACAGAACTGGATGCCAAATCTGCAAAAGAACTTGTTGCGGAAGGAAAAAAAGGTATCACGGCAGATTTTAACGGCGTTATTTCCAAGTCTGCAGTGCAGCAGGGAGCAGCAGTGACACAGGGAATGGAGCTTTTTACCCTGCAGAACACAGATAAAGTCAGTGTGGACATCAATGTATCCAAGTATGATTATGCAAAGGTAAAAGAAGGCCAGACTGCGGATATTACCATCGGTGATAAGAAATATACCGGCAAGGTAACGAAGATCAGCCATATTGCTACAACAAACGAGAAGGGATCTACTCTGATCGCAGCTACTGTCAGTATTGATAAACCGGATAAAGATATTTTCCTCGGCGTTGACGCAAAGGTGAAGATCTATGCGGAAAAGGCTGAAAATGTAGTAACACTTCCGGCAGGAGTGGTAAATATTGGTAAAGATGGCTCTTTCTGTTATGTACTGAAAGACGGCGTGATCACAAGACAGGACATCACTACAGGAATCAGTTCTGAGGATTCTGTTGAGATCACAGATGGAATCAAAGTAGGCGATGAGGTCATCGAGGATCTGGGTTCTCTGGAAGAGGGAATGACGGCAGAAGCAGCACCTGCAGATGGTGACAGTGCAGCAGAGACAGGGGAGACTGCCAATGAGTAATATTTATGAATACATCAAAATGGCGATCCACAACATCATGGCAAATAAGGGAAGATCGTTTCTTACCATGCTGGGTATCATTATCGGTATTGCATCGGTGATCGCCATTGTTTCCATCGGTGAAGGAACCAAGAATCAGATGAACAGTGAGATCGATGATATCGGCGGCGGCCAGATTGCGGTGTACTGCAGCGATGATGCCACCGCAGATGATGTCTGGATCCAGCCTGAGGATATTGATGCGGTCCGGGATCTGGATGGTGTGGAAGGTGTTAATGTTTCAGATTCCTATACAGGAGAGACAGTAACCGGAAAAGGCGATTTTAATCTTACAGTAACCGGTGAGGCGCAGGACGCCAAACTGGTGGACAATGCTTCTGTGAAGTATGGAAGTTACTTCGGACAGAAAGAGGTTGAAGAGGGAAAAAATGTCTGTGTGATCTCAGATGCCGACGCGAAGCGGCTTTTTGGAACGGATGATGTCGTGGGAATGACACTGGATGTCACCTGTTATGATCTGACCAAGACATTTCGTATCTGCGGAGTTACCACGCAGAAGGAGAACGGTACTTTTGTCAGCTACACTTATGACGGTATGCCTGTGTCCATTAACGTGCCTTATACGGCCATGGACGATTTTACAGGAAGTACCGGTGAGTTCTATCAGATCACAGTTCAGGCAGACAAAAATCTGGATTCCCAGGTGGTGGCAGACCGGATCGTAAATCTTCTGGAAAGACGCCATCATTGTGCCGGAGACGATTATTTCCAGGTACAAAGTTTCCAGGATATCATGAAATCCATGAACCAGATGCTTGGAATGGTCACCGCATTTATTTCTTTTGTTGCGGGAATTTCCCTTCTGGTAGGCGGTATTGGTGTTATGAACATCATGCTGGTGTCCGTCACAGAGCGCACCAGAGAGATCGGTATCCGTAAATCCCTTGGGGCAAAGACTTCTTCCATTATGCTTCAGTTCCTTGCTGAGGCAGCGATCCTGACCATCATGGGTGGCCTGATCGGCATTGTCCTTGGCATCGCAGGGGGACATGTGATCTGTGCGGTGATCGGCAGCAGCATGGGAACCACCATCACACCAGGGATCAGTCTGGGAACTATCCTGGCGGCAACATTGTTCTCCTGTGCAGTAGGTGTATTCTTCGGAATCTACCCGGCAAGAAAAGCAGCCAAACTCAGCCCCATCGAGGCACTCAGAAGAAACTAGAAAACTGTTGCTTTTGCATCAAAAATAGCAATAAAAAATATTTTTGAAAAAAAATAAAAAAACTTTCAAAAAACCCTTGACATTTTATAGGTCTTAGAGTATCATACATATTGTTGCAGCGGTGATACGAAATATCACAAAGGAAAAGCAACAAAGATGTGCGTTTAGCTCAGCTGGATAGAGCGTTTGGCTACGGACCAAAAGGTCGGGG
>OJNY01001709.1_pt1 | contig 12889 bp, 10 predicted proteins | sample 1597931 | NCBI WGS metagenome assembly OJNY01 (sample SAMN01915209, study PRJEB22387) | human gut metagenome | isolation source: stool | host: Homo sapiens | place: USA
TACGCCGGACGAGTCTACAGCGACCTCGGCGACGCCCCCCGCGCCCTCGACTACTACCAGAAAGCACTTGACGCCATTCCCGATAGTCCCGATAACCTAATGTTGCGTTATCTTATTTATGGGCAGATGTGCGATATTTATACATATCAACATCTCTACGACAAGTCACTGAGCTGCAACCGTCAGGCATTGGAAATGGCAATGAGAATGAACGACTCTATAAAAATCGGTCGTATAATGGAACACATCGCTATCAATTTCCGCAACTTGGAGGTCCACGACAGCGCTGAAATATGGTTCAATAAAGCCATAAACTGGGTAAAACCTATCGGTAATAAGAATTTGACTGATAACATAAAGGCACAACTTGCGTCACTCTACATAGATGGTGGCAATCTGGAGCTTGCCGATTCCATATTAAAGCCCATCCTTTCCGATTTCCCTTCACTGCCATTGCCGCAACAATACGCAATGCATTCAATCGCGATAAATCTGTATACCGACAAGAAGGAGTTCTCCAAGGCGATGCCTCACATATATTGGGCAAGAAATAACGGTAATATATATACTAAGCACTTGGCTTATGGGACATTGGCCAATATGAAAATTGAAGAGAATGACATTGACAGTGCAATAATATACTTAAACCTGTTTAAGTTATATTCCGATTCTATAAACGATTTCTATAATGTCAATGAAGTTGCCAAAATCACCGCAGCATATAATTATGCTCTGTATGAACGTGACAACAAACTGCTTTTGCAGGGAAATGCCAACAACCGGTTACTGATAATAATTCTATCTGCATTGATACTGGTGTTATCAATGGCAATCATAATGGTGCATCGATACAACAGAATAAAAAAGATGCTGGTCAATACGCGCTTCAATCTGTTGGAAGCCTTCGGCATTGAACTAAAACAATCGGCACAAAACATCGAATCGGAAGATACTTCCGATGAACAAGCCATGAATCGGTTAAGACAATATGACATTGTCAATCGGTTCATGTATGAACTTGGCAATCCGAAAAATTCCATGAATGCAACCGATGACGACTGGCTGCTATTGGAATCGGCAATAGAGGAAGTCTATCCCGGTTTCAAGAACAGGTTGTCAAGTCTGTTCCCGTTTTCAGATACCCAGATAAAGGCATGCCTGATGATTAAAGTCGGCATGTCCAATGTAAGAATGGCACACATTTTAAATAAATCAGAGGGTGCTGTATCAGTAATGCGCAAACGAATGTACAAATCAGTGTTCAATTCATCGACTGCTGAAGCTCCTCAATGGGATTCATTTATCCGCTCATTATAAGCACAATAAAAGATTTGTCAAGAATTTGTCAAGACTAAAATTCAACTTGTCAAGGATTTGTCAAGGAAAAAATTTGCACAAATTATCGCATTTGATTTCATTTGCAAAAATTAAAAACCAAAAACAATGAATAGAATCATTTTCACAACAATTGCAATCTTGAGCTTATTTATACTCAATGCAAATGAAAAGGTTATTGATACTAAAAGAGGAAATACTACTTCCGATTATCATGACCGCTCATTAGGTTACTCTCCCTATGTCACCATCGATGACAACGATGTGTTGCGTGTCTATGATGAGTGCACCGACGATATCACAGTGTTCGTATGCGACGACAATGATAATCCCGTATGGAGCGGCTATCCGTCATCGACCAATCAGCAATGCCATGAGTTTGCAATAACCGGACTTGATAATGGCCGATGCTACACCCTATACCTGTATATTGATGGGACAACCTACACGGGTGAATTCACAAGATAAAGGAAAAAGGTTATAATCTTCATATAATTAACAAGGCGGACCAAAAGATACGTACGACCCGGAGGTCCGTTATTTTATTAGCACAAAAATTGAAATTTATGCCAACAACTATCTTATCATTAACGGATTTGGTTAAGAATGTGCAGAATCGTCTTTCTATCGAAGAAGAATGCTTCGTATTTGGCGGCCTTGACCACACAGGAGAGGAGGCAAGTAACAATTGCCAATGCTACGGCAACAATTGCCTATGCAATTCAAACAATTGTCAATGTGGATTCGAGAGTTCCAACAATTGTCAATGCAAAGGCAACAACTGCCAATGCCGTTATATTGTAACTGACCCCAGTCTGGAATAGTATTCAATTTCAGTAAGTGTATTTGGGTATTAAATAAATGCTCAAATACACTTTAATCATAAACGTAAATTCCATCCCCTCACAATGAAAAAAAGCATATATAACACATATCTACACCCTACCGAGAATTCTACGGTAATCTATAATGCATTGACCGATAAGACAATGGTTATACCTGATAAAGTGCTTTCCGTAGACAACATCCTTGATGTAAACGAATCATTGTTAAACAAGCTTGTCGAAGGAGGCTTCATTGTCGATGACTCCATTGATGAGCGGGATGAATTTATAAAGAGCGCATTAGCTGTTGAGAGAAACGACACAAGCTTTCATCTGATAATAAATCCGACAATCAACTGTAATTTCCATTGTTGGTACTGCTATGAATCACATATTGCCTCAAAAATGGATGATGAAGTGATTAGGCATGTCAAGTTGTTGATTGACCGTATAATAGATGATGGCAAAAGCCTGACAATATCATTCTTCGGGGGAGAACCGATGTTATACTATGACGAAGTAATGATGCCAATCCTGAAACATGCTCACGGCAAATCATCCGAATCCAAGACACCTTTCTCGGCCAACATGACATCCAACGGCTTTCTATTATCGGAAGAACGTATAAAGTCCATGAAAATGTTGAATTTTACAGGAGCGCAGATAACCCTTGACGGCGACAAGGATATACACAACAGCATACGCTTTCGCCACAAAGGTGATGACACATTCACCCATATAGTGGATAATATAAAATTGATGGTTAAAAACGGAATGGGTGTAACATTGAGAGTAAACTGTTCAAAGGACAACATGACATCAATAGTGCAGATTCCATCTTACTTTAGTGATTTGACACCCGATGAAAAGAGATTGATTCGCGTAGACCTACAAATTGTATGGCAGGATAACAATCGCAAAGAAATATACGGATACATGGACAATCTTATAAAGGCATTCAGCAATGAAGGCATTCCTTCGGCAAAAATGGATTTTAGAAGTTTTTGTTACGGTGACAGAAGAAACAGCTGCATGATAAACTATAACGGAGATATCTACAAATGCACGGCAGTCGACTTTGCCAATACACCAAGGGACGGATATCTTTCAGCCGAGGGGGAAATCATATGGGAAAACGACTCTTTGGAAAAGCGAATGTCATCAAAGTTCAAGAACCACAATTGTCTCCATTGCAGAATATTTCCTTTGTGTCACGGTGGCTGCACAAAGCAGTCCATGATGTCAAACGATTATTGCATGCACAACTTCGACGATGAAGAAAAGGACAGCTTTGTGACCAACCGAATACTATTAAATGCAACATCATGCTGATATATTCGACAATTTGGTTTATTTTTGCTAAATATTATTACCAATCTACACCTTTAACCCTATCATGACAACGTGCAGCAACATGAAGAATCTATTCCTGACATTGGTAGTTATCTTTTCGGCTCTGACTGCCGAGGCATTCACCGTGCGCGGACGCATAGTCGACGAAAGCCTGAAGGAGCCCGTGCCGGGAGCCGCATTAATAATAACCTCACCCGACTCAATCGTCATAGCCCGCGGAGCATCCGACGGCAAGGGAGCATTTGCCGTCAATGTCGACAGCATTCCGGAGCGTCTCATAGTCACCGTAAAAGCCACCTCCTACAGCCCTATGTCGCTTTCACTGTCGGGAGCGGGCAGCGACATCGACCTCGGCCGACTGGCACTGTCACCGTCATCGATAGGCCTTAGCGAGATAACCGTATCGGCCAAGGCTGTCAACCGGCTGACCGACCGCACCATACTTATTCCCTCGGCGGCCGAGATAAAGCGTGCGCCGGGCATGATGGGGCTGCTGAACTCCTTGTCATTCAAGTCACTCGAACTGAAAGTGAACACCCTCACCAACTCAATAACCATCAACGGACAGACCGCAAAGATTCTCATAAACGGAGTGCCGCGTAGAATCGAGGACCTCACCGCGCTGATTCCCGAGAACATAGCCAGAGTGGAGTATTGCAGCTACCCCGACATACGTTACGGCTCATGCTGGCTCAACATAATAACCGTGCCTGTCGACAAGGGCGGAAGTGTGATGGCCTACATGAATCCGGCGCTGACGACAAAGCGGACATCGCAACAGGTAGCGGCATCCTACCGACATGGAGCCAATGAGGTGTCGTTCAACTATTCGGGAGGATTCCGCGACTCCCACAAGGAGTACTCCCACAAGGATGAGGAGTATATCGGCGGCGGCAACGTTACACGCCTCTACTATCACGGGCTTCCGTCGAAGACCATAGACCGATACAACAACGTGCGCATCGACTACACGCGGCAGCCCTCGGACAAGCGCATATTCATCGCCTCGCTGCTTCTCGACCAGCACAGCCAGAACCAGGACGAGGACACCGAGGTTCAGGAGATAAGCTCATCATACTCCGAACGCACAAGCCGCGACTTCAAGTCGCTTGCGCCGACGCTCGACCTCTACTATCGCGAAAACACTAGTGCCAACGGTGTGATGGAGCTGAATGTGACATCCTCATTGAGCAGTGGCGACTACTACCGCGACATTGTCAACACCACAGGCTATGCCGACTTCAACACAATCAACAACACGGCATGGTCCATAGGAGGCGAGGCTCTGTACTCCCACCGCTACTCGGCAGTAAGCACCCGTTACGGCATACAATACCGCTTCACCGACTCCGACCGAAAGACAACGATAAACAACGGCAACCCCATTGCCGACGACGCAAGGTCGCACATCGTCTACGGATACGCATCCGTAGGCGGACGACTGCTCGACATCGGTTACTCGCTCGCAGCCGGACTACGCTACAGCCGTGTGACAAGTTCGATGCTCAATCCCCGGTTGTCGCTGTCGCTCAACCGCAACTTCGGCAATGACTTCAGCGCGAGCTACCAGTTTCAGTGGCAGCCGTCGTCGCCCGGCCTGTCACGATATTCCAATGTATATACTCCTGTAAACGAGCTGCTCTACCGCACAGGCAATCCCGACCTCAAGTCGACAATCAGGACCGCCAACCGACTTTCGCTACAATACGGCCACGGAAAGTTCTACGCCTCGGGCGAAGCCTTCTATCAGCACACCAAGCGCCCCGTAATGGACACCTACAGCTATGTCGACGACCCGTCGTCGGAGATATACGGCAAATTCCTCGTGCGCCCCGAAAACTGCGACAATACCCGACAACTCGGCGTGTCGCTGTCGATGAGCGTCAACGACCTGCTCGACCACATGTCGCTCGCAGTGTGGGGAGGATGGGGCCGGCACTCTACCCAGACCGGCGAACTCCGATACGAGAAATGCTCCTGGAATGCCGATGCCCAAGTGTCGTTCTATTGGGACACATGGTCGGTAAATGCCAACTTCACCCTCATTCCGGGCTACCAGCTGAGCACCAACAAGCTCAGCGAAAGGTCGCGTTTCAGCGGAGTGGATGTAAGCTACCGATATCGCCAATGGACATTCACTGCCTCGATATCGCAGATGTTCTCCAAGCACGGCGTCAGGCAGCAAAACTGGACACTGTCAAGCGTCCATCCCGAGTACTCCGACTATAGCCTGAAGGACTTTGCCAACCTCGTAAGCATAGGCGTGCGCTACAGCCTTAACTTCGGAAAGAGGCTCCGCAAGGGCAACCGCTCAACCTCAAGCTACGGCATCGACTCCGGCGTCAACATAACCTACTAATAAACCTTTAGCCACCAACCATATATACGGTGATGGACTTTCAATCAATCGGACGGCGATTCAGGCGATTTCCCTGGATAAAACAGCGCGACTCGATGCAATGTGGCGTGGCATGCCTCACCATGGTATGCCGCCACTACGGATGGGCCTGCACGCTGTCGCAGATTGAAGAGCTATGCCACGCCACTACCGAAGGAGTGTCGCTGCGCGGTATGTCGCAAGCGGCCGCGGAACTCGGATTTGAAACCGCTTCGGTGCGCCTCTCTCCTGATGAGCTGTCACAGTCGCCACTGCCGGCCATCCTGCATTGGAATCAAAACCACTTTGTGGTGCTCTACCGCATCGACCGCCGGGGCCGTTACCACATAGCCGACCCGGGCAAGGGGCTCCTCACCTATAGCCGTGATGAGTTCATGAGGCGATGGGCAAGCACACGAAGCGGCGACGAGGACCGGGGCATAGCCCTGCTACTTCAGCCGGGACCTCGCTTCGGGCAATCGGACGCTGAATCGGAACAGGCGGGTGAGCGTCGCTCGTTCAGGTTTCTCGTCGGCTACATAAAGCAGTATCGGGGTTACTTCGCCCAGATATTCCTCGGGCTTCTGCTCGGATGCGTGCTGCAGCTTGCCATGCCGTTTCTCACACAGGCCATTGTCGACCGTGGCATCCATGATGCCGACATAGGTCTTATATGGCTCATACTGCTCGGCGAACTCATGATAGTGACCGGACGCACCGCCACCGACTTTATACGCCGCTGGCTCCTGCTCCACATCTCGATGCGCATCAACATCTCGCTTGTGAGCGACTTTTTCATCAAGCTGCTCAAACTGCCTATGTCGTTCTTCGACACAAAGCTTATGGGCGATCTGCTGCAACGCATGAGCGACCACTCGCGCGTGCAGTCGTTTCTTACCGGGCAGACTCTCGGCGTAATGTTTACGATGCTGAGCTTCATTGTGTTTGGAGTCGTGCTGTTTGTCTACAGTCAATTGATTTTCACGGTGTTTGTCATCGGCAGCCTCTGTTATGCCCTGTGGATATCGGCATTCCTGCGTCGACGCAAGGTGATCGACTATGAGCTGTTTGAGTGTCAGGCCGTGAACCAGAACCGCACCTACCAGTTCATCACCACCATGCAGGAGATAAAGCTGCAGGACTGTGAGCGTCGTCGACGCTGGGAGTGGGAGGATGCGCAGGCCGACCTCTTTGAGGTGCAGATGCGCTCGCTGAGCCTTCAGCAGACCCAGGAAGCCGGTTCGATATTCATCAACGAGGTCAAGAACATCGTCATAACGGTGTTTGCCGCCACTGCCGTAATCAACGGTGACATGACTCTCGGAGCCATGCTCGCCGTGCAATATGTCATCGGACAGCTCAACTCGCCCGTGGCACAAATCATGAGCTTCATCTACTCGCTTCAGGATGTGAAGATATCGCTTGAGCGCATCAACGAGATACACGGCCGACGCAACGAGGAGGACGACGGAGAGCTGCTAACCCGCTATGCCGACGACAAGAATCGTTCGATAACGTTGAACGGCATCGACTTCAGGTATGACCTCCATGCGCTGAAGAACACCCTCGACAACATAACCTTTACGGTGCCTCAGGGGCAAGTGACGGCCATAGTTGGGGCGTCGGGCAGCGGAAAGACCACGCTGATTAAACTGATGCTCGGCTATTACCGGGTCAACCGAGGGAGCATAGACATAGCCGGTGCCGACATCAACCGCTACAGCATGACATGGTGGCGCAGGCGGTGCGGAGTGGTGATGCAGGAGGGTGTCATATTTTCGGAATCGATAGCGCGCAACATAGCGGTGAGCGACGGCGACATCGACGAGGCCCGGCTCGAGGAGGCCGCCCGGACGGCATGCATCCATGACTACATCATGTCGCTGCCGCTGAGATACAACACCAAGATAGGACGCGACGGGGTGGGCCTGAGCCAGGGGCAGAAACAGCGCATACTCATTGCCCGTGCCGTGTACCGCAACCCCGACTACATATTTCTCGACGAGGCCACCAACTCGCTCGACGCGCGCAACGAGCGGGAAATCGTGAGCAACCTGTCACGGTTCTACCGTGGTCGCACGGTGGTGGTAGTGGCCCATCGACTGTCGACGGTGCGTGACGCCGACAACATAATCGTGCTCGATGCAGGGCGAATTGTAGAGTCGGGCAACCACGACTCGCTGATAGCGGCCCGCGGACACTACTATAACCTTGTTAAAAATCAACTTGAACTCGGGAATTGATATGGAAAACGACCAAGACCGACACCGGGCCGACACTCACGACCGCATAGAGCTGCGCTCCGACAAGGTGCGTCACATCATCGGCACGCGTCCGCCCGCAGCCGTGCGCTACGGAACGCTTATCGTCGTAGCCGTAATGACTCTGATTATCATTGCCGCCGCTATCATTCCATATTCTCCCGACGGCACAACGCTGCTACAGCGTCTGCTCCCTTGAGGTGCTTTCCGTGCTGCGGGATGGGGCGATTATGCAAAAGCAGCGGACTTCGGGGGTGCCGGAATCCGCTGCTTTGCATTTATGTAAGGTTTGACCTTGGTGAAGGTATCTATTTCATCCTTTTCGGGTTCATTTTCCGTTGACAAGTGTCATGCCAAGCTGTATCGCCTCCTCATTCATCGACAGCAGGTGATGATGACGCTCGGGAAGTGTCTTCTTCAATCCGCGCATCACGGCGTCAAGAGGCACAAGGTCGCGTATGCCGAGAAGTGCGCCAAGCACCACCATGTTGTAGGCCTTGCTGTTGCCCATGTCAAATGTCGCGTCCATCGCCTTTATCTCGTGTACGGTGATGTCGCCGCGTTGGGGGGCGCGGTGTATGCCGTAGGAGTCATATATCAGCAGTCCGCCGGGCTTCACCTTAGGCTCAAACTTGTCGAGGCTCTGCTGGTTAAGCACCACGGCTATGTCGTAGCTGTCGAGCACGGGCGAGCTTATGGGAGTGTCGCTGAGGATCACGGTCACATTGGCCGTACCTCCGCGCTGTTCCGGGCCGTAGGCCGGCATCCAGCTCACCTCAAGGTCGTTCATTAAAGCGGCGTAGGCAAGTATCTTGCCCATCGACAGCACACCCTGTCCGCCAAATCCGGCTATGATTATCTCTTCCTTCATTTCTTCACTGTGTTTTTAAGGTCGCCCAGCGGATAGTGGGCAAACATGTTTTCTTCCATCCACACATTGGCTTCGTGAGGAGTCATCTTCCATCCCGAGCTGCATGTGCTCACGATCTCCACCACCGAGGTGCCGAGGCCCTCCATCGAGTTGCGGAACGCCTGCTTAAGCGCGGCCTTGGTCTTGCGCACATTGGCCGGGGTGTGCACCGACTGGCGGGTGACATAGCACGTACCCTCCAGCATGGCGAATATGGGGCCTATCTTCAGCGGATAGCCGTTAAGGTCAACACGGCGGCCGTAGGGGGTGGTCGATGTCTTCATACCCTCAAGCGTGGTGGGTGCCATCTGGCCGCCCGTCATGCCGTATATGCCGTTGTTGATGAATATGATCGTGATGTTCTCGCCACGGTTGGCAGCGTGAATCGACTCGCAGGTTCCTATTGCGGCAAGGTCGCCGTCGCCCTGATAGGTGAACACCATGCGGTCGGGCGACAGTCGCTTAACGGCGGTCGCAATTGCCGGAGCACGACCGTGGGCGGCCTCGATCCAGTCGATGTCGACATAATTGTAAGCAAACACGGCGCATCCCACCGGTGCGATTCCTATCGTCTTGTCCTCAAGGCCCATCTCATCCACAATCTCGGCAATCAGCTTGTGCACAACGCCGTGGCTGCATCCGGGGCAGTAGTGCATGTGGTTGTCGTTGAGCAGGCGAGGCTTGGTGTAGACCTTGTTCTCAGGTTTGATTATATCTTTGATATCCATTGTCGTTTAGTCGGTAACAGCATTATTGACTATTGTTTATTGGCCTCGGGGAAATAGTTGAAGAACGCGTCGACAACCTCCTGCGGATTGGGAACGATGCCGCCAAGACGGCCGTAGTGGTACACGGGCACCGAGTCGTGGCATGCAAGGCGCACATCCTCTATCATCTGGCCGGCGTTTATCTCCACCACAAGGATTCCCTTGACATGCGAAGCGAGCCGCTTGATCTCCTCGGTGGGGAACGGCCACAGCGTTATCGGGCGAAGCAGTCCTATCTTCACGCCTTGTGCACGGGCCTCCTCGACACACTTCTGACAGATGCGGGCGATCGAGCCGAAGGCCACAATCAGGTAATCGGCATCGTCGGTGTCGTAGCTCTGGAAGCGCACCTCGTTTTCCTCGATAATGCGGTACTTGGCCTGCAGGCGGTTGTTGATCTCCTCCATCACGGCCGGGTCGAGCTCGAGGGTTGTCATCACGTTGCGCGAGCGGGTCGACGGCTTGCCGGTCACCGCCCAGGGACACTGCTCGGCAATCTCGGCGTCGGTGCGGCGCTTGCGCTGCGGAGGCAGCACCACCTTCTCCATCATCTGACCCACGATTCCGTCGGCAAGAATGATTGAGGGAGTCCTGTACTTGAACGCCAGGTCAAATCCGAGTCCCACGAAATCGGCCATCTCCTGCACCGATGACGGAGCAAGAGTTATGAGCTTGTAGTCGCCGTGACCGCCGCCCTTGGTAGCCTGGAAATAGTCGGCTTGCGAGGGCTGTATGGTGCCGAGTCCGGGGCCTCCGCGCATCACGTTGATGATGAGTGCGGGCAGCTCGCCGGCGGCTATATAGCTTATACCCTCCTGCTTCAGGCTTACGCCGGGCGAAGAGGATGAGGTGAAAACAGCCTTGCCACAGGCGGCACCGCCATACACCATGTTGATGGCCGCGATTTCGCTCTCGGCCTGAAGCACAACCATGCCGGTTGACTCCCAGGGCATCAGCTCCTCGAGGGTTTCAAGGATTTCGCTCTGCGGCGTAATGGGATAGCCGAAGTAACCGTCGGCTCCGTATCTAATTGCGGCATGGGCTATAGCCTCATTGCCTTTCATCAATTTTATATCTTCTTTCATAATTTATGCGATACCACGATTGATCATCTATTTTATTTTGTAACCACACGGTACACCTCGATGCACCCGTCGGGACAGACAACTGCACAGCTCGAGCATCCTATACAGGCTTGCTCATTGGCCATGTAGGCAAAATGATAACCACGGTTGTTTACTTCCTTTGACTGGAGAGCCAAAACATCGGCAGGACAGGCCATGACGCACAGGTTGCAGCCTTTGCAACGCTCCTCGTTTATTACCACCGCCCCTTGAACTTTTGCCATATATGTATGATTTAGTTGAAAATGCGTCAGCAAATATAAGAATTTATTCCATTGCTTAGCAAATTTTAACAAAACCTTAACCTATGGCACATTATGCGGAAAAATGTGCCATAAAGGCCTGTGACATTATAAATTACACCGATTTCAAGCATCATTGTGAAAAAAGTAGCAGCATAACGGGCGACAGAGCAACAAATTGCAATGTAGGGAGCATGTCGTCACACAATCTTGACATAACGGCGGGAAAACGGACTGCGACGGCGCAGCACCGGCTCGGGCATCCCCGAAGCAACATAAAGCCCTATGGCACGAGTCATGAGAATGTCGTCATGGTGGCCGGGCTTTGCCGCGAATCGGCCCGACTGCCGGCACTCGTAGACGGCCAGTTCGTCACACGCATCGACATCGCGCTCCACATAGGCATCATCGCGTACCACGCCTATGAGATGATTTATGACGATGCTCTTGGTCGAGCGGTTGGTGTGAAATCCCACGCGAAGCTCCTCGCCGCCACGCACGCTGTCGAGCAGCGGTCGACGGTAGAGATTGGGGTAGACATGATTCAGCTCCGACAACATGTAGAGCGAGTGCTCGCCGTCGGTGTTTTCGGTTTCAAGAGTGTTGCTCTCGATTACCAACAGGGCCGAGTCATACCACTGCGCTATTGACGCGGCACGCCATGTGAGCAGGTCGTGGTCGATGTGTCCGCGCCACTGTGCGGCAATCTCCGGCTTGCCCGATGCACCCATGCGGTCGATCACGGCGATGACCGAGAAGTCGCTTGCAGCCGAACGGCCTCCGATGTCAACCGCCACGACATAGCGGTTGTTCCAACGCGACATCCCGTTGTCGGGGAAATGCCACACCTTGAGCGGCCCGCGTGAGTCGGCGACAAAGCGCACGCCCTCCAGCGCACCGAATCCCTTGAGCGAGAGAGCTGTCACATCGCCCACAGCCACGGGCGGCAGGCATCGCTCGCGCAGACGGCTCACAAGGTCGATGCCAAACACACCGTAGCCGGTGTTGGCAAATGCCTCCACATCGTCTAAAGGATACTCGGCGGCCATCAGCTCGCGCGAGGGATACTCACGGCGCTTGTCGTGATACCACTGAATCTGCTCCAGCGTGCAGCCGTCGTCCCACAGCTTGCGCTCATAGTCGTCCATCGCCTCCCATAGCGCAGCGGCATCGCGCACCTCGTCGGCGTAGATGTCGATTTCGGTCCACGGTACAAACACGGCGGCCTTGTCGCTCTCGCCGCGCACCGAGCGCAGCCACTCGGCATGGAAATAGTTGCCCACGCCGTTGGCTGTGCTTTCAAGCACGATGAGGGTGAGCGGAGCACGCGCTATGCCTCCACACACGGCACGGATGAATCCCTCGGGTGAGCGCATGGCGGTATCGGGCCAGAAAGCCACCTCGCTGAGGTGGGCCATAGCGTAGTCGGAACCGCGCACAGCCTCCTGCCCCTCGCTCGACCCAACGGTGACACGGCAGTCGCGCCCCGAGATGACACGGGTGTTGATCGACCGCTCGTAGGGACGGAACTGCGGAGCCGACTCCTCGGCCCAATACTCCTGCGGATAGCAGGCAAGCATCTTGGTGTACATGCCCCTGATGGATGCGGCAGTGTCCTTGACATGGGCGCAGATGAGCGAGTGCCAATTGCGGCACTGCGTACACTGAATCCATGCCATATACATCTGCACAAGCG
>OJNY01001724.1_pt1 | contig 12817 bp, 10 predicted proteins | sample 1597931 | NCBI WGS metagenome assembly OJNY01 (sample SAMN01915209, study PRJEB22387) | human gut metagenome | isolation source: stool | host: Homo sapiens | place: USA
CCCTCTAGGTCCACCAATTTGCCGCATCGTTTTGTACGATGCGGCGTTTTTTATGCCTAAAAAACTTTGGCAGACTGTGCCGGGCTCCGAACCCTGAAGTCGGATGCGAACCGGGCGGGGGCATCAATATGACCGGTATCCTGCTGGTCATCGGCTTACTCGTGCTGGTTGTGATGGCGCTGAACTGCCTCACCCACCGCAAGTAAAAGAAAAAAATAGGATAAGCAAGCCGCCCGGGAGGATCTGCGGATCTTCCCGGGCGGTTTTTTCACAGGCGCAGACGGCGCCGCTTTTGCCGGATTCATCCCCGGGCGTCCTGCCGGGTGGTGTGGAAGTACTCCTTGGGGGTCATGCCGTACTCCTTTTTAAAGGCGCGGAAAAAGTGGTTGTAACCGCCAAAGCCGCTGGTCTTGTACACCTCGGTGATGGGCAGCCCCTGCTCGATGAGGGTGCAGCAGCGGTCTAACCGCGCCTTTACGATATAGCGGTGCACCGTCTGCCCGGTCTGGCGTTTGAATTCCCGGGCAATATGTTCCCGGGAGACGAAAAACTCCTTTTCCAGCCGCTCCAGCGTCAGTTCCTCGGTAAGGTGCGCCTGAATAAACAAAAACACCTCGTCCAGCATCAGGTGGTGGCGGCTGACCGATGCGGTGTGGAACTCCGCATGGATGCAGGCACGCAGCGCCAGCACCACAAACATTTGCAAAATACCGTGCTCGAACACCGCTGCACCGAACTGGGTGCGCTCCTGCGGGAGCATCAGCAGCTTCCGGGCAAGGTTTTTCAGCAGCATATAGATCTGGCTGTCCGGGCGCACAGCCACCTGCCGGAAGGGCACCACGTTGAAGCTTTTTTCAAGGTCGGTATCTGCGTCCGAAAGCTGCGCCAGCGTCTGGGGGGACAGCTGCACCCGAATAAGTTCCAGCGGGCCGTAAGCACCGGCGTATTCCAGTCTGCCGCCCTGACCGGGCTTGAAGATGATGAGATTCTGCTGCTGTGCGGGCAGCACCACCTCGCTGCACCGGAACACACCGCTGCCCCGCATGACCAGAAACAAATCATAATACGCGCCGGAATAAAATTCCCGGACGGCGCTCTGCTCAAAAAGATAACGCTTGGCTGTATAATTCACCAAAAAGTCCTCCATGAAACTGTCATGTGTAACAGATTGTTGTACACAACAGAAAAGTACAACTGTTATAATTGCATAATACATCAATTTGCGATAGTTTTCAATCATTTTTTGGATATGTATTGATGAAAAATTAACGTATAATGCAAACGTAGAAAAGAGACTTGTGCGAAAAGTCTCGTGGTTTCACTGTTTTTAAGGAGGATAAAACACAATGGACCAGAAAAAGACCATCCGACCCTTCTCCATGAAGGACAAGATCGGTTATACGCTGGGCGATCTGGGCTGCTGTTTCACCGAGCAGTACCGTGCCATGTATCTGTCGATCTTCTACACCCTGATCCTGCAGGTCAACCCCTTCCACGTGGGTATCCTGCTGCTGATCACCAAGATCTGGGACGCCGTGAATGACCCCATCATCGGTGCCATGGTGGACTCCCGCAAGGCCACCAAGGGCGGCAAGTTCATCCCGTGGATCCGCGCCTTCTCCTTCCCCATGGCAGTGCTGTGCATACTTGGCTTTGTCAATGTAGGCAATATCAACTACGGCCTGCGTCTGGCCTACATGTTCGTCACCTACGTTCTGTACGAGGCGCTGTACACCTGCGTCAACGTGCCCTTCGGTACTCTGTCCAGCGTGATGACCGATGATGTCAGCCAGCGCACCGCACTGTCCCGCTACCGCAGCCTTGGCGGCACCATCTTCATGACCGTCATGGTCATGATCGGCCCCCTGTTCCTGTATGTGGACAACAAGCCCGTGGCTGGCCGCTTCCTGATGCTGGCCTGCATCTGCGCTATGCTGGGTCTGCTGTGCCTGCAGATCACCTGCGTATGGTGCAAGGAGCGCGTGGAAGTGCCCGAGCGTCCGCAGGGCGAAAAGCTGAACTACCTGCATGTGCTCAAGGAGATCTCTCACAATAAGGCTCTGCTGGGCGTTATGTTCTTCAGCCTGACCGGCATGATCGGTGCTTCCGTGGTCAACGGTCTGAACACCTACCTGTATAAGGACTTCTTCGGCAACGTTAAAATTCAGGCTGTCTCCGGTATGCTGAGCGTGCTGTACGCTGTGCTGTCCTTTGCCATCACCCAGCCTCTTGCCAACAAGTTCGGCAAGAAGGAGTGGTGCTGCATGGGCGCCGGCTTTGCCGCCATCGTGTTCGGCATCCTGTTCTTCTTCCCCGTCCACAACCCTGTGACCTTCATCGTCATCAACGGTATCTGCTATCTGGGCGCTTCCGGCATGCAGGTGCTGATCTGGGCTATGGTCAACGACGCCATCGACTACCACGAGCTGCAGACCGGCGAGCGCAACGAGGGCATCGTTTACTCCACCTACTCCTTCTTCCGCAAGCTTGCAAGCGCCATTTCCGGCAGCCTGTCCAGCTTTGTGCTGGGTGCCATCGGCTACAACGTTACCGCAGGCGCTGTGCAGACCGCAGGCGTTGTGAACGCCATCTGGAAGAGCTACACCGGCATCTACTTCCTGGGCTACGGCATTGCAGTTGCCATCCTGTTCTTCGTCTACCCCCTGACCAAGCAGAAGACTGCTGAGATGCTGACCGAGCTGAAGGCTCGCCGCGCCGCAAAGGAGAGCAAGTAAACCATGAAGATCTTACAGGTTCAGTTTAAAAACCGCAATGGCCACACCCTGCGCGGCATCGTGACCCTGCCCGACACCGAGGGCAAGGTACCCTTTGTGGTGCATCTGCACGGCTTTGCCGGCAGCTGCAGCGGCTACAAGTCCATGTACACCCATCTGTCCCGCGCTCTGGCAGCGCAGGGCATCGGCAGCGCCCGGTTCGATTTCTACGGCAACGGCGAGAGCGACGGCGAGTTCGAGGATATGAGCTTCGACGGCCTGCACACCGATGCACAGGATATCTTTGCATGGGCCGCTGAGCAGCCCTATGTGGACAGCGAAAAGCTGTTCCTCTCCGGCCAGAGCATGGGCGGCTACATTGCCGCCTCCTGCGCACCGGTCATCCAGCCCCACGGCCTGATTTTGCTGTGCCCGGGCGCCGGGATGTGGTTCGGCTGCGCCCAGCGCGCCGACGGCATTATGCAGACCGGCAAGGACTACGCCGACATGGAGGGTCTGTGCTACAAGATGGCCTTTAACTACGAGATGGCAAAGCACCCCGACCCCTTTACCGAGGCCAAGGGCTACAACGGCCCGGTGCTGCTGCTGCGCGCCGACGATGACCGTCTGGTGGACGAGGGCACCTGCAGCCGTTACGCACAGGTGTACACCGCACCCGATGTGGACACCATTGCAGGCGGCGGCCACAACTTTGCCACGCTGGCAGCCCGTGCCGCCGTGGAGGAAAAGACCGCAGCATTCATCAAAGCAAATCTGTAAAGCAAAGCGTATCTGCAAGGAGGCTTTTATATGCAAAACGTGATTCTGCAGCCCATCGAGGTGGGCGGACAGACCTTTAAAAACCGCATCATGTTCCCCCCGCTGACCACCGGCTACGAGAAAAACGGCATGATCAGTGAGCAGGACATGGGCTTCTACACCCGTCTGGCAAAGGGCGGCGTGGGCTACATCGTTATGGGCGATGTGGCACCCATCAACAGCTTTTCTCCCACCCCCAAGCTGTTTGACGACAGCCAGATCCCTGCCTTCAAGGCACTGGCCGACAGCGTACACGCCTACGGCACCAAGCTGGGCGTCCAGCTCTTCCACCCGGAGTACGACGTAGACGCCATCAACAGTCTGTTTATGCAGAAAAAGTTTGATGAGATGCGTCAGCGCCTGCATCACGACATGATGTTCTTCACCGATGAGGTCAGCGAGGAGATGCTGATGGCCATCATCGATAAGATGTGCGCCTGCGCAGTGCGTGCACAGAAGGCCGGTGTGGACGTCATCCAGATCCACGGCGACCGCCTGAACGGCTGCCTGTGCTCCACCCGCATGAACCACCGCACCGATAAGTTCGGCGGCAGTCTGGAGAACCGCGTCCGCTTTGCCCGCATGCTGACCCGCGCCATCCGCAAGGCTGTGCCGGATATGGTCATCGACTACAAGCTGTCCATCGTCACCCCGCAGCGCGGCAAGGGCGGCATTGACGAAGCCGACGCCGTGCAGTTTGCCCAGTGGCTGGTAGAGGACGGCGTGGATATGCTCCACGTTGCGCAGGCCAACCACACCGGCAACATGGCCGACACCATTCCTCCCATGGGCGTACAGCCCTACGGCTTCTTCGTCAAGATCGCCGGGGACATCAAAAAGGCCGTCAATGTGCCGGTCAGCGCCGTGGGTCGTATCGTGGATGCCGAAATGGCTGCGCGTGTCATCGAGAGCGGCATGGCCGACATGGTTGCCATGGGTCGCCCGCTGCTGGCAGACCCCGACTGGGGCACCAAGATCGCTGCCGGGAAGGCCTGCGATATCCGCCGCTGCATCAGCTGCAACAAGGGCTGCACCGATGCCATCCAGAACCGTCAGTTCCTCTCCTGCGTGCTGAACGCGGAGAACGGCTACGAGAACACCCGCAGCATCCAGCCCGCAGCGCAGAAAAAGAAGATCGCCGTCCTCGGCGGCGGCCCTGCCGGTCTGGAAGCCGCCCGTGTGGCAGCGCTGCGCGGCCATGACGTGACCCTGTTTGAAAAGACCACCACTCTGGGCGGCCAGCTGAACATTGCCTGCGTACCTCCCCGCAAGGAGGAGATGCGCCGCGCCGCACAGGACCTGATCCACGCGGTCTGCAACGCCGGTGTGCACCTGTGCATGGGTCAGACCCGCACCGCAGAGCAGCTGAAGGATGCCGGTTTCGAGGCCGTCATCAACGCTGTGGGCGCACACAGCGCCGCACCCCGCATCCCCGGCATCGACAGCGTGAACGTGGCCGATGCATGGAAGGTTCTGGCCGGTGAGCAGCAGGTGTACGGCACGGTTGCCGTCATCGGCGGCGGCATGGTGGGCTGCGAGACCGCAGAGTATCTGGCTGCCCGCGGCTGCAAGGTGTCCGTTATCGAGATGATGGACAAGATCGCCGCAGGCGAGAGCACCACCATTCTGCCCACCCTGCTGGAAAACTATAAGACCTACGGCGTGGAGCAGTACCCCAGCCACAAGGTCAAGGAGTTCCGCATGGACGCCGTCGTCTGCGAGAACAAGGACGGCGCAGAGGTGACCATCCCCTGCGATTACATCGTGCTGGCTATGGGCGCACGCTCCAACGAATTTGACGCTGCTGCGCTGGAAGCTGCCAGCATCCCGGTGTATTCCATTGGCGATGCCGCCGGCAAGGCTGCGGATATCTCCAACGCCATCCGCACCGGCTACGATACCGCCTGCCAGCTGTAAAACAAAAATATCGTTCTATTTGTGGGTCAGAAACGCCTGTGGGCGCTTCTGACCCACTTTTTTTACCCTCTCAGGCAAAGCCGTCAGGGTTTTGCCTCGCCCTCTCAGGCGCTCCCGTGTCCGCTCTCCCGAAGGGTAGCCAAGGTTTAAAGCCCATTGCTAAAGTATTAGGCATCATGAGGAGACTTTCGGCAGTGCTCTTGGCTCTCCCTTTGAGGAAAGACTTCCACCCGCTCCGGGGGAAGATGTCGCGGAGCGCATTCAAAATCATCCCACATAAAAAGGCTGCTGCACAAAACCCTGTGCAGCAGCCTTAAATATTTTACGTTTACAACAGATCAGATGCTGAACTGCACGGCGCAGAAGGCGGCATAGATGCACAGCAGTGCAATGCCCTGCGGGCGGCTCAGCTTGCCCTTGATCAGAGCGGGCAGGGTGAGCAGCAGCATCACGGCAAACATGACCGGGATATCCATCACCAGCGAGGCGTTCATGCCTGCGATGGTGGAGTTCTGCGGGATGCTGAAGGGTGCCAGCGTGACAGACACGCCGCTGACCAGCACTAGATTGAACACGTTTGCACCGATGACGTTGCCCAGCGACAGCGCGCCGTGACCCTTGGCCAGCGAGGTGATGGCGGTGACCAGCTCCGGCAGCGAGGTGCCCAGTGCCACAAAGGTCAGCGCAATGACCGACTCCGGCACGCCCAGCGCCTGTGCGATGAGGGTGCCGTTGTCCACCAGCAGGTCAGCGCCCACAGCAATGAGCACTGCGCCGATGGCCAGCAGCCCCAACTCCTTGGCAAAGGAGCCTTCCTCAGCCTGCTCTTCCTCTTCCGGGGCGGGGGTATTTTTCATAGCCAGCACGTTGCACACGATGTAAGCCACGAACATGGCCAGCAGGATCAGGCCCACCGGGCGGGTGAAGGAGCCGGTGGTGTAGGCCACACCGGCATAGAAAGCGGCAGCCACAAAGAAGAAGGCCACCGGGGTGCGTAGGCTCTTGGGGTCAACCTTGCCCGGGCGCACCGCAATGGTGATGGCGGCGATCAGTGCAGCGTTGCAGATGACCGAGCCGATGGCGTTGCCGTAGGCGATCTCGCCGTGACCGGTGAGGGCAGAGGTGGTGGACACCATGACCTCCGGCAGGGTGGTACCGATGGACACCACCGTGGCACCGATGAGCAGCTCCGGCACATGGAAGCGGCGGGCGATGCCGGTGGCACCGTCCACAAACCAGTCGCCGCCCTTGATCAGGCACAGCAGACCCACGATAAATAACAGAACAGGGATCAGCATAATATCTCTCCTTTTTAATAATAGCGGCAGAGGCACAAAAAAAGACCTTTATCACATCCAGCCCAAAACGGGAAAATGTGATAAAAGTCTCAAGCATCCGGTACTGCATCGGGCATTTCTGCCGGGGGTGTCGCTGCAGCACAGCGCACCCGTTTTTCAACTAAAGTACGCCCCTTACTCCCTTTTATCCAGAGAATATTATACCTGTTTTCCAGCAAAAGCGCAAGGGGAAATATGGGATTTATTCTGCCTTGGTCACTTTTTTGGCGTTGGGGTAAATATGCTCCATGCGGGCGTTGTCGAAATGCTCGTCAAGGAACACTTCCAGCTGGCCGTTGGGCGCATCGCCGCTGGTGCGGGCATCGTACCGCGCCAGTACCAGCGCGCTGGTAAGCATATTCACCGCCATGAATACCGCCAGCGCTGCTGTCATCCACGGACGGATATGGCTGCGCACCTTTTTCATCAGCTTCAGCACCAGCGGGTAGCCGTAGCGCATCCACATCACCGCCGCAATGCCCCAGAAAAAGCAGTACAGCAGGTTGATGCGCCCGCCCAGATTGAACTTAAACTTGCTGTAATCCCAGAACACGGTACCGAACAGCAGCTCTGTAACAGCGCTGCACTATTAATATCAAACAAGTCTTTATTTGAGTTCAGAATTCATTGAAGATCAAAGGATCATTCGGATTGCAATTACTGTATAAATATGATATGATTACGTTGAAAACCATTTGTGTTTCAACTGATCAAACAGGGAGTGTATGAACAGCCATGAAGCGTTTGCAGGATATTGCAGATCAAGTTGGTGTAAGCCGGACAACCGTGTCCAATGTGCTGCACGGCAACACCAAAAAGGTTTCCAAGGAAATGATCCGGAAAATTTCGGAAATTCTGAACCAGGAGGGCTATGTCCCGAACACATCTTCCCGTGAGCTGACCCGCAAAGGGTCCTGCATCATTGGACTGGTGCTGGGCTACAACTGTGTCCACGGCATCCCTTCTCTGCGCGATACCTTTGTGGCAGAACTTCTGTCTGGTGTAGAAGAGACAGCCCATCGAAACGGATATTATGTCATGCTGATCAATGGCTATGACCAAAATACGGACCGGGTGGCAGAGATTGCCTCCCGATGGAATGTGGATGGTCTTGTCGTCCTGGGACTGGACGAAAAGAAATACAAGCAGCTGCGCAGGCAACTCAACAAATATATGGTCCTGATTGACACCTATCCCGAAGCGGAGTACCACTACGTCAACGTGGGGACGGATGATTTCGGCGGCGGCGCCATGATTGCAAAGTATCTGCTGGACAACGGGTACACCCAGGCCATCTTTGCCGCCGAGTGTGATACCGGCGCAGACCATTACCGCTGGAAAGGATTTCAGCATCAGATGCGCTCTGCCGGGATTGACTGCGGAGAAGAGCGCCATATTCTTCTCCCCGAGGATCTTTCTCTGCGCCGTGTCATGTACGGCCACTATTTGGATCGCTTTGTCCAGGCCGGGGCTGTGGCCCTGGCCTCTGACTATGATGCGGCGGAAGTGATGAATTATCTGCAGGACCACGGCATACAGGTGCCGGAGCAGGTCTCCGTCACCGGGTTTGACGACTGCATCTATGCAGAACTCCTGCATCCCCCTCTGACGACCGTGCGTCAGAACGTCCCGGCCAAAGCAGAGGCCGCCGTGGAACTGCTGGTGCGTCTGATTCGGCAGGAACCGGTGGAGTGTAAAAATTACGTTCAGCCTGTTGAACTGATCCGCCGCAACTCGGTGCGCGAATCAACCCCCAACGCCGCGCCCTGGTCACAAGAGCTGCACAAAACCCACAAATAATTCTTGTGGTATTTATCCGTTTCGTAGGAAACGTTGCGCAAAACCCACAAATAATTTTTGTGGTATTTATCAGTTTCGTAGGAAACGTTACGCAAAACCCTTTTCAAATCCTCTTCGGTATTGTACAATGAGCTCGTCAAAAAGACACGCTGCGCAGCATGTTAGAACGAGACATATACAAGCTGGAAGAGGATTTGTTTTTTGTATCCTGGATGGAGCAGACAAAAAACGAATTCCGGAAAATCTGACTGAACATCGTGGAGGATTTTATCATGAGAAAGATTTCGCGCAGATCATTTTTGAAGGCTGCTACCGTTGCCTGCGCACTCACCGCACTGACCGCCTGCGGAGGCGGCGATGAATCTGCCGCCGTTTCCGTGGCCAAGGACGAAAACGGAGCCTATGTGGACACCCTGACCATCACCCTGGGCCGTTTTGCGGAACCTTCTGCTGCTGCCCTGTTCCCGGAAGGCCAGACTTTTGAAGACAACGCCTACACCCGTTACATTGAATCCAAGCTCAACGTGGATCTGGTGGACAGCTTTGAAGCAGGCGGCGACGCTTACACCAACCAGCTGGCCACTTGCGTCGCCTCGGGCGAACTGCCCGACATCCTGACCGTCAACAGCTACGACACCTTTGTCGAGATGGTGAACAACGGCCTGACCTATGATCTGACCGATGTGTACGAGGAGTACGCCTCTGACTACATCAAGAGCCTCTACGATTCCTACGACGGCCGCTGCCTGGGCATGGCAACCTTTGACGGCCGGCTGATGGGTATTCCCGGCACGAACCCCGACAACAACACCCCTGTCCTGTGCTGGATGCGCAAGGACTGGCTGGACAAGCTGGGCATCAACCCCGACCCCGACGGCGACCTGTGCATCACGCTGGATGACATCGCCGCTGTGGCCAAGGCCTTTGTGGACGCCAATGTAAGCGGCGGCAACAGCACCGTGGGCATGGCTTTTTCCGGCAATGATATCACCGATGCCATGTGCATCGCCAACGCCATGGGCGGCTACATCGACCGATGGATCGAAAACCCCGACGGCACCATGAGCTGGTCCACCCTGGCGCCCGAAGTCAAAGCTGCCTGGGCCAAGATGAACGAGTGGTACGAGGAGGGCATCCTGGATCCCCAGTTCGGCACCCGCACCACCGATGACATCAACGCCATGATGATCAACAACGAGCTGGGCATCGTCTTTGGCGCATGGCATATCCCCGACTGGCGTCTGAGCAGCGTCAAGGCCCTGGTGCCGGAGGCCGAGTACATCGCCTATACGGTGGCCGATGACAACGGCATCGTCCACACCTACCACGAAAACGCCGCCGACCGGTTCCTGGTGGTCAGCAAGGACTGCAAGTATCCCCAGGTGGCAGTGGAAATGCTGAACATCCTCTATGACGATCTGGCCCGCGCCACCGCGGAAACCGCACCGGATGTCATCGCCTACATCAACGCCGGCGGACACAACGAGGGCCGTCCCTATTACATGGAAGTCCTGCCCTCCAACAATCCCTCCATTTACTACACCGAGCACATGGCCGTCATCAACGGCGAGATGACCCCTGAGGAAACCACCATTGCCGAGAACAGAGGCTCTTCCCAGGCCATTCTGGACTACCTGAAGGATCCCCAGAACGTCACTGAGGAAACCCTGGGCGGTTGGCACTTCTATGAGTCCCGCATCGTCGGCCTGGGCGCATCCATCGATGCGCTGGGAAAGAACGACAACGCCGAATGGATCACCCCCAAGTATCCCCCCACCACCCCCACCAGCGAGCAGAAAAAGGCAACCCTGGACAAGACCGAGCTGGAGGCCTATGTGGCAATCGTGACCGGCGCACAGCCCATCGATTATTTCGATACCTTTGTCAGCGAATGGAAGCGTCTGGGCGGCGACGCAATCGCCCAGGAAGTCCAGGAATACTTTGCACAGCAATAAAGGGGGTGGAACCGGATGAAAAATCAGGTCAAAAAGAGCCACGCAAACCAGGCCTATCAACTGTATTACCACGGCATGATGCTCCCTGGTTTCATCTTCCTGATTCTGTTCAACTTTGTTCCGATGTTCGGCGTCATCATGGCCTTTCAGGACTACAGACCCGCCAAAGGGTTTTTCGGTTCTGACTTTGTGGGCCTCAAACATTTCAAATACCTGTTCGAAATGCCAGACAGCTTTGAGCTGTTCCGCAACACCCTGATCATCGCCCGGGGCAAAATCGTCCTTACCACCATCATGTCCATCGCCTTTGCGATTCTGCTCAATGAGGTCAAGAACCGGGCCCTGAAAAAGTCGGTTCAGACGGTGGTTTACCTGCCTCACTTCCTGTCCTGGGTTGTGCTGGCTCTGGTCGTCAAGAATCTGTTCAACCTGGACGGCTCCATCAACGCAATGCTGGGCACCTCGCTGAACTGGCTGGGCAGCAACTCCCTGTTCCAGCCCCTGCTGATCCTGACCGACACCTGGAAAGAGTTCGGTTATGGCTCCATCGTCTATCTGGCAGCCATCACTTCCATCGACTCGACCCTTTACGAGGCTGCTTCCATCGATGGCGCCACCTGGTGGAAAAAGGTCTGGCATGTCACCCTGCCCGGCATCCGCACCACCATCGTCCTGATGGCCGTCATGAATCTGGGCAACATCCTGAACGCCGGTTTCGACCAGGTCTATAACCTGTACAGCGCATCGGTCTATGCCACCGGTGATATTCTGGACACCTATGTGTACCGCGTCGGCCTGCAGGGCCTGCAGTACAGCTTCGGTACCGCCGTGGGCCTTTTGAAGTCCGTGATCGCCTTTGTTCTGATGATCGGCGCCAACAAGCTGGCTCAGAAGTACACCGACAGCAAAATTTTCTAAGGAGGTCCGTCTGGCAATGAAAGTTGATAAACTCCGCACTGTCATCATCTACATCATTATTATTCTGCTGGGCCTAGTCTGTCTGCTGCCGCTGCTGAACATTGTTGCCATCTCCTTCTCCTCCTCTGCAGCAGTGGAAGGCAACATGGTAGGGCTGATCCCGGTGGGATTCAGCACCGCAGCCTATAAGAAGATCCTGGAGGACTCCCAGTTCTGGCACTCCTTCCTGATCTCGGTGGAGCGGGTTGTGCTGGCCCTGATCATCAACTTTGTGCTGATCGTACTGATGGCTTATCCCCTCTCCAAAACCAACGCACAGTTCCGGGGCCGCAACATCTATGCAAACCTGATGATTTTTGCCATGCTTTTCAACGGCGGCATGATCCCCACCTTCCTGGTTGTCAAATCCTACGGCCTGCTCAATACCGTCTGGGCCCTGGTTTTGCCGGGAGCCGTGCCCATCTTCAATGTCATCCTGGTGATGAACTTCTTTGCTGCCGTTCCCAAAGAGCTTGAGGAAGCCGCCTTCATTGACGGCGCCAACCCGTTCCAGGTTCTGACCAAGATCTTCATCCCCATTTCCAAGCCGGTTCTGGCCACCGTATCCCTGTTCAGCATTGTGGGCAGCTGGAACGACTTCTACAGCGGCCTGATCTACATGTCCAAAGCCGCCTATTATCCCCTGATGACCTATATCCAGAGTCTGCAGATCAACGTGGAAGATCTGATCAAGCAGGGCAATCTGTCTGCCGTGGTGGATTCTGCCTCCCTGGGCAACACCAACCTCAATGCAGCCAAGATCGTTATTGCAGTTATCCCGCTGCTGCTGATCTATCCCCTGCTGCAGCGGTACTTCGTTTCCGGCATTGTGGTGGGCTCGGTTAAGGGCTAATTTAGATTCTTGCTGATTTATATTCTTTCAGAGCGCTCCGGAGACGGGGCGCTCTATCTGACAAAACAACCATTCAATCGTTTTTATTTGGGAGAACGGTATGATTCAAAAGTATCTCTATGGTGTCCCCTTTGACACCGAATCGGTGGTCGCACCAATCCCTGCAAGCCAAGGCGAACCCCCTGTGGGAACGGTCAAAACCAGCGAATCCGGCTTCTGCTTTGCCTGCCCCCTGGCGGAGGGCGACCGGGTCTACGGCCTGGGAGAAGCCAACCGCGGCATCAACAAGCGGGGCTTTGTCTACGTCAGCGACAATGTGGACGACGGCCTCCACACCGAAAACAAGCAGCGAATGTACGCCGCCCACAACTTCATCGTGATCTCTGGCCAGCAGAATCTGGGGCTGTTCTTCGACTATCCCGCCCGGATTCGGTTTGACATCGGCTTCACCCGCAGGGATTGGCT
>OJNY01001727.1_pt1 | contig 12794 bp, 9 predicted proteins | sample 1597931 | NCBI WGS metagenome assembly OJNY01 (sample SAMN01915209, study PRJEB22387) | human gut metagenome | isolation source: stool | host: Homo sapiens | place: USA
TCCTCATGTTATTTGAAAATTAATTTTTTGACACCTCATCCAATTTTGGAGCGCCCTTTTTCATTACATCTTTATATCACTCATTGAGTAAACACTTAGTGCAAGTGTTGATAAGTTATGTAGATATGCTGTAGAAGAAGGTGGCAATATACCAAGAATTCCTAGTGCAATCAATGTAGAATTGATTGTCATGATCTTATGATAATTTCCTTCAATTCTATTTTCCAGCTTTGTACTCAAATTTCGTAAATCTGCAATTTTTGTGATATCGTCTGCTGGTACAGTAATATCTGCAATCTCACGCGTGATTTCAGCACCATTTGATATCGCAACCGCAACATCTGCTTCACTCAAGGCAAGCGCATCATTGATACCATCACCAATCATGATTACTTTCTTCCCATTACTCTTTTCTTTATGTACAAATGTTGCTTTATCTTCTGGCAATACTTCAGAATAATATGCATCCATTCCTACTTTTGACGCAACAGCCTTTGCAGTTCTTTCAGAGTCTCCAGTCATCATCACAAGATTATGTAAACCACTCTCATGTAAAGAATGTATCAGTTGTCCACTTTCTTTTCGAATTGGATCTTCAATGAGAATTACCGCAACAAGTCGATTTCCAATTGCCATGTATAAATGTGAGTATTCATCTGGAATATTGTTGAACTTTTCTTTTTCACCTTCTGGGATAATACACTTTTCATCTTCAAACAAGAAGTGATGAGATCCAATCAGAACCTTCTTTCCATTGATAGAAGAAACAATTCCATGGGCAACAACATATTCTACTTTTGAATGCTTTTCTTCATGCACAAGACCTTCATCTGCGGCAGCCTTAACAACTGCATTTGCAATGGAATGTGGATAATGTTCTTCAAGACACGCGGCAAGCTTCAGCATTTCCTTCTTGTCATTTCCTTCAAAGGTAACAATATCTTTCACCTTTGGTGAAGAAACAGTTAAAGTACCTGTCTTATCAAAGACAACCGTATCAGCCTGACTTACTGTCTCCATATACTTTCCGCCCTTGATCACAATTCCCATGTTAGAAGCCTGTCTCATCGCAGATAATACCGCAATTGGAATCGACAGTTTCAATGCACATGAGAAATCAACCATCAAAACAGAAAGAGCTTTGTTCGTATTTCTTGTCAGTGCGTAAGTTAACGCTGTACCTATTAGAGAATAAGGAACAAGACGATCTGCCAATTCTGTAGATCGATTTTCAAAATCCGACTTCATTTTTTCAGATTCTTCAATCATATTGACAATACGATCATATCTGCCACTGCCACTGATAGAAGTCACTTCAACAATGCACTCGCCATCTTCCACAACTGTACCTGCAAAAACCGGTTTACCAGCATCTTTATTCACAGGCAAAGATTCTCCCGTCATAGAAGCCTGGTTTACTTCCGCATTTCCTTTCACAACAATGCCATCCAATGGAATCATATTACTTGTACGGACAACGAAACGATCACCTTTTTTAAATTCATTTACAGCTACAAGTACCGTCGCACCATCATCAAGTACTTTCCATGCTTTTTCCACATTCAATGACATACTGCGTGCAAGATCATCAACACTCTTCTTGTGTGTCCATTCTTCTAATATTTCTGAAAGTCCAAGCAGGAACATCAAGTCACCTGCAGTATCAAAGTCGCCACGAAGCATACTAATCAAGATTGTCGTTGCATCCAATACGCTCACTTCAATATTTCCCGCAAGCAGCGCCTGTACACCAGGCACAATAAATTTCCAGCTCTTCGCAAAAGAAATTGCACTTCTTAAAGGAAGTGGAAAAAACATTCTTGTTACTGCACGCTTTAACGTGTGATAAATGACTTTATCTTCGTATTCTCTTGCAAGTTCACGTCCAGTATGTTCAGGAACAACATCTGTATTCTCTTCATAATAAAAAGAAGAAAGCAGAGAAATAATGTTCTGTCTATCCGTATCAAACAGAACAATGACATCTGATGTTCTGTCATTGACCTTGACATCTTTTACGCCTGTCTGCTTCTTTAGATAGTATTCTAGAATATCTGCCTGTTCCAGTGTCATTCGATACTGAAGCATATGTACACGCATGCGTCCCTTTGATTCATGTAGAATCTGACACTTCATAGATTACGCGTCTTTCTCTTCACAAGATTCAAGAAATGCTTTTGCATCAGCAATCATTTTTGCTTCTTTTGCCTGTGCTCTTTTTTCGTTGATTTCTTTTGCATCAACGCCAATATCTTCACAGTTTTCTTTTAATGCTGTATAAACTTTTGCCACTTCATCAACACCTCTCATAGCAGCAGCTGTACAATGTGTGTAAAGCTTTTTTGCATCATCACTTGTTAAAATCTTTACACCAACTGTTCCAAGTAAAACACCATATCCAACCAGTCTCGCACTTAATAAATTCATCTTTATACCTCCTGCCGTTTCACGGTTTTATCAAAAACAAATTATAAAACCAAACTTGCGTATTCGTTAGTCTAACATTTACTTTTTCACTTTGTTAGCTAACATTTCAGGCTGATAAAGAATGATTCACACCTGAAAAGACACAGGCTCTTTTACAAACCTGTGTCTTTTTCATTTACCAATTATTTAAAGTACTCAACAGCACTCTTGAAGATTTCATTTTCTAGATTCTTATCTGGAATATTAACATACATGTTGTCACCACTTCTTTCAGAGTGACCCATCTTGCCAAATACTCTTCCATCTGGTGATGTAATACCTTCAATTGCTAAATAAGAATTATTAGGATTGAATCTAACATCACTTGTAGGATTGCCATCTAGATCAACGTACTGTGTAGCAACCTGACCATTTTCAATGAGCTGCTGCAGTACATCATCATTTGCAACAAATCTACCTTCACCATGAGAAATTGCTACAGTATGAATTTCACCTGGCTTTGTGTGTTTTAACCAAGGAGACTTATTGGAAGCAATTCTAGTTCTAACAAGCATAGACTGATGTCTGCCAATTGTATTGAATGTTAATGTTGGGCAGTTTTCATCTGTATCAATGATCTTTCCAAAAGGAACAAGACCCAACTTGATCAAAGCCTGGAAACCATTACAGATACCACACATCAAACCTTCACGGTTATCAAGTAAATCCGTTACGGCTTCTTTTACCTTAGGGTTTCTAAAGAACGCTGTAATGAATTTTGCAGAACCTTCAGGTTCATCACCACCAGAGAATCCACCAGGGATTGCAATAATCTGTGATGCATGAATCTTTTCAGCGAATGCATTTGCACTTGCTTCAATATCTGCACTTGTCAGATTCTTGATAACAAAGATTTCACACTCAGCGCCAGCTCTTTCAAAAGCATGTGCTGTATCCCATTCACAATTCGTTCCTGGGAATACTGGAATAAGTACATGTGGTTTTTCCACTGTATAGCTTGCATGTAATGTTTCGCTAGCTTCATAGTTGATTGGTTGAATTTCCTGCTTTGGGTTAACGTCTGTATATGGGAATACAGGCTGAAGCTTATCTTCATATGTCTTCTGTAATGACTCTAGATCAACTTCACCTTCATTGGATACGATCTTGTATGCATCGATTGTTCTACCAAGTAAAGTACCTTCTTCTAAAGTTCCATCAACTTCTACCATGAATGCACCATAGCATTTATCAAATAAATCATCTACAACAAAGGAAGGATCTAGTTCAAACCCAATCTTGTTACCTAATGCACACTTGAGAATACCTTCTGCAAGTCCGCCATTTTCCAATGTCCATACAGATAATGCCTTCTTATCTTTAATGATAGATTCCATCGCATCAAATGTATTTCTAACACTTTTCCAGTCTGGATTGCCATATGCATCATAAGAAGGTTTCAAAACATACACATGATGTCCTGCACCCTTCCATTCATCAGAAACAGCTTCACTAGCCTTACATGTAGAAACAGAGAATGCAACTAATGTAGGTGGAACATCAATATCTTCGAATGTTCCAGACATGGAGTCTTTTCCACCAATTGCACCAATTTCTAATTCCTGCTGTGCTTTTAATGCACCAAGTAAAGCAGAGAATGGCTGACCCCAACGCTTAGGATCTGTATACATATGACCAAAGTATTCCTGGAAAGACATCCATGCATGATGATAAGAACCACCTGCAGCTACGATCTTGGCAATGGAAGAAATGACAGATTCCTGTGCACCTGTAAATGGATTTTCACTCATTTCATATGGATCAAATCCCCAAGCCATCAAAGAAGCAGTATCTGTTTCCGCATTCAATACTGGAATCTTTGCACACATTGCCTGTGCTGGTGTTAACTGTGTCTTTCCACCAAATGGCATTAAGACTGTACCTGCACCAATTGTAGAGTCAAATCTTTCCACAAGGCCCTTCTGGGAACAAACATTCAAGTCAGATGCCAATGCTTCCATTCTTTCCGCAAATGGTTTTGTTTCCATAACGACCTGCTTCTTGCCATGGTCTTCAACCTCAACATCTGTATAACGCTTTGCACCATTTGTATTCAAAAATTCTCTTGAAATGTTAACAATATCAACACCATCAAGATACATGATCATACGAGCTTCTTCTGTTACTTCTGCAACAACAGTAGATTCCAGATTTTCATCACTCGCAAGCTTCTGGAAATGATCTGCATCTTCTTTTCTAACAACAACTGCCATTCTTTCCTGTGATTCTGAAATAGCAAGTTCTGTTCCATCAAGACCTTCATATTTCTTAGGAACCTTATTTAAATCAATATGTAATCCATCCGCAAGTTCACCAATCGCAACAGATACACCACCTGCACCAAAGTCATTACATCTCTTGATCAGCTTTGTAGCTTCAGGGTTTCTAAACAGTCTCTGCAGTTTTCTTTCTTCAGGAGCATTTCCCTTCTGTACTTCTGCACCATCTTTTGCAAGGGAATCAACATTGTGAGACTTAGAAGAACCTGTAGCGCCTCCGCATCCATCTCTACCAGTCTTTCCACCTAGCAGGATAACAACATCTCCTGCTTCTGGTCTTTCACGAACAACATTTTCACTTGGAGCTGCTGCAATGACACCTCCAACTTCCATTCTCTTAGCAACGTATCCTGGATGATAGATTTCAGTGACATGCCCTGTAGCTAAGCCAATCTGGTTACCATAAGAAGAATAACCAGCAGCTGCTGTTGTAACAATCTTACGCTGAGGAAGCTTTCCTTCTAATGTATCTTCAATTGGGAGTAATGGATCTGCAGCACCCGTTACACGCATTGCCTGATAAACATAGCTTCTACCAGACAGAGGGTCACGAATTGCGCCACCTAAACATGTAGCTGCGCCACCAAATGGTTCAATTTCAGTAGGATGGTTATGTGTTTCATTCTTGAACATCAATAGCCAATCCTGATCTTCACCATCAACATCAACCTTGATTCTTACAGAACAAGCATTGATTTCTTCAGATTCATCCAAGTCTTTCAGCTTACCCTCTTTCTTAAGAGCCTTGACGCCAATTGTTGCAAGATCCCACAAAGAAAGTGGCTTTTCTGTTTTTCCCGCGTAAACTTCTTTACGCAAATCAAGATAAGCATCATATGCTTTCTTGATATTTTCATCCTTGATATCAACATTGTTGATAATTGTATTGAATGTTGTATGACGACAATGATCAGACCAGTATGTATCAATCACCTTAATTTCAGTGATTCTTGGATCTCTCTTTTCTTCGTTCTTGAAATAATCCTGCAGGAACTTGATGTCTGCAAGATCCATAGCCAAGCCATTTTCACTTCTAAATGCTTCCAGTCCTGCTTCATCTAAATCAATAAAACCATCCAGGATTTCAGGTAAAGCTGGCTTTTCATAATTCTGATGAATTGTTTCAGGTTTTTCTAAAGAAGCTTCTCTTGCTTCTACTGGGTTAATCAAAGTCTTCTTGATCTTTTCTTTATCTTCTTCTGTAAGATTACCCTTGATGTAATACAAACGCGCACTGCGGACTTCAGGCTTTTCCTTCATTGTAGCAAGTTGAATACATTGAGAAGCAGAGTCTGCTCTTTGATCAAACTGACCAGGAAGATATTCAACAGCGAGTACCCATTCATCATCTTCAGCAACAGGTGCTTCTTCATAAAGTGTATCTACCTGTGGTTCAGAAAGAATTGTTCTTTCTGCCATTTTAAAATCTTCTTCATCAATATTTTCAAGATCATAGCGATTGATGACTCTTACATTTCTTACATCATCATTTAACAAAGCAATCTTCAGATCACTCTTCACACCATTTGCTTCTGTAGCGAATGGCTGTTTCTTTTCCACAAAGCAACGATATACGCTCATTTACTTTCTCCTATTTCTTTCCAATATCTGTACGATAATGCATCTTGTCAAAGCCAATTTCCTTTACAGCTTCATATGCTTTATCTAATGCATCTTGCAAGGTAGCGCCCTTAGCAGTAATGCCAAGTACTCTTCCACCATTTGTATAGAATTTACCGTTTTCCTTCTTTGTTCCAGCATGATATACGATGACACCATCATGCTGGCCATTTTCATCTAAGCCATGGATTTCAAATCCCTTTTCATATTTCACAGGATATCCACCACTTGCTTCTACAACACAAGCACAAGCTTCTTCACTCCACACAACATCAACATCTTTTAATGTTCCATCGTGACATGCTTTCATGATTGTAAGTAAATCAGAATTCAACAAAGGTAATACAACCTGTGTTTCAGGATCTCCAAATCTACAGTTATATTCCACAACACGTGGTCCCTTTGGTGTAAGCATTAAACCAAAGTACAGACATCCTTTAAATGTTCTGCCTTCAGCATTCATTGCTTTCACTGTTGGAAGAAAGATTGTTTCCATACATGTTTCCGCAATTTCTTTTGTGTAATAAGGAGAAGGTGCAATTGTTCCCATACCACCAGTATTGAGACCCTCATCATTATCATATGCACGCTTATGATCCATAGAAGAAATCATTGGCTTCACAACATTACCATCTGTAAATGCTAGAACAGATACCTCTTTACCTGTCATAAATTCTTCCACAACAACTTTATTGCCACTCAAGCCAAACACATGTTCAACCATCATTTCACGTAAAGCAGTTTTAGCATCATCCAGTGTTTCACAAATCAATACACCTTTACCAAGTGCAAGACCATCTGCTTTGATAACAATTGGAAATGTATTCTTTTCTTCAATGTAGTGCAATGCATCTTTCTCATTATCGAAAGTTTCATAATCTGCAGTCGGAATGCCATACTTCTTCATCAGATCCTTAGAGAAAGCTTTACTTGCTTCAATGATTGCTGCATTGGCTTTAGGACCAAAGCAAGGAATTCCTGCTTCTTCCATCTCATCTACCATGCCTAATGCTAATGGATCATCTGGTGTAACAACGCAGAAATCAATGGCATTTTCTTTCGCAAACTTCACCATGTTTTCTTTATCTGTTGCTTTGATATCAACACATTCTGCATCTGCACTGATACCACCATTTCCTGGCGCACAATAGATTTTTTCAATTTCTTTATTTTCTTTCAATTTACGGATCACAGCGTGTTCTCTTCCACCAGATCCAACAACTAATAATTTCATTGTTCTATACCTTCTTTATTAATGATGGAACAATCTAACACCATTAAATACAAGTGTCATATTGTATCGATTGCATGTATCAATGACATTGTCATCACGAATAGAACCACCTGGTTCAACAATGAATTCAACACCACTCTTGTGTGCTCTTTCAATATTATCTCCAAATGGGAAGAAAGCATCAGATGCTAAAGAAACTCCATTCATCTTGCTTAACCATTCCTTCTTTTCTTCCTTTGTCAGTACTTCAGGCTTTGTTTCAAAGAAGTTTTCCCATGTACCATCTCTTAATACATCTTCATATTCATCAGAGATATATACATCAATTGTGTTATCGCGATCAGCTCTACGAATTCCCTGTTTGAATGGCAATGCCAATACCTTTGGATTCTGTCTCAGCCACCAGTTATCAGCCTTATTTCCAGCAAGTCTTACACAATGGACACGGCTTTGCTGACCAGCACCAATACCAATACACTGACCATCCTTTGCATAGGCAACAGAGTTAGACTGTGTATACTTCAATGCAATTAAAGCAATCATCAAATCTCTTTTTGCACTCTCAGGAAGATTCTTATTTTCACTGATGATATTTGTTAATAAAGATTCATCAATCTTGATATTGTTTCTACCCTGTTCAAATGTAATACCAAATACCTGTTTATGTTCAATTTCTTCTGGAACATAGTCAGGATCAATCTGAACAACATTGTAGTTTCCCTTTTTCTTCTGACGCAGAATTTCTAGTGCTTCTTCTGTAAAGCCAGGCGCAATCACACCATCAGATACTTCCTTCTTTAGAAGTCTAGCAGTATCTGCATCACACACATCAGAAAGTGCAGCCCAGTCACCATAAGAAGACATACGATCTGCACCACGTGCTCTTACATATGCACAAGCAATCGGAGACAATTCTTCCTCATCTACGAAATAGATCTTACGATCCGTTTCACTCAATGGAAGTCCAACTGCAGCACCTGCAGGAGAAACGTGCTTGAAAGAAGCTGCTGAAGGAAGTCCTGTTGCTTCTTTTAATTCTTTTACAAGCTGCCAACTGTTTAATGCATCTAAAAAGTTGATATAACCTGGTTTTCCATTTAATACTGTCACTGGTAATTTACCATCTTCTACATAAATACGAGATGGTTTCTGATTTGGATTACATCCATACTTCAAAGCAATTTCCTTAGCCATGTTCTTTCTCCTTCTTACTTATTCTTATTGAAAATCATTGTTTTTGTTTCGCCTGTTTCAATATTCATATGACATGTATATAAAGAAACCTTATTATCTTCATTCAATGCTTCCCATACATGATTTGCCCATTCATCAAACTTTTCATGAGCCATAGCCCAACGAAGTGGTTCTCCTTCAAAAGAAGGAATTGGATTACCATTTGTCTTATATGTTGTAATCAAATGCCCAACACCATTTTCTGCTTCTGGATATTCAAAGAAATAACGGCCAACTGCACTGCCTTCAAGATTCATACTCTTTAAGATTGACATCTTATAGCCAGCACCTTCTACAAGTGCAGAAATTCTTGGAGTCCAGTTTGGTCCATCTGGTTCAAATGTTCTTGTACGTAATGCATCTTCAAAAGTCTTGCCTTCTTTTAATGCATTCCAGATTGTATCTGTCTGATCACCATTTGTAACGATTGTCTTGTTTTCAAGCTTTCTAACCGGGTGATAAATAATCAATGAAGGATCTTCCATCTTACTTGGATCAAATGCTTCTGTTCTGATGCCATCTTCTGTTTCCAGGAATACTCTATTTCTAGAATTGCTGCTTCTTCCCATGATCCAGTAAGCAATACGAATATTTTTTCCACATGGAGTTCTGCCAATTGCGATACCACGACCTGGGTATTCGTTATTCTTCAAGTAATCCATTAAATCAACGCTCATTTGTTTTCTCCTTCATCTAATTGTTTTGCAATATCTTCACAGGCTTCTGGCAATAAGATCCATTCCGCCTGTTCCATAACTCTTCTCTGTAACGTTTCTGCAGTATCTCCATCTTCAATATATACTGCTTTCTGCTTTAGAATTCTTCCACCATCCGGAATTTCATTGACAAGATGTACTGTAGCACCTGTCACTTTCACACCTCTAGCAAGTGCAGCTTCATGCACTTTCAATCCATAGAAACCTTTTCCACAGAAAGAAGGAATCAAAGATGGATGAATGTTGATAATTCGATCTCGATATGCCTGGATCACTGTTTTTCCTAAGATACTTAAGTAGCCAGCTAATACAACCATATCAATATTGTGTGCATGTAGTGTTTCTACAATTGCTTTATCAAATGCATCCTGATTCTCATATGCTTTACGTTTCACAACAACAGTTTCAATACCATTATTTTCAGCACGCTCTAGAGCATATGCAGAATCATTAGAAGCAACGACCAAAGTAATTTTTCCGTGTGGGATCTTTCCAGCCTTTTCAGCGTCGATCAGTGCCTGTAGATTTGTTCCTCCACCAGACACCATGACTGCGATGTTTCTCATTCAATCACCACAGAGTGATCACCCTCACTCATTTCACCAATAACACTTGCCTTGATACCAAATTCATTCATCAATGCAATTGTCCTGTCAGCATCTTTACCATCAACAATGACAGCCATACCTACACCCATGTTGTATGTATTAAACATATCATGTTCAGCAATATTTCCCTTTTCCTGAATGAGTTTGAAGACAGGCAATACTTCCCAGCTTCCCTTATGAATCACAGCATTCAGATTATCACCATATGCACGTGGCAGATTTTCATAGAAACCACCGCCTGTAATATGAGAAATAGAATGTACATCTACTTCTTCTAACAGCTTCAAGATTGGCTTAACGTAAAGCTGTGTTGGTTCTAGCAAAGCTTCTCCTAATGTCTTGCCATTTAATTCATCCTTGTATTTTCCAAGCACTTCTGCATTATCAATATCAAAGACTTTTCTAACAAGAGAGAAACCATTGGAATGTACACCAGTAGATGCTAAGCCAACGATAACATCACCCTTCTTAACATTCTTCTTATCTAAGATATTCTTTTCATCCACAATACCAACTGTAAAACCAGCAAGATCATATTCTTCTTCTGGCATCATACCTGGATGTTCAGCAGTTTCACCACCAACAAGTGCACATCCGCTTTCAACACATCCATCAGCAATTCCCTTTACAATTGTGGCAATCTTTTCAGGAACGTTTTTTCCACATGCGATGTAGTCCAAAAAGAATAATGGCTTTGCACCAGCACAGATAACATCATTCACACACATTGCAACGCAATCGATACCAATTGTGTCATGCTTGTCCATCAAGAAAGCAAGCTTCAGTTTTGTACCAACACCATCTGTACCAGAAATAAATACTGGCTTTTCATATCCTTTGAGATCTGGAGCAAATAGACCGCCAAATCCACCAATACCACCAAGTACACCTGGGATTTCTGTACGCTTTACATCCTTTTTAATGAGTTCAACAGATTCATAGCCGGCAGTAACATCTACACCAGCTTCTTTGTAAGCATTTGAATAACTTTTTTCCATGTCTTATAGCTCCTTGATCTTTTCTTGTATTCCTGCGTCTTTCTTTAAGACAGCTTCACTTTGCTTCTTTCTATCTTCAGCAATCTTTTCAGCTAAAGATTCATCTGATAATGCAATGATTTCTGCGGCAAGATATGCTGCATTCTTGCTTCCATCAATTGCCACTGTTGCTACTGGGATTCCACTCGGCATCATCACAGTCGCAAGTAACGCATCTGTTCCTTCTAGAACTGCTGATTTTAATGGAACACCAATGACTGGTAATGTTGTATGTGCAGCAAGAACGCCTGCTAAAGCAGCAGCCATGCCTGCACCTGCGATAATGACGCCAAATCCATTATCTTTTGCATTTGATGCGAATTCAGCAGCCTGCATAGGAGTTCTATGTGCAGAATACACATGCACTTCATAAGGAATATCATAACCTTCTAACACTTTAACAGCTTTTGCCATAACTGGCGCATCAGAATCACTACCCATAACAATTGCGACTTTTTTCATTTTAACCTCCTCTAGTAGAATCAAAAACAGCTAACGGAGTAATTCCATCAGCTGTTATTTTCATCGTTATTTAGACAGTTTGATACCGCAGATAAGATTGGATAGTTTACTAGCATCCAAATCTGTAATGTTATTTGTTGTTCTCAAAGATGTGACAATTAATTTCATTAGTTGTTTTCCTTCCTCTGATACACAATAAATACTACGGTTCAAAGACGCTATTATGTTATTAGAAAATAGGAAAAAAGTAAAGGAATAATGTCTCTTTCATACATTTTTCTGTAACAATTTCTGATATGTCAGATTGATAAAGAATGCACCAAGTGGAGCAGTTAATAAAATTGCACACACTGCAACTGTTAATACAATATTTCCACAAGATAATCCCATTGCTAAAGGAATAGAACCAATGGCTGCCTGTACTGTTGCTTTTGGTGTATAGGCAATCATACAAAAGAGTCTTTCTTTTCTAGTTAATGATGTTGAAGTAACACAAAGATACACACCAGTCATTCTTAAAATCAAAGCTAGTACAATGATTAAAATCGCACTCGTACCTGCCTTTAATGCATATGTTGGATCCACTGCTGCACCTACAAGCTCAAACAATAATATTTCCGCAACAATCCACAATTGAGAAAATTTATTGGATAAGTTAACAGATATCTGTTCTCTTTCAAAATGAATCATTGCACTCATTGCCATGATCGCAAGCAATCCAGAATATCCAAAATAGCCAGTACATACATCTTCTGCTTTCACCAGAATAAATGACAAAGATAGTAGCACTATCACTTTAACTGTATCTCTAACATCCACTTTATCAAAGAAACGATTCAATACGTATCCAATGAGTATTCCTGAAGCAACACCACTGATAATGGAAGTTGGTATTCTCAAGAAATTCAGTGCATCTAAAGAACCAGAAGAAGCAAGTGATGTAAATGAAGTAAACAATACAATGACAAATACATCATCCACAGATGCACCAGCCATAATTAACTGTGGAATACCTTCCTTTGTTCCATATCCTTCTTCAATGAGTTTTAACATGTTAGGTACAACAACTGCCGGAGATACTGCAGCGATAACAGAACCAAGAATCAAGGAATCTAATAATGAAAGATGCAGAATGACTG
>OJNY01001737.1_pt1 | contig 12718 bp, 11 predicted proteins | sample 1597931 | NCBI WGS metagenome assembly OJNY01 (sample SAMN01915209, study PRJEB22387) | human gut metagenome | isolation source: stool | host: Homo sapiens | place: USA
TTCTGTGGACTTCTTTGAGAATGTAAAGGTTAATAAAGTGTTTGCAACACATGGTTGTCTTATTACCTCTTCTTTTCCTTCTGTTATTTCTGTTTTGTCTTCCTCTGCAACTTCTACGCCTAGTTTTTCTAGCAAGGCTGTAAAATACTTGTCTACTCTGCTTATTGGTTTTGGTAACATATTATCAACTCCTATCTTATATTACTCTCTAGAAATTCTGCCAAACTTTCAGCTATTTTTAGATTGGCTTTTCCACTTTTATTACTATGAGGATGACTTTGGTCAGGTAAATTGTATGCTAACATAGTCATTTCAACCGGCTCTTCATAATAATTTTCTTGCCAATATCCATTTACCCATTTGCCTTTTGTCTTTATCTTCATTTGCGACCAACCCATATATTCCCATGTTCGATAAATTGGTATATTCCATATTTCAGCTATCTTTTGTTGTTTTGTTGGGACTATCCCTCTTGCTGCTATAGTTCTTGCCCCATAATCATCTTGTCCCTCTGTAACGACTCTTTTTGGTGACTGATTTTCATAATGTCCCATTATCACTACTCTTGCTTGAGGTTGGTATTCAAATATAGTCTTGATGATAAAGTTCATTGCTCCATAATAGTTAGTCAAATCGTAGGGGTTATTTTCGTCATAAATTTCTTTATCTAAGCTTCTCAAATCATTTGGTCCATGCTCAATAATAAATAAATCTGGACAAGGATAAGTTCCATCTAGGTAAGGAATAAGTTTTTTCTCGTAACTCAAGCTTCTAATATAATTGGCATCCATAGTGTTTCCAGCATATATACCACCATCTGCCATTTGCTCTATTACCCACTCTTGTTCTTCCAGTGTATTGGAAAAACATCTATAAGCAGTAGAGAAACTATTGGGCAAATTATGCCAGTTGGAAGAAGTTTTTTCTTTACAACATATAGATGAACCCCCTACAGCTTGATTTATTACTGTACAACCTAATATTTGACTTAGCATATATGGGTACGTGTTTTTGTTTCCATCTCCAGCAGGTACTGAAGTTCCACATAGCCATATTGTCTTTCCTTCCCAGTAGTTAGATTTTATTTTACTTTTTATTTCCTCAATATCTATTTTTAAATTATTGACACTCTCAGATACAGATATATTTTTATATGCTTCTAAAGTTAAACCACTTATAGTTTGTGTGGTAACTAATAAATACTTAGCTCCTTCTGGAATATTAAGAGTTTTATTAATTTCTGTATTCTCTGATACGGATTCATAATCTAGTACATTTTCATTTGAATCTATAAATCCGTAGGCTGATGATTTAAGTATAGTTCCTTTTAGAATTACCCTACTCATATTTTCTACATTGTAGTAATTAAGAGTATAAGTGCTACTTTCATTCTTACTTATAGTACCATCAGACTTAAGAAATCCTTTTTCTGTTTTTTCTGCTTTTAGTGTTTCTTCGATATCTTTAGTTTTTCCTTTTAACTCGTTAAGTTCTTCCTCGATAGTATTTGCAAGTTCTTCAAGCTTTGCTTTGTAATCTTCTTTTATTTCGCTTATGCTCTCATATTTATGAACTGCCATGCCGACATTGTCTTGAGAATTTACTATTATATATTTTGCCTTTCGCACATCTATTGTTGTTTCTGCTACCTCTGTTGTCGCAAAAGGCTTGAATTCATATATTTCTTCACTTTCATTCATTAAAGCATACACACTCGTACTTTTAAATGCAGTTCCTTTTATTATTGCATAGTCTAGCCCTGATACATCATAGTATTTCATTGCATAAGTACTTGCTTCATTTTTGTTTATAGTACCATCAGACCTAAGAAATCCTTTTTCAATTTTGAAGGTGTTTAAAATTACCCTCGTGTCAAAAATATCTTTTATACTATTTTTCAAGTGCAGAAAGTCAATACTGCTTTTTAACATTCTTTCTCCATTCTCTATTTTGTCAAGTCTTGTTCCTAAAGAAGTTAAGCCACTTCTACTTGCCACTATTTCACTATTTGTTACACTTTCTGTACCACTTGTTACGTTTGCGACTACATTCTCAAATTCTTCTTTTAATTCTGCTAGAGAATACTTCACCTTATCTAACAATTCATATACGGCGTCGTCCATTCTAATTGTTTCCAATACTTCAATTATTTTGTTGTTTACTTTTTCAGTCTGAAAAACCTTTTTAATTATTACAAGCTCTACCGGAAATGTTGTCATAGTACCATTCTGAGTTATTTCAAATTCTATGGTTGCTTTGCCATTCACGTCTGTATAGGAGTTATCTAGTGTACACGTTATTGTATTATCCTTTACAGTTGCATTTTTGCTTGTAGATGGTGTTCCATCTGGCTTAGCAAAGTTCATTTTTACAGTAGCACCTGTAAGGCTATATTTTGAACTATTATTATATACATTCAAGATCACCTTCAAGTCGTCGCCTTGCATACAAGCTTTGTATTCGTAGTTCTGTTTTGCTATGTCTACGTTATATTGTATTTCTCTCATTTAATCACCTACTTATTTTCTAAGTTTTCTACTCTTGTCTGTAGTGCGGATATTTGCCCGGCTATTCTGTTCAAAATTACTTTTAGACTGTTTAGTTTGGGCATTCCATCATATTCATAGTCTTTTAGGAAAATATTGTTTACTGTTCCTAGTATTTCTATACCCTTATCAAATTGCACTTTTTCAAAAAATCTTATTGCATTTTCATCATCAAAAATGTTGTATTTGTCTAGTCGTACATATGGGGCTATTGAGCCATCACTTTTTTTGTATCCAAAGGAAATTGCGGATGTAATCTCATTCCAAAGCTCTATGTAACCCTTATTTTTAGTTGCATTTCTTGTACTACCTAGGGAGCCTATATAGGTTCCGTTTTTCCAATCATAGAAATTTAGTTGGTTATTTTCCATTTTCATGGCAATTTTGCCATTGTTGTAGTATTCTGCTCCACCAGTTTTGCTTAGGTCGATTTGGAAGCTTCCGTCTGCATTTTGTATTAGTACAGTCATCAACTTTCCTACAAGCCAATCTGCATATACAAGCCCAGCAGTTATAAATGTATTCCATTCCCAGTCTGTGTTGGTAGCATTTCTCTTGCTAGCAATTTCTAGCCCTACCGTTCCTATTGCAGTAGCACCAAAAGTTGGACTTTCTGGGTCCAAATCCTCAAACAGAATCGCTCTTACATCTTGTTTCTGTGCAATATCCTTTTGTGCTTTAAACTTAGTATTCAAGCCATTTACAACACCTTGCAACTTGTTAGCATTTACTGTTCCGTTAGAATTTAGGATATTTTCTACTCTTGTTGCTACATCGGATTGCTCATCAAAGAAATTCTTAGTTACATCTCCAAGAGTTAGACTTGAATATTTTTTAGAAATCATGTTCCATTCTAAAGCTACACACCTCGCTTTAGTTTCTATTCCAAGCCCTATATGTTTACAATGTACTGTGTCACCTATAGATACTGTTTCTAGTACCTCATAGTCCTTATATGCGGTAGTGGAAGCTAAATCTTCCATAGCGACGGAATATGTGCACGTTGGAAGGTCTAAACCTCCCTCAAAAAGTTCTTTGCACCTTTGTTTCATGGCATTTTGTGCTTCTGCAAGGGTATTGTATCCATCTTCATCATCTTTATTTTCCTTTACTTTTATATCTTGCATTTCTACAACTTTTGCTTTAACTTTTGCATATTTATTTATATTAGAACTATCTACCCAAGGCTTATCTCCATCTAGCATTATTCCGTTGTAGCCGAGTGGAATTATTCTTGTTACTGTATCTTCTAGGTTTATCTTTTCTTCTATTTCTGTTAGGTTATAGCCAAACTCTGCTCTTACTCCGTTGTCCTCTCCTATATGGGAATTGACATATATATCAAAGTTGTCATACAGTCTTTCTCCTCCCCACCTATTTACAAAAGAGTTTTCATCATCTCCTGCTATTGCTTCAACAATATTTTTTCTTATGTAGTATGCGGTGTTAAGGTCAACTAAGTTAGAGTGCCCTTTATATCCAGTGCCTTGTAACAAGATATTCAAGGCTTCCTCTCCATTTTTTTGAGTAGGTCTTACATCTAAAAGTACGGTATCTATTAGGTCGAAAAATATATGTCTTGCATATGCTCTTATACCAGTTAAGGTCTTTTCTGTTTCATAAATCCTAAACAGTTGTTTTTCTGAGTATGGAGTTGGTCCAGCTATAACATTATCTGTAACAATATACTTCCATCTACCTAAGTTGTCGTATGGGTGCTCTAGTTCGATTTCACATGTGCTATTCAATTCCATCTTAAAAATTGAAGAGGTAGGAACAAGTGTTATATCTCCATTTACCTCAAAATTTGTGTTCTCATGTTTATATATTTGTATCACTCTTATAAGCACCTCCAATTAGGGATTATTGACACCTTGAAGCCACTTGTACAAGAAAATGTATTCTCACCATTTTGCAAGTACATATCCTCATAATTTCCTATCAATGCGGTATTTTGCATTGTACCATCTTCTCTGTAGCAAAGCCCTAGTTTAGTATCTATTGTCAAGTTTTGTCCCACATTAGCTTTTATTGCTTTCCTATTTATTTGCATAGAAAAAAAGCCCTCACCTTCTACGATGTAGATAGGCTGGGTTTTCTCGTAGAAATTGTATAGGAGCATAGGGAGTTCTATTGCTCTTGTTCCATCTTCTAGGTACATATAAGGTTCACAAGTAAATACAACTGTGAATTTTCCAAGTTTTTTATACACTCTTTCTGTTGTAGATATTTCAACCTTATTTACTCTATAGAAGTAGCCTAAATCATCAGAAAATTTCAATTTATTTTCATTGAAATTATTTATCCACGATTTAGCTTTTCTAAAAGTATCATTCCACTTATCCTTGTCGGAAATGAAGTTGAATTCCACTTCTATGTTTATGTCGTCAAGAAACCTTTCTCTATACAGTTTCCCTCTGCCTTCAATTTCTATTTCTTCATATTGCATTGTTGGGGAGGGAATAGAGGGTCTTGTGACTATGCTAATACCAAAATCAGTATTTTTATGTCCATTAAAATAACAAAAATATTTATACAACTCCTAATCTCCCCTTTCCTAAATTCCTTGAATTTTGTTGTCTACTTATATTATTTACTACTTGTTTAGTTGTTTCTGTTGCAATTAGTTTTCCGTCTAAATACGTATTGTTAGTTACATATAGAACGGTTGACTGTGGTGTAGTGGAATTCTTTAATCCTTGCAAGTCTTTTGCAGTTATTCCTGTAGCATTTACTGTTCCAGTTAAGGTTTTAGAAATGTCTAAGTTTACTTTTCCCATTTCATCATCAAATCCTACTCCAATGCCTTGTGCTAGGTATTTTCCAACTTCATCTCGCATTACCCTGGAAGGGGAATGTATATCGAAGGCGTCTTTGATACCATCTGTAAACCCACTACAGAAGTCACTTACTTTATCCTTTAGCCAATTCCATTTGCTTTGTATCCCTTCCCATAGCCCACTTACTATGTTTTTGCCTATTTCTGTTATTTTACTAGGCAAATTTTTAACTGTATTTACAACACCATTAACTAAATTTCTCCCTACCTCACTCGCTTTTAGCTTGACCTCAACTGCCCATATCTCAATATTAACTACTGTATTAGATAGCCAAGTCCATATTCTGCTAGGCAACTGTGCAAACCAGTTCACAACCGAGTTTATAGTTTCGGAAATCTTAGTTGTAACAACGCTGTATGTGTTTAAACACCAATTATTTATGCTTGTATAGGTATTTACTAACCAGTTTCCAATTCTAGAAGGGAGTTCTGCAAACCAATTAACCACACTATCTACTGTTTCTTTTATTTTAGTAGTAACAGTATTATAAGTTTTTAAACACCAGTTATTTATGCTAGTGTAGGTATTTAAAAGCCAAGTCCCAATTCTTCCAGGTAATTCTGCAAACCAATTTACAATATTATCTATTATTTTAGGAAGCTCGTTGACTGTCCATGCTTTGCATTTTATCCCAAATTGTGCAACTTCCCCTATTGCTCTACCTATTGCATATCCAAGTCTATATGGAAGTTTTTCAAAAAAGTCTACAACTCCGTCTGCTATCTCTTGTGTTTTCTGGATAACACTTTTCTTAGTTTCTTCCCATTTTTTTATTACCTTATCTTTTGTTTCTGTAAAGAAGTTGCTTACCCTTTCTGGAACAGATGAAATATATTCTACTGTGGACTTTATTTTATCTTTTACTGCATTTTTTAGTTCTTCTAGTTTCCCATTTGTAAGCTTATTAATAGCGTCGTAGCCTATGCTGTAGTATTCTTTTACTCCTTGCATAGCACCAGCTACAACACCTTTTATTCCTCCGCCATTTTTTTCATAGGCAGATTTTATATTGCCTAATTTCTCCTTTGTATAGTCTTTCATGGAGTCTAAAACCTTTGATGTACTTTCTTTTATGCCATTCCACTTATCGCTTACCCAATCTTTTAATTCTCCTGCCTTTTCTTTTATCCAGTCCCAATTTTTAATTAGGAGAACTACCGCGGCTATTCCTGCTGTAATTGCTATTGTCGTTGGGTTAAGAAAACTTGCTAATTTTATACCAGCTAATGCGGTCTTAAGTAGTTTTCCTGCTTTTACTACCGCACTTACACCGGTTGCAATTTTACCTATAACTATTAGTGCCGGTCCAGTTGCAGCCGCCAAACCCCCAATTGTAATTATTATTTTCTTTGTCCCATCATCTAGGTTGCTGAACCAATTCAAGACTTTAGAGAGTTTATCTATCATATTGTTTATGTTTGGCAATAGCATGTCCCCTATTTGGATCCCTACCGCTTCAAGTTTAGACTTGAACTTTGTTATGTTTCCTTGAGTATTGTCCTGCATGGTTTTTGCCATTTCATTCAATGCTCCATCAGAATCTGTTATCTTTTGTTTAAGAGTGTCATATTCTCCATTAATTCCAGATATAAGGGCTTTGAAGGTGTCCATTTGCGTTTTTCCACCAAGTGCAGCTGACACACTATCTTTTTGTGCGTCGGTCATAGTATCCATAGCTCTAGCACAATCTTTTAGAATTGTTTCAACACCTCTAAAATTGCCATTGCTATCATATGCGGTTGTTCCCATTAACTCCAATGCTGCACTTGTTTTTTTTGTTGTTCCTATCAAATTGACCAAAATTGAGTTCATGGAGGTACCAGCTTCGCTTGATTTTATGCCTCTGTTTGCAAGTATTCCAAGTAATGTTGCGCTTTCTTCGATTGGAGTTTGCCAGTCACGGAACATTCCGCCACAACCTATGTATGCTTCCAACATCATATTAGCCGTTGTATTGGAGCTGTTTTGTGCCTTTGCACATACATCAAGATACCTGCTTAGGCTTTGTGTTTCTATTCCAAGTGCCGACATAGAATCTGTTACCAAATCTGAGGTGGTGGCAAGGTCTGCATTTCCTGCCTCCGACAATCTTAGAATAGGTTCTAATCCTTCAAGCATTTGTTGAGTATCCCACCCCGCAAGTGCCATGTATGAGATAGCATTTGCACTGTCTGTCGCACTTTTAGAAGTTGCTTCACCCATCTCTTTAGCTTTGTTCTCAAGTGCTTTCAAGTCATCACCTGTGGCACCAGATATCGCCTGTACATTAGACATAGCTGCTTCAAAATTCATTGCAGTTTTCACGGAAGCACCACTTATTGCAGTTAATGGTGCAGTTATTGCAGTTGACATTGTTTTACCAACGCTAGTTAGTTTTTGCCCAACCTTTTCTGCCTTACTTGCAAATTCATCCCATTTAACTGCACCTAATTGCTTATCCAAATCTTTCAGTGCCTTCTCATTATCTGTTAGACTTGCCTTAGTATTGTTAAGCTTTATTTTCAGATTATTAAGCTCTTGCTGGTTACTCTGCATGGATTTTTCATTTTTCTTATATTCTTCATTAAGCTTTTTGATTTCTTCATCAAGTTTCTTGCTTTCTTCACTGTTTTTACCTGTTTGGGTACAAGACTCTTTGTATTTTTGAGTAGTTTCCTTTAATTTTTGAGAAAGTTTAGTCTGCTCTATGTTTTGCTTAGAAATAGTGGAATTTATATTAGTTATTCTATTTTCATACAAGTTTATTGCTTGTTTTTGTGAAGTTATGGCATTTTTAAGTGCATTTTGTTTAGCTTTTAGCTGGTCTGTTTTGCTCCCAAAGGCACTTGCTTTGGAAGTTGCTAATGCACATTCACTTTGCATTAATTTCAACTGACTATTAACTTCTTTCATCTGCTTTTTGAATTCAGAACTTGTTACACCAATTTTTATATTTGCTCCTGCCATTATTCCACCTCACTTTCTTGTATAGGATTTAAGATTTGATAATCCATGTAGTCTAAATAGTCTGAAATATCACTATTCATTATTTCTAAGTAGCTTGAATTCAACTTTTTAACTGAATATCTGATTATTTCAAAGAAGAGGTCAAGATATGTAGTGTTGCTTTCCTCTTCATACCCATTTTCCAGGTCATAATCATCAAAGGCGGAGTGCTGTGCTCCAACCTCTCCGCCTACTATTTTTTTATAGTATCTTGAATTTTCATTAGGTATCTGTCGGAAACTTCTTGACTAATTTTGTTGTATATCGCAAGTAAGTCCTCAAGATATATACCATCAAGCAATTCCTCTACTGTGAATTGATTTCCAAAATAATCACAAATATATTCACACATTGTGTTAGTATTGCCCTCCGTGAATCCCTCTTCTTTCATGGAGTCACTTATCTTCTTTTCTGCACTAAGGGTTCTTTGCAAATCAGAACCTCTTAGTCTTTTTTTAGAAAAATAAGTCTTGCTTTTTGTTATTTTTTCATTTCCTTTTTCATCAATTTCTACTTCTTCAATAAGTTGTATTTTCATATGTTATCCTCCTATACTGTTGGATATTCTTGTACTTTGCTAAACCATTCTGTTATTGCAGTTTTTGCGTCTGTATCTGCTTCAATCAAATTGCTTTCATCGACAGATATTTCATAGTTATGCTTTTCTGTCCCATTTACAATATCTGCTTTATTTCTCGCATAGAAAGAACCTTTTAGGCTTGCAGTTTTTGTTTCCATCTTATCTGCTTTGGTAGAAAAATCTCTTTCTGGTCTTTCAAATCTTCCACAATATAGCCATACAAACTCATACTTTCCATTTCTTTTCTTAGTTCTGTATCCTATTGCAACTTCTCGAGAGAAATCTTCATCACTTTTAACTAAGAATCCATTTTCATACAAGTTGTTGAATAGATCTGCATAGTCTTGTGGGGCTAAAGCATTGACTTCTAGTTCAACATCTGTTCCTTCGTAATTTTCTGCTATATCTTCCACACTATCGTCACTATATAGTTTTTCTGTTGTGTGCTTATCTGTTATCTTTGCATTTATTGCTCTTGCAAGTTTGAATGGTGTTCCTGTTGTGTATGCAGTAGCGGTATTTTCGGTTACTACAGCTACATATATATCTTTTAGTCCACAATATCTACTTCTTTGTCTTGTTTCTGGCATAAAAACACTTCCTTTCAAAAATAAAAATAGCCACATTTTATGGCTATTTTTGTAATATTTCTAAATATTTTAATTTGATTGCTTTGTGGTATAGAATTTTCCCATCTTTCAAGTTCTCCCACAAATTTTCACCTGCCGTGTAAGTAAATCCATTTTTCAATAGTAAATCCTTACACATTAACTTATATTTGAGGGTTTCTTCGTCATCTATCCCCCATACATCAACTTGTACTGTATGAGTTATGCTTTCTTCCTCATCATCGCTATTATCTTCTGTATAGTCACCTAATTCACAAAAAGTTATGTGGGTTTTCTTGATATTTTCATCATACCACCCTGCTTTTATCCTTACTTCTTTTGAAAGAGGTTCTAATATTTTGTCTATTATTGATATGATATCAAACATTATTCCAACTCCTTTACAACTTTCTCATACTCTGCTTGTGCAATACTAGAGAATTCCTTGTCACATTCATCAATAGTTTTTTCTATAAAGCCTAATGGCTTGATTTTGCTAGTTCCCCAGTTAAGAAATTTTGTATAGAAGTTTTCTTCATTGTCTCCCCTCTCCCAACCTACTATTGCATTTACATATCCTTTTTTTGTAGAAACTCTAACAGGGATAGTGTCTGCTGCATGGTTGGTTGGAAACACCCTTCTGCTTCCTTTGTGTTGTGCTCCACTCTTTTTTATATCCTTTGATTTTGGAATTTTAGGCTTCATTGTTGCTCTTGCCACTTCACCACATTTTTTTACAATTTTTCTGTTAGTTTTCTTTATTCCATTTTCTCCAGATATTTCATCAACTTTTTTGATAAGTTCATCTAAGCCCTCTACAACTACTTTCATCATATTAGCTCACCCTGTTAGCCTTTATGCAAATATAGTCCCTAGAATTACCTAGAAAGTCTATAGAATATACTTCATATAGCTTATTATCATAGTTTATCAAAAAGTTTCTGATGTCCATTTCTTTGCTCATATCAGTAATTTTAGAACAAAAACGGACTTTGAATTTAAGCACATTTTTATAGCCATTATTCTCGGCTAAGTAGAATTCTTCCCCGTATAGGTCGAGTGGAGTACACCAACAAGAATAATATTCATCTGCTGCACCTTCTACTTCTCTACCATTTATTTTCTTAATTGTTTTCTTTAGAATTTTAATTTTCCTATCCATCAGTACCCTCTCCCAACCATTGTTGAAGTCTGATACTAGAAGGAATGTGACCTTTGAAGTCTTCTCTATTGTCGTATAGGTTTTTTACAGTTTTCAATAGTAATAATTTATGGGTTGGGTTCTCTTCATCAAAGCTTGAGAACCCATTACTTACATAGTCCTTAGCGACTTGAATTAGAAGCTCTATCAAGCTATCGTCGTCACTATAGTCTACTCTAAGATACCCTTTAACTTCTTCTAAATTCAAGTCTTATCACCCCTTTTAAGCTACACAGTACCAACTACACTAGAGTCATCTATTGTTATTACTCCATTTACAAAAGCCATGTCGTCTCTCACGCCACAATCTTCTCTTTCTATTGCTCTGAATAATGTTAAATCTTGTTCAAAAGCGTTTAAGTCCCCAGCACTTGCGATGTTTGAAGAAGCAATTGTAAGCACTTTTCTGTCGTAGAATACAATTCCTTCCTTTAAATCTCCAACAATGAATGGGATTGTTCTTTTCCCCTTTACTGTTTCATCGGAAGGCATGTCGGCGTTTGGAATAACAATAACTGGTCTATTAAATAAAGTGTAAGTGGAAGGCATTGTTATAATTGGTTGCAATAAGTAATCTCCGTCTGAATCCTTTAATGTATCCAAGTATTGGAATCCGTCATCGTTTGTGATAATTGATGATGTGTTCTTGAAAGCAGAACCTAAAGTCACGTTTAAAGCTTTTTTGATATCATCTATGTCTTCAAAAGTTGTCTTAGATTTTGTTGCAACTGCACCAAGGATTATTTTATTTCTTGTTACTCTACTTTCATCACCAATCCATGAGATTAAGGCAGATGAAATATTTGCGTCTGAATCCTCTAGTAGTTCATTTGTAACTGGAAAATATCCACCATATTTATCAATTTCATAGTCAATTTTTGTGAATTGTGGTGTATTTTTTTTGCCAATTTTCTCATTTTCGCCAACCTTTGAGAATCCAGTTTGTTGAGTTCTCTTTTTATATACTCTGCTTCCTTTATTTGTTGAGACTGGCTCTACAGTAACTAATTGTGTAAGGGAGAATTTAGCTTCTCTATATTCATTTATACGAGTTTGGATATCCTCTGGAACTGTATAACCTCCATCAGTCAATACTCCTTCACTCATAGAATTTTTAAATCCTCTTCTAGCAGCATTGGCAAATTCTTTAATAGGGTCTTCTTTGTTTGTAAGCGTTTTTCCTTCACCTGCCTTCTTTATAGCATTTTGCTTGTTGTCATCTTCTAATTCCAGAAGTAATTCAAATTTAGCTTGCATATTTTTTAGTTCTTCTTTAGCTTTTTTAGCTTCATCAAGTTTATTTTCTGTAACTAAAGCTCTAACTGTATCTTTTTGTGAATTAATTTTGTCTAATAATTCTCTTAGTTCTTTGTTCATCTTCATTCCTCACTTTCATAAAATAAGAACCTAGATATAATCTAAGTCCTCTAAGATTTTTGCTTTTTCTTCTTCAATTTTTGCATTTTTGCTATCTTGTAGCTTTTTTGCCACTAAGTCAGCTATTTTTTCATAGTCAACTTCATTTTCAGTAGTCTTTTTAAATTCTTTTGGAGTATTTTTGTATTTGTCAAAGAATGAGCTTGTGCAAGCAGCTATGTTGCCAGTTTTTTCAACTTCAATATTGAAATACTTTTCTGCCTCTTCACCTGTGAGCCATGTTTCTTTGTTTACCATACTTGTTATTTCTTCTTCTGTTACTCCGTCTTTGACATTTTCCATGTATACAGAAGTTATTGCTTTTTGGCAACTATCAAGGGCGTCAGCTTCTCGTCTGAAATCATCTGCATTTCCTCCCCACAAACTACTCCAAGGTTTGTGTATCATTATCTGTGCAGTGCTAGGGACTATTACCTTATCTCCTGCCATTGCAATTACGGAAGCTATGCTTGCAGCTAAGCCATCAACATGTACAATTTTTTCTCCTGTGTACCTTTTAAGAAGATTGTATATTGCAAGCC
>OJNY01001749.1_pt1 | contig 12633 bp, 10 predicted proteins | sample 1597931 | NCBI WGS metagenome assembly OJNY01 (sample SAMN01915209, study PRJEB22387) | human gut metagenome | isolation source: stool | host: Homo sapiens | place: USA
CTCGTGCAGCGGTACATAAAGTTGCAAAAGACGCAACTTAAGTACCGGCCTCGGATAAGGCTTACTCCATAATAGTATATCTCTCATCCATTTTATTCATTAATGGGCAGCTCAATATAATCTATACTCTACATATGTGTATCTCATTTTATTGCCCTGTCTGCCGCCATACCCTCTATCTATAAAAAGCAGCGTTATAAAGGCACTTAGATACAAAAATAAAGATACATTATCATCATGCAGCAAGCACGTTCGGACACGAATACTTAAAATACAAATGGAAAATAGCATTACTATTATGTAGCAAGCCTTTAGGGGCGCCGGTCCTTAGTGAGTCGCCATAGGCGAGGAACTTAGTACCGTTGCGTTGGAATAGAGTGCAAACGACTTGCGTAATAATATGTGATGTATTTCCCATTTTTTGCCCTAGACATTGATGCTCGAAAGTTCTTGCTCCATAACGATAATGTACCGTGCATTTTTATGTCATAGTCAGCAACTTCTAAACAGGTTGTTTCACAATAGAAAAAGCAGCGTTATAAAAATTTTACAAGTTAAATCTGCCATCGGTACTTTAAGCAAAATGAAAGACAGTATTAATATTATGAAGCAAGCCTGTCCGAATGTCGGTCCTTAGCGATCCGCTGACAGGCGGGAGCTTAGTACCGTTACATGAGGATAGAACGAAAGTGTCTTGCGGAATAATATATAATACTGTCTTTTATTTTGTTTCAAAGACTCCCGGAAGAATCTTATGAAATTTTATAATGCTGCTTTGATCTGCTTATAGATGCCCTCTGCGTCGAGTTCATACTTATGAAGCAGGTCTTTTGCCGGGCCGGACTCACCGAAGGTATCGCGAACACCGATTCTTGTTACCTTAACCGGATTCTTCTCTGCCAGACATTCCATAACCGCTGAGCCAAGTCCACCGATGATCGAATGCTCCTCTACCGTGAACACTCTGCCGGTTGCCTGTGCTGCCTTTACGACAAGCTCTTCGTCAAGCGGTTTGATCGTATGGATATTGATCACCTGTGCATCGATACCGTCCTCTGCCAGCAGCTTCGCAGCTTCTAAGCTCTCAGATACCGGAAGTCCGGTTGCTATGATCGTAATATCCTTTCCAGGACGTAATTCTACGCCCTTGCCGATCTCAAACTTGTAGGTTGTCTCATCATTGATGACCGGCACTGCCAGTCTTCCAAATCTCATATAGACAGGTCCTACATATTCATATGCTGCCTTTACGGCTGCTCTTGCTTCTACATCATCACATGGATTGATAACCACCATGCCCGGGATCTCTCTCATCAATGCAAGATCTTCATTACACTGGTGAGTTGCTCCGTCTTCTCCTACGGAGATACCTGCGTGGGTTGCTCCGATCTTCACATTCAGATGTGGGTATCCGATACTGTTTCTCACCTGTTCAAAGGCTCTGCCTGCCGCAAACATTGCAAAGGAGCTCATAAACGGCACATATCCACAGGTTGACATTCCGGCTGCGATGCCTGCCATGTTACATTCTGCGATACCACAGTCTACGTGACGTTCCGGAAATGCTTTCTTGAAGATTCCGGTCTTTGTTGCTGCCGCAAGGTCTGCATCCAGTACGATCAGGTTCTCATGTTCTTTTCCAAGCTCAACCAATGCATTACCATAGCTGTCTCTTGTTGCGATCTTCTTTACTTCTGACATAACACGTCACCTGCCTTTTCCAGTTCTTCCATTGCAATCGCATACTCCTCATCATTCGGAGCTTTGCCATGCCATCCCACATTGTTCTCCATGAAGGATACTCCCTTACCTTTTACGGTATGGGCGATGATCGCTGTCGGCATTCCCTTGGTTGCCTTTGCTTCCTTGAATGCTGCATCGATCTGATCAAAATCATTTCCGTCGATATTAATTACATGGAAATTAAATGCTTCAAACTTCTTGTCGATCGGATATGGGGAACATACATCCTCAACGGTTCCGTCGATCTGAAGGTTATTATTATCTACGATCACTAAAAGGTTATCCAGCTTTCTGTGACCTGCAAACATAGCAGCCTCCCAGATCTGTCCCTCCTGGATCTCTCCGTCTCCACACAGACAGTAGGTTCTGTATTCCTTACCGGACATCTTCGCTGCCAGTGCCATACCGACTGCTGCGGAAAGTCCCTGTCCGAGAGAACCGGATGACATGTCCACACCAGGAATATGCTTCATATCCGGGTGTCCCTGTAAATAAGAACCGATATGACGCAGAGTCAGAAGATCCTCAACCGGAAAAAATCCTCTCTCAGCAAGGGCTGAATAGTAACCCGGTGCTGTATGTCCTTTGGATAATACAAAACGATCTCTGTTCTCATCCTTTGGATTCTTCGGATCTACATGTAATTCCTCAAAATAAAGATAAGTAAAAATGTCTGCTGCCGAGAGTGATCCGCCCGGATGTCCTGCTTTTGCAGAATGTACGGAGGAAATAATTCCTTTACGGATGTCAACAGCCTTTTTTTGAAGGTCTAGTTTGTTCATGTCTTTCTCCATTTCGTTTTATTTTCATTTTTATAATTGTCCCAGCACTTTTCCGATCTTGTCAGCGATCAGAAGATCTGCCTGACCGTCCGTCTGTGTCGGTGACATATTAATAACTACCAGATGTTTTCCCCTGAAATACCGAACCAATCCGGCGGCAGGATAAACAACCAATGAAGTTCCGCCAATGATCAATGTATCTGCTTCCGAAATATACCGGATTGCATTCTCGATATCGTCATTGTTCAGACCCTCTTCATATAATACTACATCCGGCTTAATTATTCCACCACAACTGCATTTTGGTACACCATCTGATTGAATAATATAATCCAGATCGTAGAATTTGTGACATTTTGTACAATAATTTCTGTGAATAGAGCCATGCAACTCGATCACATTCTTACTTCCTGCCATCTGATGCAGACCATCAATATTCTGTGTTACGATCGCTGCAAGCTTGCCCTGTGCTTCCAGTTCGGCAAGTTTTTTATGTGCCATATTCGGTTTTGCATCCCGATAAATCATTTTATCTTTATAAAACCGGTAAAACTCTTCAGGATCACGCATATAGAAGCTATGGCTGATGATCGTTTCCGGCGGATATTTGTATTTCTGGTTGTAGAGTCCGTCTACACTTCGAAAATCCGGAATTCCACTCTCTGTAGAAACACCTGCCCCGCCAAAGAAAACCATACGTTCGGATTCTTCAACAATTTCTTTTAACCTTGCTATTTTCTCATTCACCTGTTCCATATATCAATCTCCCTTCTGCATAATATATAAACAGGCAATAGCGAAACTGCCTGATCCAGCGTTTTACTATTGCCTGTTATTACCGTATCATGGCATAGCCGTAACCTCAATCGTTACCTTACAGGTACTCTCGATCGTATATGTATCGCTGTCTTCTATCGACAGCTCAACAGTATTTGTTCCCACGGACAATGTCTCTGCATCAACTATAATCTTTAAGTCCTTCGCAGTAAGCTTGGACACTTCATCTGACAGACCGGATATCACAACCGTATTCCCCTCCGGGAACTGAATCGAGTAATCATAATCGGTCATTTTATTATTGATCGTAATGTCTTCTGCCGATATCGTCATCGTTCTGCTGATATTCCGCTCAATCGTGACACGCACACTGATACTTGTATTCTCATCAGCAAGTACAACGCCTTCAGGCAGATATTTTGCAACCTCAATCGTACTTTCAATATCCTCATTACATCCGGCTACATCAATGTCATCTATCTTTATCTCTGTCAGATTCTGTAACACATCTGCAGGACCGCCGACCGTAATCTCACTTGGAACATATTCTACATTGACAACTTTGTAGTTCTCCGCCGGGACACCTGTTGTCTCAATCTTGACAGCTACCTTTTTCGTCTTATACACCGGTACAGTTACCAAGATTCCCGTGACCTTGCTTTCCAGCTTCTTACCGGATATCTCTTCACCATTCGCATCATAGAAGATCGGTGTGCATGTTGCTGTTACATCAGATGATCGTCCTGATACATCCACCTGCACCTCTGCTTTTTCTATCCGTTCGATCACACTTGCCGCACCTTTAACCGTTATCAGATTTGGTGTAGATACCGGAACACCTGTTGTGTATCCCTTTGCAGTCTCTCCTTTTGTAGTTACCGTTACAGGAAGGGATGCTGTCCGTTCTTCCTCCAGTTCAACCTGAAGCACATTATCTACGATCGTAATACTGATATTATTATTAACGGACGGAGAATTTGCTGTTACTGTAATGTTGACAGCATTTGTGATCGATAATTTTGACATGTCTGCAACTGCAGTAAAATCAGATGCCCCAAGTGAATTCACAACAGATCGTCTGCCCTTTATAATTATGTCTACCGTTTCACCGGATACAATATCGTACAACTGATTCTTATCCGTGATCGCATCTGTATTTATCAAAGTAACCGGTATATCTCTGATCTGCCGTGTAGTTGAATAGTCATCTACATTCAAAACAGTCACCCATACGATAAATCCAAGGATCAATGACAGAAGTTTCAGTCCCCAATTACTGAATAATTTATCTTTCATCACTGTCAGCCTCCTTTCTGTTGTCAGAAGACCTTCCGTTTTTTATATTATTCGAGTCCGTCTTTTTCCCGGTACTTTTCTTTGTACTCTTACGTCTACGTTTACTGTCTTTCAGGCGACGTTCATCTTTCTTCTTTACATCATCCTGACTCAAAAGCTCCAGATGCTTACGAACACTCTCTGTATCCAAATTCCGATACAGTTCTCCGCCCTTTGCGATCGATATCGAACCGGTCTCCTCAGATACGATAAGCGTCACGCTGTCTGATACCTCACTGATACCAACCCCTGCACGATGTCTTGTTCCCAGTTCCTTATTAATAGAAAGATTTGCAGATAACGGAAGATAACAGGTTGCCGCAATAACTCTGTTATTTCTGAGAATAACCGCACCGTCATGGAGCGGTGTATTATGCTCAAATATGTTAAGCAGCAACTGGTTGGTAACCACCGCATCAATCGGAATTCCTGTATCAATATACTCGCCAAGAGCAACCTTATCTTCAATTACGATCAAGGCTCCTGTCCGATTTGCAGAAAGAACCGTCACGGTCTTGATCAATTCGTATATCGTTTTATCAGACAGTCCTCTTTCTTCTGTATCCTCGTGCATAATGTAGTCAAAAAACTTCTTTCGTCCCAATGTTTCAAGTCCACGACGGAACTCCGGCTGAAACAGAATGATCACCGCCAGAATACCGATGCTGAACACATTTTTTAAAATATACAGAATCGTATTGAACTGCAATAAAGATGCAAGCATGGTAAATAAAAATATCAATACAATACCTTTTAACAACGTCCAAGCACGACTGCTCTTAAACCAAAGCAGTATTTTATAGATGACATACGAGAGTATCAGGATCTCAATAATATCACTAACATCCGGTCTGGTAATATAAAACCAGTCAAAATAGGTCTTTAAAAAAGCCATAAGCTTATCCATTTGATATCTCTCCTTTCCACAAGCTGTTATAAGTCAGGCAAAGCCTGAGCCGTGATCTGTTGTCATATACAGTTATGACCTGACAATATAGTCAGGTCATATGCAGGAATTTCTATTATCTGGTAACACCACTGATCGTATCGTCCTCCATAGAGTCCTGTGATGAGGCGTTGATCTTTCTTACACTTTTCTGTTGTTTTGCCATAACGATCTTCGGAACAGCTTTAACATAGTAGTAATATTCGTCGTCTTCAAACTGTGTATTCTCAACTCTTGAATAATCCACAACTGTTTTAAAGAACTGTACAATCACTCCGATGATCACTGCACATACGGAACCAAGCAAAATCTGTCCAACCGAAATACTTGCCTCTAAAACGACATTTCCAATCAGGAAAAGAATAATTTCAAATAAACCACCGACAATGATAGCCGCATACCATGAATATTCTACAGACATCCGGTAGATAACATATACGATCACCAACACAACTGCAAATACTGCAACTGTGAGCAATAAATTCTTATTATCAATCAAATGCTGGAATATATATTTGTAACTTTCAAGCATATTTTCCGGATCTGTTGATTTCTCCAGTTCCTTCAGATAATCTGCCGCATCCATTGAGAAATAATAAAATATTGCACCGAATGCCATCGGTACGATCGCTGTAGGTCCAACGATCATGCCTGCCAGAACAGGAAGCAGATACTGCAGCTTCAGTACAAAGAACAGCGGAGCATACATCATGATCCATGTTGTTTTCGGGAAGAAACGGATATACAGACAATACATCACAATAAATATGATGATAAATGATATTCCGATCTCCTTGCTTGCGGAAAAATAATTCATAAATGCAATTACTCCGCCAAATACATATCCAAGTCCATCCGGAACAAACGCACATACTACCGATAACAGGAAAATGATCAATCCGCTGGATGCTGTCTCATTATGTCCCTCTGTTATATGTACGATCGACCAAAACATCAGCAGTGCAAGCACAAATCTGATCACCGGTACCACAATCTTATCATATTTACTGCAGAAATTTTTTATACCATCTCGAAAACTCAGCAATGATGCCATGATTACTTCCTCCTTTTCTTTCCTTTGGTCTTATCCTCATTATCATAAAATGCGATCAGTTTTTTAAGATCCTGATTGTATCTTATAATATGAGGTTTTGCCTTGGCGTATCTATGGGAGTATAGAAACCATGCAAGAACCATAAATAATATACATACAAGTGCATATACGATCAATAGCTTATAAGCCATACCAAGCAGATCAAGATCTACCAGCTCTGTAATCAGCTTACCCATGTTATAATAAATATATGCCGCTACAACTATCACAAACAGGATCGTTGTAGACACTAAGGTTTTCAGGCAATTATATTTTACATAATCTGATTTGAAGTATCTGCCTTTTTCCAGATCTTCTTTTCCCGTTGATTGTTCATACATGGCAAGTCTGGTCATTAATCTGACCTTTTCTTCGTTTACCATCTTGTTTTCTCCTACTTCTTTTCTAACTATAAAAATCAGCTTTTGTTATTATAATCCATACGAAAAGAATAAGCAAGCATACGCCGGAAAAAGTTTCTTAAATAGAATTAACGCCTTGATTAAAAGAATGCCATGGTCCAGGTAAGGCAGACAGAGATGGTGGGTTGGTTGAGACTTGCTTCATTTCCGAGAAAGGTACACATGCTCGATCCGCTCATGCTCTTGTGCAAACTCGCCCTCCGAGCTCAGACATGCACCCGCATTCGCCGGCAATGTGACCTTTCTATTCGGAAATTATGCAAATGTCTCAACCAACCCACCATCTCTATCTGTCTTACCCGGGTATATGGATAAACAGCCTTAAAAATATTTCTTGAGTTCAGCAAATACCGGTTTCAGGCGGTCAGCGCGAAGGTCGAAGTCCATCTCCTTGTATGACCATGCCGCACGACCGATACCGTATTTTACAAATACTTCATGGATAGCTTTATACCATAATACAGTGTTTGCCGGGTCTGCGTTTTCGATCACGCCATATTCTCCGCAATAAAGTGCTACGTTTCGTTCCTTTGCAACAGCGATCGCATCGGCAAACAGATCTTCAAAATATGCTGAATCAAGATTTCCCTTATAATCAAGGATCGACAGCGTTCCGGCAAGCTTTGCAGGCAGGTGTGCTTTTGCATATGCACAAAAATCTTCCATGCTGCCTTTGAATTCCATATGATAATCCGCCGGCATGTCATCTACCCACTGTGCGCCCTGATGTGTAAAAAGAAGAGGGTCATAGCTGTGGAAATTATATATGATATGTTCATCCATCGGCATCGGAATATCTCTGACTGCCTGCACGCTGTTATGCCAGTAACCACCGATCAGAATATCAGTTGTCGGTGCATATGCACGGATGCGTTCTACACACTTTGGTGCGATCTCTGCCCATACGGCACCATCTTCTTTATCTACTACTTCATTTAATAATTCAAATGCAACTTTATCTCCATATCCGCCAAAGCGCTTTGCAAATTCTTCCCATAATCTGTAGAAGCGTTCCTGAAGAGCTTCGTTTCCAAAAAATCCACTCTGTTTTTCTCCCGGATCAAAGGAATAACCGGCGGTCTTATGCAGATCAAGGATCATATTGAAACCATATTTATGTCCCAATTCCAGCGCGCGTTTGATCCGTGCAAAACCTTCTTCCTTATACTGTCCGTCTTCTGTCTCTACCAGATTATAATCCACCGGCAGCCTGAGATGATCCAGTCCCCAGCTTGTAAGCTCTTTAAAATCATCTTCCGTAATAAAATTATTGAATCTGTCCTCGGAATAATCACACTGGGAAAACCAGCCTCCCAGATTAACACCCTTCTGATACCCTTTCCATGTCTTCATATGCATGATCTCCTTTTCATTTAGCAAATAATAAATTGTAATTGTTATTTTCTGAATTTATGATACTATAAATGCATATGTATGGAATATAACATATCCGATTTTTATATCAAATAGCTGACCTTCATTGTTCTGATTGTATTTTGGGTGATGTACAATCCGTTCATTTGAAAAAGTACTGCTTGTATGCAAATATTTTTTATAGCTGTATATTATATGAAAGGAGTATTTCCATGAATAAAGAATTACAGAAACTGTTATTAACGCAGCAGGAGGAACAGTCTTATCACCTGCCGATGGAGGCAGAGTATTCATTTTACCGGCGGATCGCAAATGGGGATATGGAGCTACTGAAACTAAATATGAATGCAGATACCATGGAAGGCATGGGAAAGCTGTCTTCATCCCCACTGCAAAACAAAAAATACCACCTGGTCATTCTGACTGCCATGATCACACGTTTCTGTATCGAAGCCGGGTTGGATCCGGAACAGGCCTATACTTTAAGTGATATGCATATCCGAAAGATCGATGCATGTCTGACACCGGAACAACTGGATCCGCGAAAAGGGGCTGTTGTGAAGGATTTTGTACTTGCCATGCACGAGCTTCATAACAGTCCCGGACTGTCTTATCATGTCATGCAGGTCGTCTCCTACATTAACAGCCATATCACAGAACCGATCCGGGTATCGGATGTCGCCGATGCAGTGAAGCTCCACCCGGACTATCTGACCCGTCTGTTCAAAAAAGATATGAACTGCAGTCTCTCACAATATATCATAAAAGAAAAATGCAGGGCGGCCCGCTACATGCTGTTAAACAGCCAGGCAAGCTGTACAGAAATCAGTTCATTTCTGTATTTTGCGTCCTGCAGTCATTTTGTAAATTGTTTTAAAAAAGAATATGGTCTGACACCGAATGCTTACCGCAAGCAGATGGGCGGTCTGTCAAATGATCGAAGCGATGCGTTCTAATACAACAGCTAAACCTCTCCCCATCTTTCCTGCCAATCGCATTGCGTATTATGCGAATTAATTTTGGTCGCAGCCCCCACACAAGGCGGGAACTGCGACGGTCGGCCCAAATTTTTTCCTTTATTTCTTCCCCCACTTTTCTGGTTTTCCTGTTACACCTCGGTGAGAATTTACAGATTGAGTTTTAAATTACCATGAGGTTTTCTTTATTACTCCACCACACACTTTCCTGCCTATTCCGTATTTAATAAAGGTATTTATTTGGTTTGATGAATACAAAATTACTTTTTATCTATTTTCCCATAAAATATAATCAAGGTGAAGAATTCAAATTCTTCACCTTGGTTGTTATTATTATTTTCAGATTATTTTCCTTTTTTATTTCAGAGAACTAGGTTCGGTGCCGTAAAAAAATTATATAAAAAGGAATCAAAACTATATTAATTACAACATATTGATATAATAGTGTCAATAATTAGTCCTCATACGAAACGCCTGCCGTAACTGAGGCATACTTCTTTCCGTATATATTTACCAAATCTCCACTTTTATCTGGAGTGTAAGTTGTTTTAAATCCAACTCTGACTGCATGTTCGGTCATTTCCTCGCCGCACACCGTACATCTCCGGTGTTCATCCCACTCGGACCATTCTGGGGTGATTGTTTTGGTTACGGGTTTCCACTCAGTATCGTGGTGAACAACTCCGGTTGCTACTTTTATATATACGTGCCAGGCATGATTATTACCCGCTTCATGTATATGATTGTCATAATCTTCACTTTTTTCATAATAACAATATTTCCAGTACGGTCGCCCTTCCGTCTGAGCGTGCCATTCTCCATCTCCGTCAACATCTTCCCAACTTTCACCAGCTTTTGGTTTATATTTTTCTGTCACACACCAATAACAAACATATACTTTCGTATCCGTATAGATTGTTTCATCCCAAGCCGGAATTTCTTCCTTAACCTCTCCAATCACCGCAGGATGAGTTTTTTTGTTTGTATCCGCTAACATAGTATGATCTTCTGCCAGAGGTGACCACTGGTGCGTGTGCGCCGGAATCGTAGCGTCTGTCTTGCCATTATTATCTTCACCTGTATTGTCTACTTTTCCACTATTGGAATTGTCAGAATCTTTTATTTCAATCTTTGTTTTCGTACATGTTCCGTCCGCCTTGATCGTGAACTTATAATTACCGGATTTTACTGTCTTGGCAGTCCTAATCATCGATCCGTTCTTATCCACATAGAAATATTTTCCGTGGATCTTTACCCGGTCATTCTTGTATTTTGTAAGGCTCTGTGCTTTGAAGGCTCCACCTGACACCTTGTAGTATTTCTTTCCCGTCAGCTTTACAGATGCCGTACCGGTTCCGGAAACATAATAAGTATAAACCCCTGACACCTTTTTCCAACCGGATTTCAGTACGATCTTACCTTTTGAATTAACAAAAAAAATCTTCTTTCCGATTGTTTTGGTTTTATTCTTATAGGAAGAAAGTGATTTTTTTACGAACTTCCTGCCGGAAAAATGATACCAATACCCACCGGAAATCTTCTCAGTTACATATCCCTTTGAGCCGACATAATAGACATAATGCCCGTTCTGATTCTTCTTCCACCCGGTCTTTTTATCTGTTTTTCCGGATGCATTTTTGTAATAATACTTATTGTCATTTTTTTTGATCGTACAAGTAGCTGCCAAAAGTTCTGCCACTTTCTTATCCGTCTTTTCATATGCTGAAATTGTTGCTGTATCATCTGCGGCAGCATATACCACCCCTGACATTGTGAAAATCAATGTAAATGTAATCAGCAGACTTAATAATTTCTTTACTCTCTTCATTCGTTTATCCCCTTTCTCACTTTATGCGTATAATAATACTACTAATAAAAATGTAGCACAATATTTTATTTCTCTTTCTCAGACAATGTCGGATGCTGCATATAAAATATTTCCTTTTGCCTGTCTATCTCTGCTTTCAACTGCTCTTTTGTCGGCAAATATGTGAGATATTTTGACATAAAAAGCCTGTCATTATCATGCAATACTGAATACCTTGCTATATCCTCATCTGTTTCCGCACAAAGCAATATTCCAAGTGTAGGATTATCGCCCTCTTTACATTTTAGTTCATCATACATACGAACATACATATCAATCTGTCCTACATCCTGATGTGTAATTTTTCCCATTTTTAAATCAATAAGCACATAACATTTTAATTCAATATTATAGAAAACAAGATCTATAAAATAATCTTCTGTCTCAGTAACAATATGCTGCTGTCTGGCAACAAAAGCAAATCCCTTTCCCATCTCCATCAGGAAATCTCTGATATGTGTCAAAATTGCAGACTCCAAATCACTCTCAATATAAGAATCTTCATTTTTAAAGCCTAGAAACTCTGCAACAATCGGACTTTTTAGAAGTTCAAATTTATTTTTTTGACTTTCCGTTGTTTTCTGTATCATCTCTTTAATAACTGCATCTTTTTTAGGTGACTGCATTAGTCTGTAATAATATTGTGTACTGATATTTCTGTCTAAAGTTCTAACGCTCCAACCTTCTGTTGCTGCTTCGTTCATATACCATAACCTGGCATTTTCATCTGGCACACGTAAAAGTGCTCTAAAATGAGACCAATTTAGATTGTGAACACATGTGTTCACAATTTGCTCATCAGAAAAAGCAAGATAAAATTTACGAAAATATTGCAAATTTCTTTTTGAAAAACTTTTTCCATATTCCTTTGTAAGTTCATCTGCCAATGCCTCGATTAAAGCCTGACCATATTTTGCTCTTTCTTTTCCATCCTGCTCCTGCTCCACAATACGCTTACCAACATGCCAATAGGTGAGTACCATAGCCTTATTGGCTGCATTATAAGCTACTTCACGACCAGATGAAATAATTCCCTTTATATCGGCAATCACCTCCTGATAGTTCACAATATCATTTGGCATATTAACTAACCTCTCTTTCCAGTTTTATCCGGCACATACATAACAGCTTGTCTTAGTCCACCTGCCACCGTCTCTCCAATTTTGATTGTAACTTATTTTTCTATGCCTGACAACAGCTAAACCTCTCTCCATCTTTCTTGCCGGTCGCATTGCGTATTATGCAAATTAATTTTGGTCGCAGCCCAAATTTTTTCCTTTATTTCTTCCCCCACTTTTCTGGTTTTCCTGTTACACC
>OJNY01001752.1_pt1 | contig 12622 bp, 10 predicted proteins | sample 1597931 | NCBI WGS metagenome assembly OJNY01 (sample SAMN01915209, study PRJEB22387) | human gut metagenome | isolation source: stool | host: Homo sapiens | place: USA
CGAGGAGGTAATCGGAATGAGGTTCTTTGATTCGTTAGGATATAAGACAATCCGCTCGCCATTTGAATTTGAAGGAGAGGCCGAACTTAAATACCTAAGGGACAATATCTATATAGGAGGATATGGAATACGCTCGGATAAGCGTGCTTATGAATGGATGGAATCGGAATTTGGAATGAGAATTATTCAGCTTGAGCTTAAAGACCCGAAGAACTACCACCTTGACTGCACGATATTTCCTATCACGAACGAGAGCGTGATAGTGGCGGTAGATTCTTTCACGAAAGAAGAGATTCGAAATATAGAGAAAGTGGCTGATATAATCCCTATTACTATGGATCAGGCACATACAGGCCTCACTAACTCAGTAAGGGTCAACAATTATCTTCTGAACGCATCTGACATTGACCTTCTGTCAAAACGCTCAGAGGATTACAAATATGAGTCGGACAAAAATCGTAGGCTTGAACAGATTGCTGCAGACAATGCTATGGAGGTGTGCTATTTCAATCTGGAGGAGTATATGAAAGGTGGCGGTCTGCTGTCTTGCCTAGTCCTTCATGTGAATTATGAAAGAATGCTGGCAAAATTAATCTAAAATTATGGCAGAAGCAATATCACAATGGCGCAAAAGGGTAAAAAACATCACCCGGAACTGCACTGTTGACTATTTGTCTTCAGAGTTCTGTTTCAGAGATCCTGTCAGACCCATTAAGAACAATTCCGAAATAATATATTCACCTGCTGATGGAATCGTGATAGATATATCCAAAGTGAATTCTGTGGATCAGCATATATACACCAAAATGGGGGATGTGTGCTTATCGTCACTGTGCCACGGGATGATAGAAAACGGCAGCTATACCTGTGTGTCTATATTCCTTACATTCTATGATCCGCATATTGTAAGAATGCCGATTGACGGAATAGTCTCTCGTAAAGACTTACCTCCTTTTTATGTTCTGGACCATCCGATGCTGGATTTTGAGAACACGATTATGAACGGTAGGATTTCAGAAATAGACCGTAAAGAAATCGGGGCATTTGCCTTCAATCAAAGAGCCTTGTTTGAGATTTTCTCTCCGATGAGCGGCCGGAAGCTATTTCTGCTTCTCACTGCTGATTACGATATTGATACTATTGCCAGTTTTTTCACGGGCTGCAATCGTCCGCTGAAACAAAACCAGCGAATAGGTCAGATTAGATATGGCAGTATGGCTACTGTCATTATTCCATCTGACATTGATTTTTCTCCATGCGTCAGAGAGCTGGTGCATGTCGAAGCCGGCATTGACCCAATATTTATGTCTGATGAGAAATGAAGGCCTAAAGTTGGGTGCTATTGCACGACTTGCGGCCCCGGTAATAATAAGTGAGTTTTTGGAAGAAGTCCTGATTGTGACAGATTCCATACTGCTCTCTTATATGCCGTCGGTATATCTGGCTTCTGTAGGAATAATCGATGCTGTTCTTCTCATAATTTTAGCTTATGGTATTGCCTTGAATGATTCGTACCAGAATTATTTTGCAAGATATAAAGATAAAAGTATCGCAGAGGCAATTGTTATTTTTAGAAAAGCATGGCTAAAATTCGGAATATTTGGAATCGCTGTTTCTCTATCTGTAATACTGATTGCATCATTTGGTATACGATTTCTCGGTAACAATGATGTGATTGAGTGTGTCGGGCAAGTCATATGGTTTATCTTGCCTTTAGCATTATGTTCATATATATCCATGTGGCTCAATTCATTTTTAATGGGATTGGGGCATTATCGGCTGCTGGCAGGGGTTTCTATATGCTGCGTTGTCCTAAATGCCGTATCAGGCTATATTCTCCTCTTTAAGGTCACGACGCATCTTAATCCGACAAGTATTGTCTTACTGACTTCGGCATTGGCTGAGCTTTTGGCAATAATTATTATGGGCATATATGTATTGAGGCGATATGCGCCCTGGAAATTAGATGTTCCTATCAGACATGACAGATTGCTGTCCCGTATATTCTCATATGCGTCAGTATATCCAGCTATATCAGAAATCTGTTTCCATATGGGTTCTCTGGTCCTTTTCTTGTTCTGTTCATATTTCTTCCCGCAGAATCAAATCGCGCTGTTGACCTTAATCTTTTCATATTGGGGATTGATTCAGGTCCCAGTTGATGCACTGCAAGAAATCACTTTAAATTATTTTGCGGAAATATATAGTAAAAGGCAATCCGCCAAGTTCTCGTCATATTCACAGATGTTAATCAGATTTTCAAGAATCTGTTGTGTCATGCTGTTTATTATCATTGCTGTTGTGGATATTGTATTAGAGGAGTGGTCAGTTTATAAATGCATAGGGCTGTGTATCGTATTCGTTATATCTTTGTTGGCCTGTGGAACGGAAGTGTTTAATACATCATTGATTGTCAGATTGAAGAATGATTCTTATATGATTGGTAAGCTTCTTTTTGGGGCAATATCCTGTATGCTAATTATAATTGGAAGATTTGCAATTGGAATAGAAAATATTTTAGCTATATTAATTCCATTCCTATTTGCTCAATTGGGTGAAAACGTATATTCGTCATATAGGGCTTGTAAATTATGGCGGTAGGACTTCGTTGATTTTAACAAAACAATCAGTTGTGTTCAGCTCGGACTATATATATGCCCAGCCAAACCTAAACTTATATGGAAATGCCTGGCAAAAGAAAGTTGGGCGTGAGTGAAGTTGTCCTCATAGGTTACATGGGCATTGAGCGGAAACGATTTTCTAATTGTTCGAGTCGGTCAATCAGTGCATCAAACGACAACTTCTCACCATAAATCATAGAGGTTTTCATTGCTTCGTAGTCGAGGCGCATTTTGTCACGCAGTTCGCCTGTCGGACAGAATGCGATGGTTGACGGATGGTTAAGCTCGTAGTTTACACCGCCGACATGATAGAATCGTTGGCGATGGGCGATGATTTCCTGATATAATTCCATGTCGGAGAGCGCGGCTTCTGCAAAAGCGGTGTCCATCAGTCGCTCCAAATCATAAAGATGGCGGCTCATGCGGTCGGAGCGAGGTGAGCGACGCTGATATTCCTCATTGAGCAGGAAGGCTTTTTCAAGGAATGTGCGTGCCGGTGTTATGGTCGGTATTTCGGCAAATGTCTCATCGTCAATCTCCGGGAAAGCATTGCCAACGAGTGATGATATGCGCTTGACTTCAAACGGTTCTTTCATCGAGAGGCAGCTTATCTCAATCTTGACTACGGGACGCACATACGCATCGGAGTCAACTTTGACCGGATAGTGAATCTCTATTATTACCGGATCGCTGTCGTGGTCGATTGGCGAACCGTCTTTCTTTGTAGTTACCGGTAATACCTTGCATTCGCCCAAACCGGATTCAACAAGTTTGGATTTCAATTCTTTTGCGAACTCATCAAGGATATAATCACGATTGACAATGCGGAGATTCTTCACCTGATTGTTTGTTGCTGCTTTTGCGCATTCCTTACCAAGTTCATTGAGATAGAAATCACGATAGAGGGCTGTGTCGATGTCTTCCGAAAAGCGGTCAATCAGGTTCCAGCCTTTACTGAGACTTGTTCCACCCTTGAAGAACATATACTTTGCCGGGGAAAGGGAGAACAGAACCTTCAAAATGGCAGTAACCCACCAGTCCTTTTCAACCGCACCCACGCTGATGTTCTTTTCATTTGCTATAATATATGCCGATTGTTGACGGTCAGCATCCGAGGCATCAATCCATCTGCTCATTTCGTTTGATTTTATCCTTTGTTTCGATAATAATTTTTCTAATCCAGCGCGGAGCACGAGCTATATCCTCTTGCCATGTCTCTTCCTCCGGGTTTTCCTTCAACACGCCATAAACTACGTCAAGAGTATTATCATCAACATTACATTGCTTGATAGACTTTAGCGCAAGCACTAATATCGGCATAATCTTGCCCTTATATGCAAATGTCGATGGCACGCTATGTTTAAGTGTCAGAGTCCGTTTGTCAATCTTTATTTTGCGTGGAGTCCCTGATGTAAGATACACAGGGTTCATTGGAACTTGTGTTGAAAAACCGAGGAAATTCTCGGCAGTCGCTCCGGTAGGCAACAGTTGCGCATCATCACGTTTTGCTATGGTCTGCGCTATTTCTCCTATTGTCGGAATAACGGGTCCAAATCGAGATTCTTTTGGCTTAACGTATATCCCTGTGGCAACTCTGACGAGCTTACCTTCATTGCATAGTTCTGACAATATGTTGGAGGCGTAGTGAGTATCAATAGGCAAAAAGCTATCCGGCAAGAAGATGGTGCCCTTCTTGCTGCGATTGACCTTTGATATAATTGTTTGTTTCATATCACCATGAGTAAAAAGGAAAATAAACGCTTAATTGTCCTTTCTCAGCAGCGCAAAGTTAGCATTTTATTTACAATTACACAAAACATTACATCCAATTAAATGGAATTTCACATCAGCCACAAATCATAGGTGTGATATATTATGCCAGTTTGGTTTAGTCCGGGCAATATATACCCGACTTAAACCAAACCAATATATAGATTGGACTGGTGAAAAGAAAATTTATTCTTTTGCATAGTTCTACTTTAGACGTGAGGCACGAGTAAGACGGTCTTCCTTTATGTAGCGGCTGAGTGAGGCTTCGGTGGTGTGGCCTGTGGCTGCACAGATTACATCTCGGTCATTACCTCGTAGTCGCATATTGGTAGCGAATGAGCGGCGCCCGGTGTGGCAGCTCACCATCTGCCATCGCTGGTATATGTCGGTTTTGCGACCGGCTCTGCCATTGCCTACGTCGGCGGTGTATGCCTTGGTAACATATCCAGCTAACGTACTTTCAGGATTTGCCTCATATACAGCTTTCATTATTTCTTTCAGCGCATCATTGAACTTCTGGTTGCTGATTACACGTGGCATCGCCTTTCCGTCATCGTATAGGTCGAAGATTGCTTGAGTTTCGGGCAAAATCTTTACCACTGATACCTTGTCGGTCTTTTTTGCTTTATATTGGATATATCGCTCACCATCCTCAGTTACATGAATAGAGTTATAATTGAGTTGTTCAAGGTCGGAATGGCGTGCACCAGTCCAGCACATCAAAACAAACTGATTGCGCACGGTTCGGAGGTGTTCGGTCGGCAATTCCTGTTTTGTTATCAGCTCAATCTCACTTTCAAGCAGAGCGATACTTTCTGACTCCTCTTTCAGCTTCTCACATCTAAGGAAATCTTCTGCCATACATTGTATGCGCATAGGCTGGTCGCGGATAACGGTCTTGATTACCTTGATATGGTCGCCGATAGTGTTGAGCTTCAATCCCTCGCCATAGGCAAAGCTGAGATAGTCAGAGTAAAACGACTTGTTGAGTTCGTCAAAGCGAATATCCGTGATATGCTTCTTCTTCATAAAGTCGCGGATATAGCGGCGCAGATGCTTGTAATGCTGTATTGTTTTTAGTCCGATTGGTTTGCCGTGCCAAGTTCGAGTCGGGGCTGCATCAATAAAGACATCAAGTGCCACAAAGAAGGACTCTTCACGCTGACGAAGCATCGTTTCGATTTCTTCTTTTTTGCGCCGCTGTTCAGCCTCACGTTGAGCTTTCTTACGCTCTTGCGCTTCTTCCTGTGCTTTCCGTTGTGCCTCCTGAAACTCGCGTTGCTCTTTATGGGCGAATTCATCTATCGCTTTATCAAGTTTCGTTCTCGAACCTTTAGGATCATTGATTATAGTATCAATCAGAGCCGACATTTCATCAAGCTTGTCGCAGAGTTCCTTCCCTGGACCGGCACGAAATGTATTCCACCGTCCGGGAGTGGAAATGGCGTCATTCCAAGTCTTGATGTCAACTTCAATTCGAGAGTTGAGCATAAGATTGGAGTTGAAGCCAACGCGACGGGTATAAAGAGGCGCAACGCCGGTTTTCTTGGTGGTTCGCAGTACGAATTTAGTATATGCTGATTTAGCCATGTTCGATAAGTGTTTATCTAATAACGGCAAAGGTATATGATATAGTTCAAAAGTTGATACAAAGTTGATACAAATCAAAGCGACATTATGCTGCTTTTTGCGACTTTCTGAAATTGTTAAAATATATAATTATCTAATATTAGCGCATTTACAAAATTGAGGTTTCATGAAGCATCAGAAAAGTTGCCCTTCCAAGGCAACACAAAAAAAGAGCTAAATCATTATGATTTGGCTCTTTTTTTCGCCTCAGCGCCAAATGTTAAAAATTGTATATTTAGTGACGCATGGGGACTAATGGGGCGCATAGTAATAAACCTGTGTTTAGGCGTATATTTTGCAAAGCCTGAAGAAGAAAAATATGCCGCCAGGCATTACATGTTCTTAACCGCGGATAAGCGAAGTGCCACCCGTGGATAAGGCAGCGCCCCCCATCCCTCAGCCCACAAGGGTTGCATATCACAGACACGTAAAATGAGTATTGGAGGCCATGCTTCCGCCCCCGCGCAGCGCAGGGCGCACCCCATCCAACCGCAAATCCCCGCGTTAGCGCAAAAGCTGCAGCGCAGCTTAATAACGTTAGGCCCGCGCAAGGCCGCAATTAGGCATCCGCAACACGGGTATAGGGTATATGAATATATAAGAAAAGGGCTACGTAGTTGCCCAATAACCTACACAACAGCCAACTAAAATCTCCATTGATTGCATTTTATTGGGCAGCTAACGCAGCCCTCTGGGTGGGTGGGCGCGCGAAATGACCTCACGCTGCACGCACCTAAAGGCGCGTTTGCATGAGGCTAACCTTATTGAGCAACTACGCAGCCCTCACGCTAACGCGGAGAGCTGTGATGGCGCAGACCTACCGGGGTTGAGGATAGTCCTCCTTTGTCAGCAGGTAGAGATGCTCGGTGCGCTTATCGCCGAGCGGCGACAGGATGTCGCAGTTGGTGTGATGGAACTTGAAGCCGCACTTTTCACACACCCGTTTTGATTTAGCATTTCCTTCATAATATCCGCACCACACGGCATCAAGAGCCAAATCATTGAAGCATCTTGAGAGCAGAGCCTCGACCGCTTCGGGGATTAATCCTTGTCCCCAATATGGCTTACCCAATCTCGGCTTCGCGCTGATGCATATCGGCCGTGTGCAGACTGTCGGCAAACATAATTCCGCAACAACCTACAGGCTCGCCGGCATCCTTCAACACGACGGCATAGACTTCCGGAGCTGAAAAGACAGTCCTGATGATTTCAAGACTGTGTTCTACGGATGTGTGGGGCGGCCATCCGGCAATGGGCCCAATGTCAGAATCGCTTGCATACCGGAAAAGAGAGGCAGCATCCTCATCTTGCCAGGGTCGCAGAATAAGTCTTGAAGTTTCAATCATCTTAATGTTTGCTTAAGCTCTTTTTATTGTCTGAGCAAATTATTTCAATATGTCGCGGAACGGCCTATAATCCAATCGCCCAGTCAATTGACAAGGCAGATAGCCCATCACAAAATTAGCGATAAAATCAGTATTATCATCTTAATTGCCCGCCATTATGCAATGGCGAATGAAAATGGCACTTGTATCAGAAGCCTACGCGGGGGCGTTGAGTGTGGGCGATGCGCTCGACACGGCAGATGTCGATCAACGCACCCAGGTCGAGCTCATCGCTGCCCGAGAGGATTGCGTTGACAGCGTGCTTGCGGGCGATGTTCTCTATTTCGCCACCCGAGAGGTCAAATTCCGAAGCAATCACCTTTGCATCGGCTGATGAAAGTCCGGGCAACATCGTCTGCCATATTTCGGCACGGGCTTCGGCCGTAGGCTTATCATATCGGATTTTATAGAGGAAACGGCGCTCAAAAGCCTTGTCAAGATTGGCTGTAAGATTGGTGGTCGCAATCATTATACCCTCAAGGGTTTCCATCTCCTGGAGGATTATGTTCTGGATGGAATTTTCCATCTTGTTGACTGCGTTTTGTGCGCCCTCCATGCGTATGCCGAGCACCGCATCAGCCTCGTTGAAGAGTAATATCGGAGCCAGCGCTGCATTATTGCACTTGGCACGGTAGGAGTCAAAGAGTTTCTTGATGTTTTTCTCGCTCTCGCCCACCCAACAGCTCTTTATCTTGTCGACATCAACGCGCATTATGTCGCGACCGGTAGCTCGCGCAAGTTGATACACGGTTTCGGTTTTACCCGTGCCGGGCGCTCCGTAGAACAGGCAGCAGAAACCTTTACGCATCCCGGCCTTCTCAAGACGCTCCTGCACCTGAGCAAAACGCTCGGCCGAGAGAATCGACATAAGGCTGTCGATCTGCGACTGCTCGGCGGGATTGTATATCAACCTCTTCTCTACAATCGATTCATGCTTTATCAATCCATTGTCCGATCGACCTGCTGCTTTAAGATTAAGCTCGACAAGAATCTCCTCCTTTGCGAAGTCGGTAAGCTTAAACTCGGCAGCATTGACCATCCCGTCCTCATTGGTGTTCTCAATCAATCGGTCGGTAAACAGTTTGCCGCAATGGTTTCGGAGCCGAAGCTTGATGTGTCCAGGAATCCGATTGTCGTCATACAGATTCTCTATGTCGCTGAAGCGTATATTGTCGTCGCTGTTTTCAATGAAAAGATGAGCCATATAGATGAAAAGCCACTTCTCGTCGTCAATATCGTCATGGAAACGGCGCTTCATCGCCTTGGCAAAGTGACTGCCGGCAATCTGGTCCAGATATTCGCTTGCAACCGTCACAAGATCGGCATAGGGAAGCTCGTAGCTATCATGCTCATTACACAAGCGGTTGAAATAATCAAAGAAATCAGTCGTGTCGGCAACCGTTTCGGGAGTGTAGCAATAGGGCCGGTCATCCTTTATTGCCGAAAGCACATCCCGAGGAACCCTGTAGGATAGCCTGTCGCTTCCTCGGCGAGCACGCAGGTAGTGCTTCCGCTCAAGTTCGTCGACCTCCTTGGACAGTCTTAGGATGCGGGTAGTGCGGCACCCCACATATCCCGCAATTTCCGAAAGCATTATTGAGTTATCTTCGCTTCGGTCAATAAACATTGCAAGAAGCACAGTCTGCATTGCCGACAACTTAAGTTTACGCGACGCATACTTTATATAAACATCGGCCTTGCTCATGAACTCATCGCCAAACGCCGAACCCTTGGCAAGTTCGACAATGTATTCAAATGCCTCAAGCAGGCTTTTGGGCTTGACCACAATGTCTTCGAGATTGTCGGGAAGCTCAAAATCCTTAAATAGTTTAATGTTTCTCATCTCGCTTGTAGTTTTAAGTTACGTTGCAAAGTTATCGGCATGATGTATCATTTGGCGATACAAGTTCACGTGCATTTCAATTTTTCTCTGAAAAAAATCCTCAAAATGCGCCTCTCACACCACGGGGCAAACACCCCGCGACGACATGCAACCCGCAAAGACGACAACACCATATATGCACTCAATCCACCAAATTAAATATCAAAAAATTTCAAAGCAGTATCAAAAAATGCGACATGTTATCAATACCTTTGCAAGCAGTAAAAACATTAAGCCCCTATGAATCAATTGCTGATTGACAACACACAATATACCACCAACCTGAATCCTAATCGGCACAACGACAGCTTTACCTTCGTCACCGGGTAAAGCTGTCACGCTTTTTTCGGAGCCGACACCTCATCGGCCATTAATAATCAACTATTTTTATTAAATTCGCATCATGGCTGTAGAATTCATTTCCGACATCGATCATTACAACAAAGTAATTGCAAAGGCGGCTTCAGTGAAGAGGTCGTTATGGATAGGCACCGCCGACATCAAGGACCTTCATGTAAAGTCGGGCAACTCCACCGAACCCTTCCTCGGACTATTGTCCAAACTTCTGCAACAAGGCGTTGAGATTAGACTTATACACGCCAAGGAACCCGGTCAGGCCTTCAGGGAGGACTTCGACCGATACCCCATCCTCAGCAAGGGACTTGAGCGGATGCTGTGCCCGCGCGTGCATTTCAAGATTCTGATTTTTGACTTCACCACCGCCTACATCGGGTCGGCCAATCTCACAGGAGTCGGAATAGGGATGAAGAGCAGCAACCGACGCAACTTCGAGGCCGGAATCCTCACCGACGACCCCGCCCTGATTGATGCCGCCATGGAGCAGTTTGACAGCGTTTGGCGAGGCAGTCACTGCACCCGCTGCGGCCGCCGCCAATACTGCACCGACCCGATAATCACATTAACCACAAAATGAATAATTGATAAAAATAGTAAAACATGGCACATTTAATAGAAAAACATTCAGTTTGCATTTTTGTAAGTAGCACATTTATTGACATGGAAGTGGAACGAGATATCATTAACAATGAAATTCTCAATCAACTCCGTGACGATTTCGGAGATATGAATGTTGATATTTATTTTGTAGACTTACGATGGGGGATTAATACAATTGATGTTGATAACGCAAAAAGAAGGAATGAGAAAATTCTTAAAGTTTGTATGTCTGAAATTGACCGATGTCATCCATACTTTATTGGGCTATTCGGAAAGCGCTATGGATGGACTCCAGATGATGAACTCCTATATAGTTGCTTTTTTAAAAATGATATTGATAAATGCAGAAATTTCTTCTCTACAGATAAATTAAGCATCACAGCATTAGAAACTTATCATGCTCTTGTTCAGAAAGACCTCAATCTAGACAGATGCTTTATTTGCCAAAGAAACGAATCAATATATTCAAATATTCCTACCAATATTCGTAATAATTATATTGATCTGGAACATGAACAAGAACTGAAAAATTTCCAAAACAGAATAATATCTTATTTTTCTGAAAAAGAGAAATCTACACATCTTATTTCTTACAGTGGAGAATGGAAAGGGAAACGATTTGTTCCAGAAACGACATTCTACAATTCTTTGTATAAAGGGCTTTATGATGCAATAAAGCAAGATATACAAAGGGAAACATCATTTAATAATGAAATAGAACGAGAAAATTACTATCAAGAACTATTCGTTAACCGTACAGCAAGCGGTACCATTGTCCGTCATGACCAAATTAAAGAGATCGAACAATTGCTCCATAAAGAAAACGGAATAATACTGCATGCTCCATCCGGACAAGGGAAAAGCACATTCTTGTGTCAACTTTATAATCATTTGATAGAGGACGAGCAGTTTGAGGTACTATTCTATTCTGCAGCAGCAAGTAGTAATTCAACATCTATGATAACCCTAATAGAATCTCTTGCATATAGAATTGCGAACTTAATAGATGAAGAATATGAAATTATAGAAAAAAACTATAGTAATCAGTTCTCTAGAACTGATTACTTGGATTATACCAGTATTATCACCAAGAGCGAATATGAAGATAGTTACTCGAAGGAAGAATTGTCTTATGAGCAGCTTATTATGACAAGACTTATAGATTTCGTTTATATTTATAAATACCGTGAGAAAAAGCCGCTCCTTCTATTAATCGATGCATACGACCGCTTCGAGTATTCATCCCTTCTTCATTCATTACAGTGGCTTAAATCGCTAAATGTTCGTTTTGTTATAACAACACTCTCAGACATAACAACAACGAATAATGCATTTATCCCATTTAAAAAGATGGAACTTTCTGAATTTACAAAAGAAGAAGCGTTAGAATATATAAGTAATAACAGTAGTCGAAAAGAACTTCATGAAACAATAATCAATGCTATTATTAATCGTAAACGAGAAGATGGCCATTACGCCTACACTTCCCCTCTTTGGCTAAAACTTATAGTTCACGTATTGACTTCTTTAGATGTTACGGACTTTCACAATATTGACTTAATTAAAGAAGACGATAAAGAAAAACGCATTCATAAATACATGAAAAACCTTATTTGTCAAATACCCACTTCACCAGGTAGTGCACTAATCTTTTTCATAAATAAAGCCGAAGCTTATATTGGTAATAATTTTTCAACCGAAATACTACAATTGCTAGCTTTCTCCAACTATGGGTTAAGAGAAAAAGATTTAGAAAAGCTAATGGAAGATAGATGGTCTAGCCTTGACTTTGCAGTACTCCATAGATGGATTAGGCCCTATCTTGTCATTGGGAATGAAAACCAATGGTATTTAGCTCACCAGCTTTTTGTCAACACAATTAAGGCTAATTTTGAAGGTAATGCACGTATAATATATGATAGGTTATTACAATTATGCTTGAACCTTCCTGATGACGATATTATTCGTGTAAAAATGGGCATGCTATATGCAATTCTCGCTCAATATGAATATTTGGATGCCATCCATTATTATACTTTTAAATGCCGTCTTACAAAAAGCATTCAACATGCAACAAACATTACAATAAATTATCTTAGAGAAAATCCGGATTACTTGGATGAAATTACAAAAATGATAAAAAAGTGGCATGGAAACCACTATGACCGTTTTACTACTGAAAGAATATTATTCACATTAGGGAATCAATTATACAAGCAAGGCCTATTCCGTCAAGCTAAGCAATTATACCTGTTTTATGAGCCCATACTAACTTATAACATCAATGAATTTTATGTAAGTGAATTCTTCCTACCGATGATTTATAATAGATTAAACAAATTACGTGACTGTAAAACGAATTGCACAGGATAATATAT
>OJNY01001758.1_pt1 | contig 12586 bp, 11 predicted proteins | sample 1597931 | NCBI WGS metagenome assembly OJNY01 (sample SAMN01915209, study PRJEB22387) | human gut metagenome | isolation source: stool | host: Homo sapiens | place: USA
TCCACCAAATTTATTCTTTATTATTTATGCTTTATTATTTATAAAAAAGGCAAAAAAAGAGGCGGCAGCTTATGAATACTGAAAAGGTTATCACCCGCGACAATGAAAATATCCTGCATACCTATGGCCGCAGCCAGATCGTGCTGGCAGAGGGCCACGGTATGACGGCCAAGGATGCCGACGGTAAGACGTATCTGGATTTCACCTCCGGCATCGGCGTCAACTCTCTGGGCTACTGCCACCCCGCGTGGGTCAAGGCCGTGGCGGAGCAGGCGGCCACGCTGCAGCACACCTCCAACCTGTACTACACCGCCCCGGACGGCAAGCTGGCCAAAAAGCTCTGCCGCCGCACCGGGCTGGACGCGGTTTTCTTCGGCAATTCCGGCGCCGAGGCCAACGAGGGTGCCATCAAGTGCGCCCGCAAATACAGCGTGGACACCTACGGCGAGAACCGCAACAAGGTCATCACGCTGGTCAACTCCTTCCACGGCCGCACGCTGGCAACCCTGACCGCCACCGGGCAGGATGTGTTCCACCATGACTTCGGCCCCTTCCCGGAGCATTTCGACTATGTCCCGGCGGGGGACTTCGCCGCGCTGGAAAAGGCCGCCGACGAAACCGCCTGCGCCGTTATGATGGAGCTCGTGCAGGGCGAGGGCGGCGTTGTGGCGCTGGACGCCGACTACGTGGCCAAGGTCGCGGCGCTCTGCAAGAAAAAGGACATTCTGCTGATTGTGGACGAGGTGCAGACCGGCGTGGGCCGCACCGGGCGTTTTCTGGCGTGTGAGCACTTTGACCTGCACCCGGACATCGTCACGCTGGCCAAGGGTCTGGGCGGCGGCCTGCCCATCGGCGCGGTGGTTATGAGCAAAAAGGTGGCCGACCATATGGGCCCCGGCTCCCACGGCTCGACCTTCGGCGGCAACCCGGTCTGCTGTGCCGGTGCGCTGGCCGTGCTGGACACGATGGACGCGGACTTCCTTGCCAACGTCAACGAGCGCACCGTCCAGCTGCGCGCAGGGCTGGTAAAGCTCCCCCACGTGCAGGAGGTCAGCGGTCTGGGCCTGATGGTGGGCATCGCCTTTGACGAGGGCATCAAGGCTGCGGATGTCCGCGCTGCCTGCGAGAAGGAGGGCCTGTTGGTGCTGACCGCCAAGACCCGCCTGCGTCTGCTGCCGCCGCTGATTCTGACGCCCGCCGATGTGGACACGGCGCTGGAAACCCTGCGCAAGGTGCTGGAGAGCTGCGTATGAAACATCTGTTGAAGCTGGGCGGTCTGACGCCCGAGGAAATTCTGCACATTCTGGATGTGGCCGATGACTACAAGCGGCTGCACAAGGACGGCATTGACCCCAAGGATTTGCAGGGCAAGGCGGTGGCGCTGGTCTTTGCCAAAAACTCCACCCGCACCCGCACCAGCCTGGAGGTGGGCATCTACCAGATGGGCGGCTTGGGCACCTACCTGAGCGCCAACGATCTGCAGACCGCCCGCGGCGAGCCTGTGCAGGACACGGCCCGCGTGCTGGGGCGCTACTATAACGCGATTGTCTGCCGCACCTACAAGCAGACCACACTGGACAAACTGGCAAAATACAGCGGTATACCGGTGATTTCCGGTATGACGGACTACGCCCACCCGCTGCAGGTGCTGACCGATCTGATGACCGTGCGCGAGCGCAAGGGTACGCTGGAAGGCCTGCGGGCCGGGTTCATCGGCGATGGGTACAATATGGCCAACAGCGTGATTGTGGGCTGCCTGGCCGTGGGCATGACGGTGACGGTGGCCTGCCCGCCGCATTACCGCCCCGCCGCCGATGTGCTGATGCTGGCGCAGCGGTACGGCGATAAGTTTACACTGACCACCGACCCCGATGAGGCAGCCCGCGGCGCGGATGTGCTCTTCACCGATGTGTGGGTCAGTATGGGCATGGAGCGCGAGGCCGAGCAGCGCCGCCGGGATTTCACCGGCTTTACGCTGGACGCGGCCCGCATGGCGCTGGCCAAGCCGGACTGTATGGTGCAGCATCCTTTGCCTGCCCACCGCGGCGAGGAAATCGCCCCCGATGTGCTGGAGGCCCACGCCGACGAAATCTTTGACGAGGCCGAGAACCGCATCTACATCGAAAAAGCCGTGCTGGCCATTTTGCTGGCAGGGAAATAATTGCAGCTTGTGGCAGGGCACACGCCCTGCCTTTTTTGTGCAGCTTGACGCGTGTGGTATACTGATTGTATCACTGCCCTTGAGGTGCACCTATGCAAAAAACAACTCTACAGCAAAAAATCCGCGGCGCGCTGCGCCGCTTTACGGCAAAGCGCATAGCCCTTATTTTGCTGGGAACCGCCATTCTTTCCTTCGGCATCCACAATATCCACCAGCGCACCGCCATCACCGAGGGCGGCATCATCGGGCTGGTGCTGCTCATCAACCACTGGCTCGGCGTTCCGGCATCGGTGGCCTCGCCCCTGCTGGACGCGGCCAGCTATGCGCTGGCGTTCCGGTTCCTGGGGTGGGATTTCCTGCTCTCGGCCGGGCTGGCCAGCGTCAGTCTGGCGGGCTTCTACCGCCTGTGGGAGTGCCTGCCCCCGATGCTGCCCGACCTGACGGCGTACCCGCTGGCGGCGGCGCTGCTGGGCGGCGTTTTTGTCGGTGTGGGCGTGGGGCTCATCGTCCGGCAGGGCGGCTCCAGCGGCGGCGATGATGCGCTGGCGCTGGTCATCCACAAGCTGACCGGGTGGCGGCTCTCCCGCGCCTATCTTTTCACGGATTTAACGGTGCTTTTTGCCTCGCTGTCCTACATTCCGTTCCGGCGCATTGCCTTCTCGCTCGTCACGGTCACGGTGTCCTCACTGCTGATTGACGCGATAAAGGAGTGGAACGGCGGCGGGGGAGGCTGACCTGTGCGAGGGTGCCTGCGGATAACCGGCGGGCCGATGCGAGCATCGGCCCTTACAGAGCAGTGGCTTTGGAAAAATGTAAAAACATCTGTGAAAACCGTGCGCTATGCTTGTACTTGGCGGCAATTTGCAGTATAATACTCTATGTATTGTTGCAACGCACCCAATGGAGGTTTACGATATGAAGCTATCCCGCAAGCTCGCGGCGCTGGCCATGGCCGTGCTGCTGGCAGTTTCCCTGACCGCCTGCTCCCCGAAGCAGGTCGCGCAGGATTTGGTTGTCAATATGGTTCACAAGCTGGGTCTGGTGGAGGAATCGGACGATGACGAGACCGACACCACCACCAAGGCCGCGCCTGGCGGCAGTGTGGAGTTCCCGGCGGATATGGACACCGAGGCGGCCCGCGTGGTCAGCTACCCGGAGGACGGCACCCTGTATGTCTCCTTCAACGGCATTGCCAACCGCTCCACTGAGTATTTCGTCGCGGGCGGCGACAGCATGACCGTGACCGGCTATGCCACCACCGAGGCCAGCAGTGAACGGTATATGTACTTCAAGATTGCGTTCTGGGAGCTGTCTGACGATAAGACGATGACCAGCTACGTGCCCGGCTCCACCATTTACTACTATGCCGACGGCAGCGCGTCCCAGTATACCGTGACGGGGCTGACGGCGGGCAAGCAGTACAAAATCACCATCAGCTACGACAACGGCAACAAATACTACGTTACCGGCGGACTGAAGGTGGAAGGTCTGGGCAGCGCCGAGCTGAACACCTACGGCGACGATACTGCAAACAGCTGATAAAAAGGCAAAGATGCCGCCCGCGCCGCAAAGTGGCCGGGCGGCTTTTTTTGGTAACGTAAGGGGAATAGGGAAGTATGGACAAAAAACAGATGCGCAACACGCTGCTGTTGGTCGGCGCGGCCTTTATCTGGGGCACGGCCTTTGTGGCGCAGAGCGTGGGCAGCGGCTACGTGGGGCCGTATACCTTTCTGGCAAGCCGCAGCTGGCTGGCCTGCGTTTTTCTGCTGGGGCTTATGGCGGTGCTGCGCAAAATGGGCAAAACCAACAGCGCGGCGCAGGGCTTCTGGCAGAACAAGCCGGTGCTGCTTAAAGGCGGTATCTGCTGCGGCGTGGCGCTGTTTGCGGCGTCCGCGGCGCAGCAGATGGGCATTGGCACCACCAGCACGGCCAAGGCCGGCTTTATGACGGCGCTGTATGTGGTGCTGGTGCCGGTGGCGGGGATTTTCCTCGGCAGCCGTCCCGGCGTCAAGCTGTGGTGCTGTGTGGCGGCCAGCGTGGTGGGGCTGTATCTGCTCTGCCTGGCGGGGCGCGATACCCTGAGCCTGACCGGCGGCGAGTGGCAGTTGCTGCTCTGCGCCTTTTTGTTCACGGCGCAGATTCTGCTGGTGAACCACTTCAGCCCCAAGCTGGACGGCATCCAGATGAGCTTTGCGCAGTTCTTTGTGGTGGCGGTGCTCTCCACCGTGTTTATGTTCGTGTTCGAGACGCCGACCCTTGCCCAGCTGCGCGGCGCGGCGGTGTCCATTGCCTACTGCGGCATTATGTCCAGCGGCGTGGCGTACACGCTGCAGATTGTCGGCCAGAAGGCCCTTGACCCGACCATCGCCAGCCTGGCCATGTGCCTGGAAAGCGTGTTCAGCGCCCTGGCTGGCTGGCTGATTCTGGGCGAAACGCTGAGCGCCGCCGAGCTGTGCGGCTGCGGACTGATGTTTGCGGCCATTGTGGCAAGCCAGCTGCCCGAGAAGAAGCGTGACCGCACCTGACCCCCATATAAAAAGGAAGTGCCCTATGCAAGACCTGCGCATGATTTTCCGCTACGGAAAGCCGTACCGGCGCGACTGCTTCGCGGCGGTGGGGCTGGTCTTTATCGAATGTGTCTTTGAAATGATTATCCCCATGCTGATGTCCACGCTGGTGGACGAGGGTGTGCCGGGCCATAATATGGCGGTTATCATGCGGCAGGGCGGGCTGATGATTCTTTGCGCGGCGCTCTCGCTGGTGACAGGGCAGCTGTATGCCCGGTACGCGGCGCGGTTCTCCAATGGTTTTGCGGCTGAGCTGCGCACAGCCGAGTACGCCGCCGTGCAGCGGTTTGACTTTGCCAACCTTGACCGCTTCTCGGATGCATCGCTTGTCACACGTATGACCACCGATGTGACCGTTATGCTCAACGCGGTCAACTCCGGCCTGCGGCCGCTGGTGCGCAGCCCGGTTATGCTTTTTATGGGGCTGGGCATGGCCTGCCTGCTCAGCCCGCGGCTGACGGTGGTTTTCCTTGTCACAACGCCGATCCTGGCGGCCGTGCTGGCGTGGATCGTCACGCGGGTCGGCCCGCTGTACGGGCGGCAGCAGGGGGCGGTGGACCACCTGAACGGCCGTATTCAGGAATCGCTGACCGCCATCCGCGCCATCAAGGCGTTTGTGCGCGGTGACTACGAGAACGAGCAGTTTGACGCCGTCAACACCGAGCTGAGCGATGCCTCGACCGAGACCTTCCGCTTTGCGGTGCTCAATCTTCCGGCGTTCCAGACCGTTATGTACACGGCGATTGTCTGCATCCTCTGGTTTGGCGGCAACTTCATCCTGACCGGGGATATGACGGTCGGCCAGCTCACGGCGTTCCTCAGCTATGTGCTGCAGGTGCTCAACTCGGTGATGATGTTCTCCGGCGTGTTCCTGCAGATGTCGCGTTCGCTGGCCAGCGCCCGCCGCATCCGCGAGGTGCTGACCGAAAAGCCTGACCTTGCCAACGCCGCCGCACCCGAGACGGTGGTTGCCAGTGGCCAGCTGGATTTTGAGAACGTCAGCTTCAAATACAACGCTGCAGCGGAGAAAAACGCGCTGTCTGACATTACGCTCCACATCCCCGCGGGCGCAACGGTGGGCATTATCGGCGGCACAGGTGCGGCCAAAACCACGCTGGTACAGCTGATTCCCCGCCTTTACGATGCCACTGCCGGTACGGTCATGGTCGGCGGGCGCGATGTGCGCGACTATGACCTGACGGCCCTGCGCGACGCGGTGGGCATTGTGCTGCAGAAGAACCTGCTGTTCACCGGCACCATCCGGGAAAACCTGCAATGGGGCAACCCGGACGCCACGGACGAGGAGCTGTGGGCCGCCTGCCGCGCCGCCCATGCGGATGAGTTTTTGCAGCGGATGCCGCAGGGGCTGGACACTGATTTGGGCCAGGGCGGCTGCAATGTCTCCGGCGGGCAGAAGCAGCGGCTCTGCATTGCGCGCACGCTGCTCAAGCACCCCAAGGTGCTGATTTTTGACGATTCGACCAGCGCGGTGGACACCGCCACCGAGTCCGGCATCCGCCACGCGCTGGCGGAGCTGACCGACGTGACCAAGCTGATTATTGCGCAGCGCATCTCTTCTGTGCAGTCGGCAGACCTGATTGTCATATTGGAGGACGGGCGGCTGCACGCCGTGGGCACCCACGCCGAGTTGCTTGCAAAGGATACGATTTATCAGGAAATTTACAATTCCCAGATGAAAGGAGACGGCGCAGATGGCGAAGGCATACGGCGGTAAACGCCCGCAGAACCTGCGGCACACCCTGCGCCGCTTTATGGATTATCTGGGCCGCCACAAGTTCATGCTGCTGGTGGTGGGCTTTCTGGCGGCGGTCAGTGCATTGGCGGCGCTGCTGGGCACCTATATGATACGCCCGGTGGTCAACGGCATTCTGGAAAACGGCAGCCGCAGCTATCTGGCCGGAGTGGTCGTGCTCACGGCGGTGATTTACGGCATCGGCGCGCTGTCCACACTGGGCTACACCCAGCTGATGGTGCGCGCGGCGCAGAAAATTCTGCAGGACATCCGCCGCGATTTGTTTGCGCATCTGCAGACGCTGCCGCTGAATTTCTTTGACACAAACCGCAAGGGCGATTTGATGAGCCTGTTCACCAACGATGTGGACACGATTTCGGACGCGCTCAACAACAGCTTTGCCATCGTCATACAGACCTTTATTCAGGTCGCAGGCACGTTGATTCTGCTCTTTGTGCTCAACTGGCGGCTTTCGCTGCTGGTGGTGGTGGGCTACATTGCCATGTTCTGGTTCATCAACTACTCTACCCAGCGCAGCCGCGCCTACTATGCGCGCCAGCAGGCCAGCCTTGGCGAGCTGGACGCCTATATGGAGGAGATGATTGCGGGCCAGAAGGTGGTCAAGGTCTTTAACCACCAGCAGGCCGATATGGCCGCCTTTGCCGCCCGCAACGAAAGCCTGCGGCAGGCGGGCACCAGCGCCCAGAGCTACGCCGCCACGATGGTTCCGGCTGTGGTCAGCATCGGCTACATCAACTACGCCGTCATTGCCGTGGTGGGCGGGCTGATGGTGATGTGGGGCTGGTCTGACCTTGGCAGTCTGGCCAGCTATCTGGTGTTTGTGCGCCAGACCACGCTGCCCATCAACCAGCTTACCCAGCAGGGCAACTTCCTGCTGGCGGCGCTGGCGGGCGCAGAGCGTATCTTTACGGTTATGGAGGAAAAGCCCGAGGTGGACGAGGGCACGGTGGAGCTGGTCCGCGTGCAGGAGGCCCCGGACGGCACCCTGACCGAGTGTACCGGCAGCGCGGGCCGCTGGGCGTGGTGCGACCGCAGCCACCCGGAGGTGCCGCCCGAGCCGCTGTGCGGCGATGTGCGATTCCATGACGTCAGCTTTGGCTACACGCCGGAGCGTATGATTCTGCAGAATCTCTCCCTCTACGCAAGGCCGGGGCAGAAGATTGCCTTTGTCGGCTCGACCGGCGCGGGCAAAACCACCATTACCAACCTCATCAACCGCTTTTATGAGGTGTCGGGCGGCTCCATCACCTATGACGGTATGGATGTGCGGCTGATTAAAAAGAATGACCTGCGCCGTTCGCTGGGCGTTGTCCTGCAGGATACACACCTCTTTACCGGCACGGTGGCGGACAATATCCGCTTCGGCAAGCTGGACGCCACGCAGGAGGAAATTGAGCAGGCGGCAAGGATCGCCAACGCGGACTCCTTCATCCGCCGCCTGCCGCAGGGCTACAACACGATGGTGACCGCCGACGGTGCCAACCTGAGCCAGGGCCAGCGCCAGCTGCTGGCCATTGCCCGCGCCGCCGTGGCAGACCCGCCGGTGCTGATTCTGGACGAAGCTACGTCCAGTATTGACACCCGAACCGAGGCGCTGATACAAAAAGGCATGGATAGCCTGATGGAGGGCCGCACGGTGTTTGTCATCGCGCACCGGCTTTCCACCGTGCGCAACGCCGATGCGATTATCGTGCTGGAGCATGGCCGCATCATTGAGCGCGGCACCCATGACGAGCTGCTGGAGAAAAAGGGCGAATATTACCAGCTCTACCACGGTATGTTTGAGCTGGCGTGACAGTTGGGTGCGGCGGGCCCCCAAAAACCGCCGCGCCGCCCGCTATATGGCATCTTATGTGTTTATATGAAGAACAAAATTATAAAAACACAGCGGAAACCATATGCAAACTTAATATAATAAAGCTGTAACCGATTTTCGGTATTGACTTTTTTGCCGAGTGTGCTATAATTAAAAGCACGATGAAGCAGGAACTATCAAGGGCGATAGCACATGGGAACAATGGCGCTATTGCCCTTTTTTGGTACCTGCCCCGGCCCGCTGCACGGCGGCGGGAAATTTGTGGAGTGGAAAGGAAAGTAACCATGAAAAAACTGTTTGCGTTCGGTATGGCCTCCGTTATGGCCCTGTCTCTCGCTGCCTGCGGCGGCGCTGCTTCCACTGCGTCCTCCACGGCGGCTGCACCCGCTGACTCCGCCTCCTCTGAGGCTGCCTCTGCCGAGACTACCGGCAAGAAGTGGGTCATCGCTACCGATACGGTTTTCAAGCCCTTTGAGTACACCGATGCTTCCGGCAACTTTGTCGGCATCGATGTGGACATTGTCGCCGCTATTGCGGAGGACCAGGGCTTTGAGTATGAGATGAAGAGCCTTGGCTGGGATGCCGCCATTGCCGCCTGCCAGTCCGGTCAGGCGGACGGTATGATTGCCGGCGCTTCCATCACTGACGAGCGCAAGGCAAGCGGCTGGACCTTCTCCGATGGCTACTATGACAGCACCCAGACCATGACCGTGGCTGCGGATTCTGACATCACCGGCTTTGCTGATTTGTCCGGCAAGACCGTTGCCGTCAAGACCGCCACGCAGGGCGCTTCCTATGCCGAGAGCTTGAAGGACGAGTACGGCTTCAACATCACCTACTTTGAGGATTCCCCCACGATGTATCAGGCTGTGCTGGGCGGCCAGTGCGTTGCCTGCTTTGAGGATACCCCCATTATGAAGGCTTCCATCAAGGACGGCGACCTGGCACTGAAGGTTCTGAATGACACCGCCAGCGACCCCGCCCCCTACGGCTTTGCCATCTTCAACACCGACAACCAGGAGCTGCTGGATATGTTCAACGCTGGTCTTGCGGACATCAAGGAGAACGGCAAGTACGACGAGATTCTGGCAAAGTACCTCGGCTGATAACAAAAACCCACGCGGGGACGTCTTTTTTTGGGGACGCCCCCGCTTTTGCGACCCCGCGCATCCTAGGGTGTAGCTGAAAAGTCCTCAGCACTGTTCAATTCTACTAAAAAGCGCATCTGCTGCGTTGCTCATCCTTGCAATACATCCAGTATTGCGGCGGATTCGCGCCTTGCAGCTGTTGCTTTTTAGCGAATTTCCCAGCACTTTTGACTTATCAGATACACCCTATGTAACCACCACCCCGAAAGGAGTCCTGCCCCTTGGCTAAAATTCTTGCAAACTACGGCGGGCTGCTGATGGCCGCCATGGGCCAGACGCTGCTGCTGGCCCTGTACGGGCTGTTCTTTGCCTGCATCATCGGTCTGGTTGTCGGCCTGATGAGTGTTGTCAAAAACCGCGCCTGCAACATCATTGCCACGATTTTTGTCGATATTATCCGCGGCGTACCTATGATTGTGCTGGCATTCTATGTGTTCTTTGCCGTGCCGATGCTGCTGAACAACATCCTGCATCTGAACACGATGCTGGGGCTCAGCGGTTCGATTACGCTTTCCGGGCTGCAGGCCGGTACCATCTGCCTTGCGCTGAACTGCGGCGCCTATATGGCCGAGATTATCCGCGCTGGTATCGAGAGCGTGGACAAGGGCCAGATGGAGGCTGCCCGCAGTCTGGGTCTGCCGTACTGGAAGGCAATGGCCAAGGTGGTGCTGCCGCAGGCAATCCGCACGATGATCCCTTCCATCATCAACCAGTTTATCATCACGCTGAAGGATACCTCGATCCTGTCGGTTATTGGCTTCCCCGAGCTGGTCAACACCGCCAAGAACGTGGTTGGCATCACGATGAGCGCGTTTCAGGTGTGGAGCATTGTGGCCATTATGTATCTGGTGGTTATCACACTGCTGTCCCGCCTTGCCAAGCGTGTAGAGAGGAGGCTCAACCGTGGCCGTCAATAAGAACAATGTAAAAATTCACGTTGAGCATCTGAAGAAGAGCTTCGGCAAGCTGGAGGTTCTGCGCGATGTTTCGACCGATATCTATGAGGGCGAGGTTGTGGTTATCCTCGGCCCCTCCGGCAGCGGTAAGTCTACCTTCCTGCGCTGCCTGAACCGTCTGGAGGAAATCACCGGCGGTACGGTCATTGTGGATGGCCACGATGTGACCGACAAAAAGACCGACCTGAACAAAATGCGCGAAAATGTCGGTATGGTGTTCCAGCACTTCAACCTGTTCAACAATCTGAACGTGATGGGTAATATGACGCTGGCCCCCGTAGAGCTGAAAAAGGCCACCAAGGCCGAGGCGAAGGAAAAGGCGCTGCGCCTGCTGGAGCGCGTGGGCCTGTCTGACAAGGCGGACGCCTACCCGGCCCAGCTTTCCGGCGGCCAGAAGCAGCGTGTGGCCATTGCCCGCGCTCTGGCGATGGACCCGGACATTATGCTGTTTGACGAGCCGACCAGCGCCCTTGACCCCGAGATGGTCGGCGAGGTGCTGCAGGTTATGAAGCAGCTGGCCGCCGAGGGTATGACGATGGTTGTGGTCACCCACGAGATTGGCTTTGCCCGCGAGGTTGCCAGCCGCGTCATCTTTATGGAGGGCGGCTACATTGTGGAGGAGGGCACCCCGGACGAGGTCATCAACCACCCCAAACAGCCCCGCACGATTGACTTCCTGAGCAAGGTTCTGTAAATTATATGCTGTTGGCTCCCCGCCCGGGAATGGACGGGGAGTTTTTGGGTGGGGGTGGTTTCCCGGATGCGGCATTTGCGGGGGGGCTGCTTGCTCCCCTCCGTGACTGTGCTGCAAAATGCCGTTAATCCTCTTTTGCTCCGCAGGGGCCGCATATATGCGGCCCGCGGCCTTCCGGCAAGCACCCATTCCCGGACCAACCACCGCGGGCGGGCAATGCCAGCCCCTACAGGGGGATGCCGCTCCCCACAATATTTCACGCGCCCTCTTGAACTTAAAGTTAAAGTTTGCTACAATGTTTGCAAGAGGCAAACCCTTGTGAAAGGAGCAGTTACAAGTGGAAAAAGTCAAGAAAAACTTTGGCTTCGGCTGTATGCGCCTGCCTATGCAGGGCGAAAACGTCGACATTGAGCAAACCAAACAGATGGTGGATGAATTCCTGGCGCAGGGGTTCAACTATTTTGACACCGCCCACGGCTATATCGGCGGCAAGAGCGAGCTGGCCCTGAAGGAGTGCCTGACCAGCCGTTACCCGCGGGAAGATTACATCCTGACCGATAAGCTGACCGAGAGCTTCTTCAAGACCGAGGCGGACATCCGCCCCTTCTTTGAGAGCCAGCTCAAGGCCTGCGGCGTGGAGTACTTCGACTTCTACCTGATGCACGCGCAGGGCACCACCAACTACCAGCACTTCAAGGACTGCCACGCCTACGAGACGGCGTTTGCGCTGAAAAAGGAGGGCAAGGTGCGCCACGTCGGCCTTTCCTTCCATGACCGCGCCGAGGTGCTGGACCAGATTCTGACCGACTACCCCGAGGTGGAGGTTGTGCAGATTCAGTTCAACTATCTGGACTATGATGATGTGGCCGTACAGAGCCGCAAATGCTACGAGGTCTGCCGCAAGCACGGCAAGCCGGTGCTGGTCATGGAGCCGGTCAAGGGCGGCAGTCTGGTCAATCTGCCCGATGACGCCAAGGCTGTGCTGGACGCCCTGCACGGCGGCAGCCCCGCCAGCTATGCCATCCGCTTTGCGGCGGGCTTCCCCGGTATGATGATGGTGCTCTCCGGCATGAGCAGCCTGGAGCAGATGCGGGATAACCTCTCTTATATGAAGGACTTCCAGCCACTGAACGCGGAGGAACTGGCCGCTGTGCACAAGGTGCAGGAGATTTTCCTCAAGAAGAACCTGATTCCCTGCACGGTCTGCCGCTACTGCACCGCGGGCTGCCCCAAGCAGATTGCCATTCCCGACCTGTTCGCCATTATGAACACCAAGAGCATCCACAACGATTGGAACGCGGACTACTATTATGAGGAAGTCCATACCAAACCGGGCTCCCGCGCATCGGACTGCATCCGCTGCGGCAAGTGCGAGAAAATCTGCCCGCAGCACCTGCCCATCCGCCAGCTGCTGCAGGATGTGGCCAAGGAATTTGAAAAGTAAGCAGAAATAAACAAGCCCGGCCGCCG
>OJNY01001759.1_pt1 | contig 12585 bp, 10 predicted proteins | sample 1597931 | NCBI WGS metagenome assembly OJNY01 (sample SAMN01915209, study PRJEB22387) | human gut metagenome | isolation source: stool | host: Homo sapiens | place: USA
CTATGGGTGGATATCTGGCTCAAATGTATATGGAATTATATCCGGATAAGATAAAAGGCTTTATCTCCATTGATTCCGCACCTCTTCAAAAGTCTTATATGACCGCAGTGGAAATATGGCTTCTTGAAAGAGCAGAGCCATTATATAAGATATATCCATGGAAAGTGCTTCTTAGGGCAGGGTCAAGAGGGTGCGCAGAGACGGATTATGGTCAGAATCTTATGCGGAAGATGATGATGTCCTATGATTCAGATCCTGAAGAATATGCAAGGCTCGCCGGTTTTGGGTACAGAATGCTTGCTGAGGCAATCAAAGCAGATCTGCCATATCGTATCAGTTGTCCGGCACTTCTTATCTGTGGAGAAAAGGATAAAGCAGGTTCAGCAAAAAGCTATAATAAGAAATGGCATCAGAGAGAAGGTTTACCGCTTAAATGGATAAAAAATGCCGGTCATAATTCCAATACTGACCAACCGGATGAAGTAAACAGACTGATAGAAAAATTTTTCAGCGAGGTAGATGGGAAAGGAGTGTCTGGATGATTAAGTGGAGCCCATAAGCATGCTGAAATTGGGAATCACTGAGAAAAAAAGAACTGGTCGGAATGGAATTCAACTTTGGGGCGCATTCTTTGATTTTTGCCTGTTACGCCCCGGGACTTTGCGGGTTCCGGGGCATTTTTTTGAAACAGTGTTTGTTAAGCCCCGTTGGCGTTCTGAAAGCGGGGCGTAAATCTTAAAATGTTTCAGATAAGCCCCGTTGGCGTTCTGAAAGCGGGGCGTAAATCTTTAAAATGTTTCAGATAAGCCCCGTTAGTGTTTCGATAGTGGGGCGTAATCTACCAAAATTCTACAGTATACCCCGATGACTTCCAAGCAGAAAGATTCAATACGCATATGTGGCTATAGGGAAACACCAAAAGGAAACATAGAGAAAATCAGAAAAGTACCATGATACAACATGAAATGTAACAAAAAAGTCCTTGAAAATCAAGGACTTTACAATGAATCGGAGTGGCGGGATTCGAACTCGCGACCTCCGCCTCCCTAAGACGGCGCTCTAACCAAGCTGAGCCACACCCCGAAACGCAAGTAAGATAATACCATGGAATTTTACAAAAAGCAAGAGTTTTTTTATAAAAAGTTAATTTGCCCATTTTGAGTCTATTGTCGTACAATATAATGAGTATAAGGAAGTCTACATGTTTACATGATTGACGAACGACAACCTTAGCGAATGAATATCCTGTGAAGTAAGATGTAGAGTACGATGGTACGAATGCGTGAGCTTATAATAGAATTACATAAGCTATATCGAGGAAGAACAGAAAATAATACATAAAACAGTGGAGGACAGGCTATGGCCAATACAACGAAACTGGCGTTGGAAGCAGCTTTGAAAAAAGAACTTCTCACGAAGTCTCTGGATAAGATCACCATTAACGAACTTGCAGAGGACTGCGGCATCAGCCGGATGGCTTTTTACTATCATTTCAAGGACATCTATGATCTGGTAGAGTGGGTTTGTGTGGAAGACGGCACGAAGGCACTGCAGGGGAAGAAGACCTACGAGAACTGGCAAGAAGGCTTCTGCCAGATTTTCGAGGCAGTGCAGGAGAATAAACCTTTCATTATGAATGTCTACCGCTGCGTGGATCGCCAGAAGATCGAAAGCTACTTAAACAAGTTGACCTACCAGCTCATTGCGGACGTGGTGGAGGAAAAATGCACCGGCATGCAGGTAGCGGAGGAACACAAGGAATTCATTGCCGGATTTTACAAATACGGTTTTGTGGGTGTGATGTTAGACTGGATTGATCGGGGAATGAAGGACGATTATCATAAGATCGTTGAAGAACTGGCAATCACTCTTTACGGAAACATCAGCCGCTCCATCGAGAATTTTGAGCACACGGAAAAGAAATTCTGAAATAGTATAAGTACTTTACAAAAAGGGCAGGATGATAAAAACTTTATCATTTATCCTCTTTTGTAAATTGGTTTTCTTATAAAAAAGAAGTAGGATACTATTTGTAAACAGAAAAACATTTGAGAGTCATCAAAGAAAGGTGGTAATCATTATGGCAAAAAAGAATAATATCGGACTGGGACTGGCAGCGCTGGCAGTAGGTGCAGGCGCAGTGGCAGCAGTAACCAAGGGACATAAGGCAGAGGTGAAGAAAGAGGAGAGAAAGGCAGCTGTCAAGGCAGCCAAGAAAGACTACCGCAATACCGAGCTTGGAAGATACGACAAGAACAGTAAGGGCATCTATTATTCCAACGGTAACTACGAAGCCTTCGCAAGACCTAAGAAGCCCGCAGGAGTGGACGAGAAGAACGCTTACATCGTAGGCAGCGGTCTGGCATCTTTAGCAGCAGCGTGCTTCCTGGTACGTGACGGACAGATGCCCGGTTCCCATATTCACATCTTAGAGGCAATGGATATCGCAGGCGGTGCCTGTGACGGTATTTTTGATTCTGCCAGAGGCTACGTCATGCGTGGCGGACGTGAGATGGAGAACCATTTTGAATGTCTGTGGGATCTGTTCCGCAGCATTCCCTCTCTGGAAGTACCCGGAGCCAGCGTACTGGATGAGTATTACTGGCTGAACAAGGAAGATCCCAACTATTCTCTGTGCCGTGCAACGAAGGATTGTGGACAGGATGCCCATACCGATGGCAAGTTCAACTTAAGCCAGAAGGGCTGCATGGAGATCATGAAGCTGTTCATGACAAAGGACGAGGATCTGTATGACAAGACCATTGAAGATGTTTTCGATGATGAAGTATTTAACTCCACCTTCTGGTTATATTGGAGAACCATGTTCGCTTTCGAGAACTGGCACAGCGCACTGGAAATGAAGCTTTACTTCCAAAGATTTATCCATCATATTTCCGGACTGCCTGACTTCAGTGCCCTGAAGTTCACCAAGTACAACCAGTACGAGTCTCTGATCCTTCCCATGAAGAAGTATCTGGAGGCAGCAGGTGTGGACTTCCAGTTCAACACCGAAGTGACAAATGTTATTTTTGATATCAATGACGGCAAAAAGGTGGCAAAGGCTATCGAGTGCAAGGTAAAAGGTGTAGAGAAGGGCATTGTCCTCACCGAGAACGACCTGGTATTCGTTACCAACGGAAGCTGTACCGAGGGTACTATCTACGGTGACCAGAACCATGCACCCAACGGTGACGCGGAGGTTCGCACCAGCGGCGTATGGAGCCTGTGGAAAAATATCGCAAAACAGGATCCTTCCTTCGGACATCCCGAGAAGTTCTGTTCTGATGTCTCCAAGACTAACTGGGAATCCGCTACCGTGACCACACTGGATGACAAGATCATTCCTTATATCACCAATATCTGCAAGCGTGACCCCAGAAGCGGTAAGGTCGTAACCGGCGGTATCGTAAGCTGCCAGGATTCCAAGTGGCTCATGAGCTGGACAATCAACCGTCAGGGACAGTTCAAGGAACAGGACAAAAATCAGGTATGTGTATGGGTATACGGTCTGTTTACCGACGTACCCGGCGATTATATTAAGAAGCCCATGAAGGATTGTACCGGTAAAGAGATCACCGAAGAGTGGCTGTATCACTTAGGTGTGCCCGTAGAAGATATCGAGGATCTGGCAGAGCACAGCGCAGTCTGCGTACCTACCATGATGCCTTATATTACCGCATTCTTCATGCCCAGAACCAAGGGTGACCGTCCCGATGTCATTCCCGACGGCTGTGTGAACTTCGCTTTCTTAGGCCAGTTTGCAGAGACCCCGAGAGACACCGTGTTTACCACAGAGTATTCCGTAAGAACCGCTATGGAGGCTGTCTACGGACTGTTAGGTGTAGACAGAGGTGTGCCTGAGGTATGGGGAAGTGTATATGATGTCAGAGAGTTATTGGACAGCAGCGTGAAGCTGATGGATGGCATGTCTCCTCTGGAGATTGAACTGCCCGGACCTTTAAATGCACTGAAGAAGCCGCTGCTTCGCGTAGTGAAGGGCACTGTAGTGGAAAAACTGCTGCGTGACCACAATGTGATCAAAGACGGCATGCTGGATTAGAATTGTATATGGAATAAAAGTGCAAAGACTCCCATCGGAAAAATCCGGTGGGAGTCTTCGCACTGCGGCGGTTATGAAATATGTCGCAAAAGCGACCCGCCGCAGGCGGAGAATCTCGCAAGCGATATTCTTTTTTATGCAAAAAGCTTCTGTAAAAAGCATGTAAAGAAAGTTGAACAAATGTAAGCGGTTACATAATACCAAAGTACTAGACAAAACAAACAAAAACACAATAGCTATTTTCAACATTATGCACGAAAATCGGTAGTCTGTCAAAAAATTATCAATTTCGGCTTGATATTCTATTGGTAGATTGTTACAATATCAAAGTACTAAAAACCGAGGCCGAAATGCTCCGGTAATGGTTTGGGTTACAAAGTTTTGTCAAAAATATTATAAAAAGGGAGACAAAGAAGTATGAAGAAATGGGTATATTTGTTTACCGAAGGTAATGCAAACATGCGCGAACTGCTTGGTGGTAAGGGCGCGAATCTGGCTGAGATGACCAACATTGGTCTGCCGGTTCCTCAGGGCTTCACCATTACAACAGAGGCATGTACACAGTATTATGAAGATGGACGCGAGATCAATGAAGAGATCCAGGGTCAGATCAACGAGTACATTACTAAGATGGAAGAGATCACCGGCAAAAAGTTCGGCGACCACGAGAATCCTTTGTTAGTATCCGTTCGTTCCGGCGCGAGAGCATCCATGCCCGGTATGATGGATACCATTCTGAACCTTGGTCTGAATGAGACCGTTGTTAACGTAATCGCTGAGAAGTCCGGCAACCCTCGTTGGGCTTGGGACTGCTATAGAAGATTTATCCAGATGTATTCCGACGTTGTTATGGAAGTAGGTAAGAAGTACTTCGAGCAGCTGATCGATGCAATGAAAGAGAAGAAGGGTGTTAAGCAGGACGTTGAGCTTACTGCTGATGATCTGAAGGAACTGGCTGGCCAGTTCAAGGCTGAGTACAAGGCTAAGATTGGTGTAGACTTCCCTGATGATCCCAAGGAACAGCTGATGGGCGCTATCAAAGCTGTATTCCGTTCCTGGGACAACCCGCGTGCAAACGTTTATCGTCGTGACAACGATATCCCTTATTCCTGGGGTACTGCTGTTAACGTTCAGTCTATGGCATTCGGTAACATGGGTGATGACTGTGGTACCGGTGTTGCATTTACCAGAGATCCGGCTACCGGTGCTAAGGGCCTGTTCGGTGAGTTCCTGACCAACGCACAGGGTGAGGACGTAGTAGCAGGTGTTCGTACACCTATGAAGATCGCTGAGATGGCTGACAAATTCCCTGAGGCATTTGCTCAGTTCCAGGAAGTATGTAAGACTCTGGAAGATCATTACAGAGATATGCAGGATATGGAGTTCACTGTTGAGCATGGTAAGCTGTACATGTTACAGACCAGAAATGGTAAGAGAACCGCTCAGGCAGCTCTGAAGATCGCTTGTGATCTGGTAGATGAGGGCATGAGAACCGAGGAAGAGGCAGTTGCAATGATCGATCCTCGTAACCTGGATACTCTGTTACATCCTCAGTTCGATACCGCTGCTCTGAAGGCTGCAACTCCTATCGGCAAGGGTCTTGGTGCTTCTCCCGGAGCTGCATGTGGTAAGATCGTATTCACCGCAGAAGATGCAGAAGAATGGCATGCAAGAGGAGAGAGAGTTGTTCTGGTTCGTCTGGAGACCTCTCCTGAAGATATCACCGGTATGAAGGCTTCCCAGGGTATCCTGACCGTTCGTGGTGGTATGACCTCTCACGCAGCAGTAGTTGCTCGTGGTATGGGTACCTGCTGTGTATCCGGTTGTGGCGATATCGCTATGGATGAGGAGAACAAGCAGTTCACTCTGGCTGGCAAGACCTTCCATGAAGGTGACTGGCTGTCCATCGATGGTACTACCGGTAACATCTATGATGGCGAGATCAAGACTGTTGATGCTACCATCGCCGGTGAGTTCGGCCGTGTAATGGCTTGGGCTGACAAATATCGTAAGTTAAAAGTTCGTACCAATGCAGATACTCCTGCAGACGCTAAGAAGGCTCGTGAGCTGGGCGCTGAAGGAATCGGTCTGTGCCGTACTGAGCATATGTTCTTCGAAGAGGACAGAATCGCAGCATTCCGTGAGATGATCTGTTCCGACACTGTAGAGGAGAGAGAAGCAGCACTGGAGAAGATTCTGCCTTATCAGCAGAACGACTTCAAGCAGCTGTATGAGGCTTTGGAGGGCAACCCTGTTACCATCCGTTTCCTAGATCCGCCTCTGCATGAGTTCGTTCCTACCGAGGAAGCTGACATTGAGAAGCTGGCTAAGGCACAGGGCAAGAGCGTTGAGACGATCAAGACCATCATCGCTTCCCTGCATGAGTTCAACCCTATGATGGGTCACAGAGGATGCCGTCTGGCTGTTACTTATCCTGAAATTGCCAAGATGCAGACCAAGGCTGTTATCCGTGCGGCAATCGAGGTTAAGAAGGCACATCCCGACTGGAATGTAGAGCCCGAGATCATGATTCCTCTGGTATGTGAAGTGAAGGAGCTTAAGTACGTTAAGAAGATCGTAGTAGAGACCGCTGACGCTGAGATCGCAGCAGCAGGCATCGACATGAAGTACGAAGTAGGTACCATGATCGAGATCCCCAGAGCAGCTCTGACTGCTGATGAGATCGCTAAGGAAGCTGATTTCTTCTGCTTCGGTACCAACGATCTGACCCAGATGACCTTCGGTTTCTCCCGTGATGATGCAGGTAAGTTCCTGAACGCTTACTATGACACCAAGATCTTCGAGAACGATCCGTTCGCTAAGTTGGATCAGACCGGTGTCGGCAAGCTGATGGAGATGGCTATCAAGCTTGGTAAGCCTGTAAATCCTAAGCTGCACGTTGGTATCTGTGGTGAGCACGGTGGAGATCCTTCTTCCGTAGAGTTCTGCCACAAGATCGGTCTGGATTATGTATCCTGCTCACCTTTCCGCGTACCTATCGCAAGACTGGCTGCAGCACAGGCTGCTATCGCCGATAAGTAATTTGGCGGTAAACACGCAGATCTGAGAGGGTATTGCGCAAGCAATAAATTGGGGTATATGAGAATAAGATGAGAACCTCATTACTGATAGAAATATCAGTAATGAGGTTCTTTTTTGTTACTATTTCGTCTGAATTAAAGCGCGATATTTCCGTCCCGGTCGATTGATGTCGTTTTTGGGTCGATTGGTGCAATCTGCCGCTTATTTTCTGGAAATGCTGTTATAATAAACACAACTCAGATTTATAGAAATCGGAAGTACAGAAGAAAGGGGAAAGAGAATGAGAAAAACAAATTTTTTAGGAAAGGTGCTTAGCCTGGCGCTTGCTGTTACGTTGATAGCAGGTATGGTGCCGGAGATGCGCGCGAAAGCAGCAGAGGGTGAAAACTCGGGCTGGATACAGGTGACGGAGGACAATAAAAACGACTTGGACACAAAGGTAGCCGTTTTGGACAATTTGAGCCAGACTACATATGATAATTTTATTTTTAATGCTGAATGGGCTCATAGTTATATTAAGTCAAGTAAAAACGAGTATTACATATTAGGAAAAAAGGGTGGAAAATATATATGCCTTTATGGTGCGGACATTGAAGTTCGTTCTAAGACTCTTGATACTATAGATATTTCTGTAGCTAATCATTACTTTTTCCCTTCACAGGAAGTTAAATTAAATCTTGACGGCGGTGAGTGGAAGACAGATACTATAACAACGGTAGCAGGAGTATTTACAGATCTTCCGATACCTACGAAAGAGGGCTATATATTTACTGGGTGGTATGAAGATCCTCAGAGTGAAGACCCCCAAAGTAATAAGGAGGACATATCATTAAGAAGCGTATATAATGGAAGAACGGAAATTAATGCGCACTGGTACAAAAAATGGCCTGAAGGAAGTAAAGACTGGGTGAAAGCAACGACCATAAAAGAACTGGAAAGTGCTGACCTGCCTTTCTTTACCTTGTCAGAAGCAAAAAAGTTTGCGAATGAATATCTTGTGCAACATCCGTACCCAAATGATGCATATGCTGTTATTATAGGAAGAATTTATAATTTTGATACCGTATGTTATATTACTTATAACACCGCAAAAGGAGGTGTAGGCTATAACCCGGTTCCGGAAAGTCTGGAACAAAACTGGATGAGTAAGTATACCTATTATGTTTTGAGAACTCCGGGCACAACATCGGATGATTCTGAAAATCCATCGGTAACCCCGACTCCGGCACCTGCTCCTGTAACCCCGACTCCGGCACCTGCTCCTGTGACCCCGACAACTGCACCGTCCGCCGGAGACACCAGCAGTGATTCCTCTGACTCCGGCTCATCAGCTCCTGAACCGGTACTGACCACCACAAATATCGCAGGAGAGCAGATCACCGGATGGGATGCCATTACAAAAGTGATCTCTACCCAGACAAAAGACAAGCAGCAGAATGTATCCGGTGCCAACCAGGATCTGCTTCATGTAGATGCCAGCGGCTTTGACAAGACAATTCCTGCAGCAACAGTGAAAGCAGTGTCCACCTCAGCTCTGCGTGGCCTGCATGTATTCATCAGCAACTCAGATGCAGTAACCTTCCTTGCAAAGAGCAAGTTGTCCGGTTACAAGGAAACCAACTTTGAACATAAGGATACTGTTACAGAGCATTCCAGAACCATCGACTTTACCAACAAACAGGCATTGGGTACAAACGTTGTATTCCATACCACAGTACCTGTGAAAAACGGAGAAGTGACGGTTTACAAGGTAGATGCCAACGGCAGAACCCGCATTGTCAAGACAGTTTCGAATGCAGGCGGACAGGTATGCTTCCCGATTACTGAGACAGCAACCTATGTATTGGAATACTGATCTGCGATAGTTGAATCCCATATTTTACAGCACCCCCCGCTACAGGAATAAAAACCTGTGGCGGGGGGTGCTTTTACTGCAAACGCGATTCCTTGTAAAGAAGTGTAAAAACGTAAAAACGTAAAAAATGTAAAAACCATAGCAAACATGTCGGAAAATGATGATTTCATAAAAATATTCATGCATTTTAATGCAAAAACAGCACAAAAACATATTGAATTTTACATGAATAATAATTATACTATATTCAGAACCTTTAAGGAGGATGGATCATGTATAGAAAAATCATGGGTTTTCTGGAAGCATGGAAAGAAAATGAACACCGCAAACCTCTTATTTTGCAGGGGGCAAGACAGGTGGGGAAGACTTATTCTATTTTAGAGTTCGGGCGAATTCATTATGAAAATGTAGCCTATTTCAATTTTGAAACGAATCCAAAACTGAATGAAACCTTTGAGGAAAAGATCAGTCCTGATTATTTGATACCGATTTTATCTCATATTGCAGGTCAGACGATTGTAAAAGAAAAAACATTGATTGTATTTGACGAGGTACAGCTTTGCGAAAGGGCTTTAACGTCATTGAAATATTTTTGTGAGGATGCCCCGGATTATCATATTATTGTGGCAGGCAGCCTGTTGGGCGTTGCCGTCAACAGAGCAAAATTTTCATTTCCCGTTGGTAAGGTTGATATGAAAACGCTGTATCCGATGGATATGGAAGAATTTATGATTGCTGTGGGAGAGGATGAACTTGTAGAGCAGATTAAAAAATGTTTTGAAACGAATCGGCCGATGCCATCCGCACTCCATGATGCAGCCATGCAGCTTTACCGTCAGTATCTTGTGGTAGGCGGTATGCCGGAGTGTGTGATGCAGTTTGTCCAGACAGGGGATTATATCCTGATCCGCCATACGCAGGATACCATTCTGACAAGTTATCTGAATGATATGAGCAAATACAATAATCTGAATGAAATTAAGAAAACCAGACTTGCCTATGATAATATTACGGTTCAGCTTTCCAAGAAAAATACCCGCTTTCAATATAAGCTGATCAAAAAGGGTGGACGTGCTTCTGAATTTGAAAATGCGATTGAATGGCTCTGTCTGTCGGGAATTGTGTCACAGGTCTATAGGGTAGAGCAGATCAAGAAGCCTTTGGAAAATTATCGGGATATTGATGCGTTTAAGATTTACGTTTCGGATCTGGGGCTGCTTTGCGCCAAGAAGGATTTGGCTGCAAACGATATTCTCTATATGGTGGAGGAACTGAATGATTTTAAAGGTGGCATGACAGAAAATTATGTCAATGTACAGCTTGCCATCAATGGTTATAACACTTACTACTGGGAATCCGAGCGTGGGGCTGAAATAGATTTCGTTATCCAGCGGGATGGTCAGCTGATCCCGATTGAGGTGAAATCCGCCGATAATACCAGAGCCAAAAGCTTAAAGGTCTATATGGATACCTATAAGCCGGCTTACGCGATCAAACTTTCCGCGAAAAACTTTGCGTTTGAGAACAACAAAAAGGTGGTTCCGCTTTATGCGGCGTTTTGTATTTGAACTGTGGGCATACTGATAAGAATTCAAGAACCGCATTACTGATAGAAATATCGGTAATGTGGTTCTTTTTTGCATAGAACATGAAGGAGAATCCGTTGCATTGAATTTGAGGTGAAGTCTATAATGAAGCTAACTATATTTCGTGATGACTGAAAAATATAAAAAATTATATAAGAACAGAGGGATTGCGATGGGGATTTCACTGGAGGGAACGTGGAAGGTAATATTGACGGATGGAACGGCAGCGCAGATGCATCTGCCGGGAACTTTGGACGAGAGCGGCATCGGTCATAGAGACGTCGGAGCGAATCAATGGCACCCGGATGCGGCGCTGGGTAACGCTGAGGTTTTGCAGAACTGGTGCAGGAGCGTACCGGAGGACGGATCCACATCATCGTGGAGAGTGAAGCAAAACTGGGTTCGGAAAGCGAAGTACTGGAACAGATCAAATACGGCGGCATTGCTTTTGCAAGAGTTTCCCTGTCGCAGATCGCAGAACAGGCACCGGAGATGAATGTACTGCAATTGCCGTATCTGTACAGAGATTCGGAGCATATGTGGAGGGTATTGGATCGGGAAATCCTGCGGGAATGTGCCAGAGAGTCTGCGGAATATGAAAGAGTACTCTGGAAAGACAGAGAGGAACAGTCCAGACAGACCGCCATTGCCAACGGAACTTGTGTGAGCACCCTTTCTGCGGAAGAAAAAGAACGAGGGAATCAAGTTCCAGCGTATTGATGCGGATGTGACCGATGCCCTGAAGTCCAAGACTTCCAAGAAGGCCGAGAAAGAGATGGAAGAGCAGGCGGAGAGCATCAGCAAGCTGTATTCCATGCCCGGTATGGACATGAGTGCCTTCGGCGGTGAGGGAGAGACCCTGATCCTGAATGCCAGCCATCCTCTGGTACAGTACATTACTGAGCACCAGGATGGTGAGAATGCAGAAATGATCTGCGAGCAGCTGTACGATCTGGCAAAGCTTCAGCACGCACCTCTGTCTGCCGATGCCATGACCAAGTTCGTGGCAAGAAGCAATGACATTATGATGCTGCTGACTAAATAATAAGATAGCTTGTGAAGTAGACAGGTAAAAGCAAAAGGAACTGCAATGTGTGTTTATACACAGGCTACAGTTCCTTTTTTGGAATGTGGAGACGGAGAATGCGACAGAGGCATAGTGTTATCTTTACGATATTGACTGGGAGAGATCCCGGTCATTTTTTTGAAAAATTTAAAGAAATAGGCATAGCTGGAGAAGCCGAGAAGTTCCTGTACCTCGGTGACGGTCCGGCCCTCTGCCAGCATCGTCTGGGCGAGGTTAGCCCGCTGCACGGAGATATAATGCCCGATGGTGGCATGGGTATGTTCCTTGAACAGGCGCCCGAGATAGTCCTTGTTTAGGTAGAATTCTGCAGCAATGCTTTCCAGGGTCAGTGGCTCTGTCAGATGCCGGTTGATAAAGGCCATGACCTCATTGATGTTTTTCTGGGACTGGGAAATAGAACGCTGTCCGGTAGAAGATGCCTGTAGGCCGTGCTGGATCCGGCTATCCAGTATACTTAGCAGAGAGAAAAAATCCGCATAGGCAGAAAGGGAGGGCTGAGGATGCAGCTGCAAATAATGATCCAGCTGACTGCAGAGCCCGGTAAGCCCGGTGGGAGAAAGCCGAAGGATCGCAGGAGAGAAAGCCGGATCTGCATAAGGCATGAGTCCGGAACCGGCTCCAAGGACAGTATACAGCCAGTCGCTGTTAATATTCAGGACGTAGCGCTCATAGATGGTCAGCTTCTGATTGAACAGCTGATGCACATGGTGAGGCGGAATGATGATCAGAGATCCTTTCGAAACACTGGAGACAGTGTCGTCTAAGAGGACATCCGGGAGGTCGGACATTGTAAGATATATTTCCAGAGCGTTGTGCGTATGCGGTCTGGCAGGAGAAGAGGTTCCGTTGTTGCGGTAAGCCAGTTCATAGGGTGCATCAATTGTAAAATAGGGAATAGTCATTTGGGTTTTCATAGGCACTTCAAAGATCGTTATTTTGCATAAAATTAGTATTT
>OJNY01001771.1_pt1 | contig 12514 bp, 5 predicted proteins | sample 1597931 | NCBI WGS metagenome assembly OJNY01 (sample SAMN01915209, study PRJEB22387) | human gut metagenome | isolation source: stool | host: Homo sapiens | place: USA
TTTCAAGTTTTTTGCGGCTGTTGAGAGCATCAATTTGATTCGGTTTAACTGGTTCACTTCGCTGGCACCCGGATCGTAATCAACAGCAACAATATTGGAATCCGGATAGCAGTGACGTAATTCTTTGATAACACCTTTGCCGACAACGTGGTTTGGCAGACAGCCAAAAGGCTGTGTACAAACAATATTTGGAACACCGGAATGGATCAATTCGATCATCTCACCGGTTAAGAACCAGCCCTCACCGGTCTGGTTACCACAGGAAACAATCGGTGAAGCATATTCTGCAAGTTTGGCGATTGGAACCGGTGGGTCAAAGCGTTTACTCTCTGTCAGGGCATCGTGCATCGTCTTGCGATAATGTTCAATAAAACGGATCGCAGCGTTGTTGATCAAAGCACTGGATTTCTTTTTGCCTAAATAATCCGCCTTAAAGTTTGCATTGTAAAGACTGTACATAAAGAAATCGATCAGATCCGGACATACTGCCTCGGCACCTTCAGACTCCAATAATTCGACTAAGAAGTTATTGGCAAGTGGAAGGAATTTAACTAAAATCTCGCCGACAATACCAACACGCGGTTTCTTTACATCCAGCAATGGAAGTTCATCAAATTCTTTCACAATGCCGCGGATATTTTTCTTGAATTCGCTGTGTTTTCCGTTTTGAACGGATTTTTGTGCGATCTTCAACCATTTTTCATGCAATGCATTGGCAGATCCCGGAACTGCCTCATAAGGACGTGTTTTGTAGAGGACACGCATAAATACATCGCCGTAGATCAATGCCTGTAATGCACGGTCAGCCATCTTGTAGTTGATGTCTAATCCCGGATTCTTTTCAATGCCGGCGCTCATGGAAATGACAGGAATCTGCTCCATGCCTGCTTTTTCCAAAGCACGACGGATAAATCCGATATAGTTGGTTGCACGACATCCACCACCGGTCTGCGTAATGATCAACGCTACTTTGTTAAGATCATATTTGCCGGAAAGCAATGCCTGCATAAACTGTCCGACAACGAGCAGGGATGGATAACACGCATCGTTGTTTACATACTTTAATCCGTAATCCAGACACTCTCCGGTGCTCGGCAATACTTCCAAATTGTATCCGCAGGATGCCAGTGCCGGTTCGAGAATATCGAAATGGATCGGAGACATCTGTGGAACAAGGATCGTATAATCTTTACGCATTTGTTCTGTAAAGACTACGCGGTGGTGTGCAGTATCTTTTTTGACCGGTTTGATCTGCTTGCGCTCGCGTTCACGAACAGCGGCGAGCAGAGAGCGGATACGAATACGTGCAGCACCTAAGTTATTAACTTCGTCAATCTTTAATACCGTATAGATCTTATTCTGCAGCGTCAGTATATCGCTGACCTGATCGGTCGTTACCGCATCCAGTCCGCAGCCGAATGAGTTGAGCTGGATCAGATCTAAGTCGGAACGGGTTGCTACATAAGAGGCCGCTTTGTATAGACGGGAATGATACATCCACTGATCCATAACGATCGTAGGACGATCTACGTTGCCGAGTTCGGATACACTGTCTTCAGTCAATACGGCAACACCGAAAGAGGTGATCAGTTCCGGAATACCGTGATTGATCTCCGGATCGGTGTGATATGGTCTACCGGCGAGCACGATACCGTGGCAGCCGTTTTCTTCCATATAAGCGAGTACTTCTCGTCCTTTGGTGGACATATCATCACGTACATGCTGCATTTCTTTCCATCCTGCAGCAGCCGCACGGCGGATTTCCTCTTTGGAAATGCCGTTTTCTTCCGTGAAGTATTCTACCAGACGTTTTGTTAATATTTTTTCACTTTCAAACGACAGGAACGGGTTTTGATATTTGATCTTGCCATCCTGCAGTTCTTCAACATTATTTTTGATGTTTTCACCATAAGAGGTGACGATCGGGCAGTTGTAATGGTTGCCGGCACCCTCTACCTCACAGCGTTCATATGGCACGCAAGGATAGAAAATGTAATCGAGTCCCTGCTTGATCAGCCAAGATACATGCCCATGCGCAAGTTTTGCCGGATAACATTCGGATTCGCTTGGAATGGACTCAATACCCAGTTCATAGATTTTGCGGCTGGACTCCGGAGAGAGTACCACACGATAGCCAAGTTCGGTAAAGAAGGTAAACCAAAACGGATAATTTTCGTACATATTCAGTACACGTGGAATACCGACTGTACCGCGCACGGCGTGCTCTTCATCTAATGGTTTATAGTGAGCGAAGAGTCGTTTGTTCTTGTATTCAAAAAGGTTTGGAATATTCTTCTTGTTTTTCTGACCGCCAATACCACGTTCACAACGGTTGCCGGAAATAAACTGTCTGCCGCCGGTAAAACGATTGATCGTGAGAAGGCAGTGGTTGGTACAGCCCTTGCAGCGAGACATGGACGTTTCGAAACGAAGCTCGTTGATCTGGTCGATCGTGAGCATCGTGCTTTCCTGTCCGGTATAATGATCTCTGGCAATGAGTGCGGCACCAAACGCACCCATGATACCGGCGATATCCGGACGTACGGCTTTGCAGCCGGAAATGCGCTCAAAGCTTCGCAGTACCGCATCGTTATAGAAAGTACCACCCTGAACAACTACGTTTTTACCGAGATCTTTCCGGTCTGTTAATTTAATTACCTTTAACAGGGCATTTTTAATAACGGAAATAGCAAGTCCGGCAGAAATATCTGCAACGCTGGCACCTTCCTTCTGAGCCTGCTTTACTTTGGAATTCATAAATACGGTACAGCGGGATCCAAGATCGATCGGATTCTCGGCAAACAACGCAACTTTCGCAAAATCAGCGACCTCGTAATTGAGAGATTTTGCAAAGGTTTCGATAAAGGAACCACAGCCGGAGGAACAAGCCTCGTTTAACTGAACTTTATCAACGGAGTGGTTTTTGATCTTGATGCATTTCATATCCTGACCACCGATATCCAAGATACAGTCTACTTCCGGTTCAAAGAACGCAGCAGCATTGTAGTGTGCTACCGTTTCTACTTCACCCTCGTCCAAAAGGAGCGCAGCCTTTAACAGTGCTTCACCATATCCGGTAGAGCAGGATCGAACGATCTGTGCTCCAGCCGGCATTTTACTGTAAATATCTTTGATCGCCTTGATCGCTGTTTTCAGCGGGCTTCCGTTGTTGTTGCTGTAAAATGAGTACAGCAGGGAACCGTCTTCGCCGATCACAGCTACCTTTGTTGTCGTAGAACCGGCATCGATCCCTAAGAATAAATTGCCTTTATAACTTGCAAAATCGCCTTTCTTTACATCATTTTGCGAATGCTTTTGCAAGAAATCATCGTATTCTGCCTGATCCTTAAAAAGAGGCTCCATACGGGTTACTTCAAATTCCATCTTGATCTCTTGGGAAAGATCGGTGTGTAATTTGCCAAGGCTTGACATATCTTCTTCCTTGGCGTTCATTGCTGCACCGGAGGCTGCAAACAGATGAGAATGTTCCGGAGCGATGATCTGGTCGCCTTCCAGACCAAGAGTACGGATAAATGCCTGCTTTAATTCGGTCAGGAAATGAAGCGGACCGCCTAAGAATGCAACATTACCGCGAATTGGTTTACCACAGGCAAGACCGCTGATCGTCTGATTGACCACTGCCTGAAAAATAGAGGCTGAGAGATCTTCTTTGGTTGCACCTTCGTTGATCAGAGGTTGAATATCCGTTTTGGCAAATACGCCGCATCGAGCTGCGATTGGGTAAATTGCTTTATAATTTTTAGCATATTCATTTAATCCGCTGGCATCCGTCTTCAATAAGGTAGCCATTTGGTCAATAAAGGACCCGGTACCACCGGCGCAGATTCCGTTCATACGCTGGTCGATACCACCGGTAAAATATATGATTTTAGCGTCTTCCCCACCTAATTCGATGGCGACATCGGTGTGAGGGGCGTAATCTTTGAGGGATGTTGCAACTGCTACTACCTCCTGTACGAAAGGAACGTTCAGATATTTGGACAGCGTCAGTCCACCGGATCCGGTAATGACCGGAGCAACCGGCAGATCACCAAATTCATCATAGGCTTTTTCAATAATAGCAGCAAGAGTTTCCTGGATGTTGGCATAGTGCCGTTGATAATCGGAAAAAATAATTTCGCCATCTTTATTTAACAGCGCAATTTTTACGGTTGTGGAACCGATATCGATTCCCAATGTATTCATGTGTAATTTCATAAATACCCTCCATCTAGTATCTTGTATTACTCTTAGTTTCTAATGGTATGTCAGCAACGATAAATTATGAGTTTGTGCTTGATTTGCGAGGCACAAAAATTCGTCGCATTTTCCTATTATAATGCTATTATGAGAGGAATGCAATAAACATTTTTTGCTTTTGTGGAGTGAGATCCGGATCCGCGGCTGCGAGTAGAGTCACCATTTCACGGAAAGCAGAATATACTGTAGCAAATAAAGGCATAAGGTGAATACACCATGAATCATGAGTATTGTAATGGACATATGCATATGATAAAGAAAGGAGATACACTGTACGCTTTGAGCCGAAGATATCATGTCCCGCTGGAAGTGATGTTACGTGCCAATCCTTATGTAGATGTATATAATCTACAGCCGGGTGATACTGTTTGCATTCCGGGAAAGAAAGCAGATGGATGCAATATAGATCTGATCATGCCGCGGATGGGTAACGGACAGGAGGAGATGACACCGGACGTGCAGGAAAATATCGCAGAGACTTCCGTTGATGCTGACCGTTCCGAAGAAGATCAGGAGAGACAATCCCATGAAATGACGCGGGAGTTTGACACGACAGTTCCCTATGATGACAGGTATGTGACCGAGCAGGGAGATTCCCTACAGTCTTTCTTACAGAGAATGAACGTTTCGCTGAATGATTTTTTGGAGCAGAATGAGCCAGAGGACGTCATGCTGCTGCCAGGTATTGCATATCGTAAATAGCAGAGATGCAGCCTGTTGTAAATAGCATATTTTGTCGCAGGATACACCCGCTTGCGGACGGGGAATCCAATTGACAAAGAATACGCGTCACACTATAATGAAATGTACTATGGCGTTCTTTTCGATTGCTGTAAAAATACGCTGTAGTACATTTTTGAATTGCATGTAAAATATCCTGTGAACAGATGGGTTTTTGCAGGGAAAATATCAGGCATAGAAAGGACAAGTATATGATACAATGGTTAAATAAGATGGAACGCAAATTTGGAAAGTATGCGATCCCTGACTTGACACGTTACGTAGTTGGTGCATATTGTCTCGGTGCTTTGTTAGAGATGCTGACAAATTTTGGGATAATACCGTATGATATTTATTATAACTGGCTTTGTCTGGATATGAGCAAGGTGGCGCATGGACAAGTCTGGAGATTGTTTACGTATTTGCTGGAACCGTATGGCTTTAGCGGCAGCACGTCCTTTGTACTCAGCGTGTTGTTTTTGGTGATCCAGGTTAATCTGTTTTTCTTGTTTGGACGATCTTTGGAACGGGCCTGGGGAACGTTTCGGTTTAACATGTATTTCTTTAGTGGTTATCTGTTAAATATTATCGCAGCACTGATCCTGTATTTATGTCCGTTTCATATTGCAATTTATGATTCCGGTTTTCAGTATGTTTACTGGGCAATGTTCTTTGCTTTTGCACTGATCCAGCCGGACACGGAGTTACTTTTGTATTTTGTGCTTCCGATCAAAGTAAAATGGCTTGCACTATTGGATGCGATTTATATGTGCTATTTGATAGTGGGCAATTTTGTGGCAGGTTTTCGCATGATGGGAATGACAGCCGTGTATGGAGCACAGGCACAGGCGTATGGCTGGATGCATATTAGTCAGGCGTTTGCGGTTATCGTAGCAATGGGGAACTTCTTACTGTTCTTCTTCATGACGCGGGATTACAAGCGGATGTCATATGGAGAGCAGAGGAGACGAAGAGGTTTTAAGAAGAAGATGAAAGCAGCGGGTGCCGGACAGCGTATTGTGCATCGCTGTGCAATTTGTGGCAGGACTCAGGAGGAATTTCCGGATCTGGAATTTCGTTACTGCTCAAAATGTGAGGGCAATTATGAATATTGTGCGGATCATTTATTTACACATCAGCATGTCAAAAAATACATGTAATTATTTAGGAGGAAGGTTGAAATGACAGCAATTACAGTTATTGCTATTTTGGCTGCAGCTGCAACGATCTATGGCTTTGTTGCAATGGATTCGTGTGAGCGCGTTAAAGTGGCACCAAAAGGAAAGAAGAAGCAATACCAGGTACAGGAGGTTCCGGAGACGGGTATCCTTTTTATGGTGATCATGGCGGTCGCATTGATCGTTCGCTATATTGCGGCAGCAAAATATTTTGGCAATGAAACGGATATGAACTGTTTTATCGCTTGGGGGGACATGATCTTTAAGGATGGGATTGGTAATTTTTATTCTTCAGATTCTTTTACAGACTATCCACCTGGATATATGTATATTCTGTATATGGTCGGTGCGATCCGTCATGTACTTGGGGTGGCTTGGAATTCTACGCTTAGCGTGATGCTTACTAAGACACCGGCAATCATTGCCGATCTTGCCACGGCTTACCTGCTGTTTCGCATTGCCGGAAAGCGTTGGACGCAGAAGGGTGCGGGAATCTTAACAGCAATCTATCTGTTTGCACCGGCGGTACTGCTCGATGGAGCAATCTGGGGACAGACAGATGCAGTATTTACCTTTTTCGTTGTATTAATGATCTATTTGGTGACAGAGCGTAAGCTGATCCCGTCGTATTTTGTATTTGCGGTTGCAGTATTGGTAAAACCGCAGTCTCTTATTTTTACACCGGTATTGATCTATGGCATTATCGATCAGGTGTTTTTAGACGGCTTTGACTGGAAGAATTTTTGGAAGAATCTGGGGCTTGGTCTGGCTGCGATTGCGATGATCGCCCTGCTGATGCTCCCGTTCGGATTTAAGGATGCGTTATCACAGTATACGGAGACATTGGCATCTTACAAATTTGCCAGTGTAAATGCTTATAATATTTGGACATTGTTTGGACAAAACTGGGCCGAACAGACGAAACACTTTATGGGTATCACGTATCAGACTTGGGGAACCATTTTTATTATTTTGATCGTGGCAGCAGCTACCTGGCTTCATTTCCGTGCAAAAAATAATCCGGCACGTTACTATTTTGTCGGGGCATTTATTGTAACAGGAATGTTTTTGCTGTCAGTTCGTATGCATGAGCGTTATGTGTATCCGGCGATCATTATGCTGTTGTTTGCATTTGCGATGCGTCCGAAACGTGAGATTGCCTATTTATTTACCGGGTTATCAGGAATGGCATTTTTCAATATGGCACATGTTGAGTTTGTGTATGATCTGAATAATTTTAACGCCAAGGAACCGGTGACCTTAGCAATTGCAGCCGGTATGGTGATCGTATTTGGCTACATGGTATATGTAGCGTTGACATGCTTTAACGGTTATTTGTCAGAGGGTGAGATCGCGCGTACTTCGACCGGACGGCCTGCACAGGCAGGACGTAAGAATACGCGTGCGAATAATGCACGTAACAATGTAAGCGAAAAGGAATCAGAGGGCAAGATCGCCCGTTCTGTAACGCTCAGCAAGATGACGAAAGTTGACTGGATCGCAATGGCAGTGATCACATTGATCTACGCAGTGGTAGCATTTGCGCGTCTGGGGAATATGTCGGCGCCGGAAACAGCATATTCTGCTGTGAAAGAAGGAGCGATCATTCTTGATTTCGGTGAAACTACCAACATTTCACAGTTATGGGATTATCTGGGGTATGAAAATAATCCGCACTATAACATTGAATACAGTAACAATAAGGATTCCGGTTATACAACATTTTCGACCGGTGTTACAGATGACAATGGTAATACGCAGAGCTATTGGGATGCAGGTTCTGTATTTTGCTGGAACAGTCTTACCGTGAATGTTCAGGCAAGATATGTCAAAATTTCTCCGACGGAGGATAATTACGAGGATAGTCTGTTAGAGCTTGTGTTCTTGGATAGCAATGGCAAAAAATTGGAGCCTGTGAATCGAGATGAGTATAAGAATTTGTTTGATGAGCAGGATGAATTTGAGGGACGTGCCAGTGCAATGAACGGTACGTACTTTGATGAGATCTATCATGGACGTACGGCATACGAGATGATACATAAGCTGTACTGTTATGAAAACACGCATCCGCCACTTGGTAAAATATTCATCGCCTGCGGTGTACTCATGTTTGGAATGAATCCATTCGGATGGCGTTTTATGGGAACCTTATTCGGAGTATTTATGGTTCCGATCATTTATTTGTTTGCCAAACGTTTCTTCAACAAGGAATGGATCAGCATTGTGACAACGTTATTGTTTGCGTTTGACTTTATGCATTTCGTGCAGACAAGAATAGCGACGATCGATGTGTTTGTTACACTGTTTATTATGTTGTCGTATTACTTCATGTACTGCTATCTGCAGAAGAGTTTTTACGACACAAAGCTGCAAAAGACATTCATACCGCTTGGACTTTGCGGTGTTGCAATGGGGCTTAGCTGGGCCAGTAAGTGGACCGGAATTTATTCCTCGGTAGGTCTGTGTATATTGTTCTTCCTGCATATGTATCGCAGATATCGTGAATATGTCATTGCCTGCAAGACACCACGCGGTCAGACGAATGGTATTTCACATGCGTATATTATTGATCATTTTAGCAGTTATTTTTGGAAGACGATTGGATTCTGTTGCGTCTTTTTTGTGGCAGTTCCGGCGATCATTTATATATTGTCTTATATTCCATTTAATGATGGAACAGACCATAACTTATTGACGCGCGTGATCAATGCACAGAAAACGATGTTCGATTATCACTCTGCTTTGAAAGCGGATCATCCGTATTCTTCCAAATGGTATGAGTGGCCGATCATGACAAGACCGATCTGGTATTATTCCGGAACGATTGGCAATCTGCGTGAGGGTATCAGTGCCTTTGGTAATCCACTTGTTTGGTGGGCCGGCATTCCGGCAGCGTTTTATATGCTGTATCTGCTGTGGAAAGAGAAAGACCGTAAGGCCGGATTTTTGCTGATCGGGTATCTGTCGCAGTATGCACCTTGGTTCTTGGTAAGCCGTGTGGTATTTATTTATCATTATTTTCCAAGCGTACCTTTCGTTGCCGCTATGGTGGGATACAGTTTCTTTAAGCTGGCACAATGGAAACCAAAGATCAAACCGGCGATCTATGTCTATGTTGCCTGTGCGATCGGGTTATTTATCCTATTTTATCCGGTGTTGTCCGGGCTTGCGATCGATCCGGCATTTGCAACCAAGTATTTGAAATGGTTTGATAGTTGGGTATTGTTACAGACTTGGTAATTTGATCAGGAACAGGGTGGTAAAAATGTCATAAATTTGATGATCTGACAGAATATGGATGTCAGGTCATCACGGAATAGAAAGGTAAAAATATGAGCAATAAGTTACGAGAGTGTGTCAATAAATTACATAGTAATAAAGAAGTTGGGGATCTGTTACCAGAATATCTGAAGCAGAGCATGATCCTTCATGATGGATATACAAGGATCAAATTGATGATGGAATATTACATGTTTTACGAGGTGGTCACAGAAGATATCAACCCATATATTGCGATGGCAAAGGAAATGATCACTTCTTTGAATGAGACAGTGGGACAGGCGATGTCTGATACATTGGATGATACACAGAGAAAACAGTTGGTCGATCATATTTTAGCAATGCGTACGGAAGTGATCGACCGTATGCAGGTGTTAACCGGATATGTGGACTGCTTTGTCGTATATGAATATATTTTAAACCGTATTCAATATCGGTTTGATGAGAAAGAAGTTTTGCCGGAAGACACTGCATTTGCACAGGAGGTTATGAATTTTATCTTTGGTTCAAATGATAATGTGACGATCAATGATAATTTACGCGTGGTACTGGGACAGCTTCCGATGCGAATGACCCGTTCTCATTATTTTGATCTGATCAAAAACTGCATTTCTGTTTATAAGGGCAGTGAGATAGAATCATTGGAGGGATTTTTGTATATGTTCCGTACCAGTGCCATGTTGTATAAGCATCCTGCACAGGAACAGTATTTTACGGAATTTGCCGGTGTGCTTCAGGAATTGATGGAAGCAGACTACGAGCATATGGATCGCACATTATATGAATTGTACGCAGAAAAAGTACGAGTCAGTGCTTCAAAGCTCAATGATCTATCTGATCTGTATATGCAGATTGGACAGATTATCAATGGTGTGTATACGTTAGTGGTGACAGAACCTTATTGTGTTGATGAAGAGAAAATGACGGTAGTAGATGATGTGATCCGAGGCATCAATGCACTCTTTTTGGAAAAAGAGATTGATCTTTGGCAGAGGGAGGATCTTTTGACAGAAGAGGATCGCTTAAATTGGCTTGCCGAGAAGCTTCCTGCGGTTGAAGGTCAACAGGAAAAGTTATATCAGTCTGTTAATGTAGCGGAAGCGGCACTGGATGAACTATTGGAAGGACGAGCAGAGGAAATTGAGGCAGCAGGGCTTAGTGATGCTTTTATCAAACTGCATCATTTGTCACAGCTTAATTCGAGCAGTGTCTTTGCACCATTGGAGAGTCAGGAATCAGCAGGGATCGTTACGGCAGAGATCGCAGAGCAGGAAACAGAAAAGCTGCTTAGTGAACTGAAAGAGTTATTTCAAGGACGCAGCCGTATGTTTCGCCGTGCCATCATGGCCGCCACTGTGGAAAAATTACCAACCTTTTTCAAGAGTGCACAGGAGATCGCAGACTACATGATGAACGCACTGAACCAATGTGACGATGAAGCAGAAAAGTATGCATCCAAACAACTGATCCTCGAAATGATCCGGTAATCACATCCAACTTTGCATACCCACTATTGCTTTAGGCTCACATATTGCTGATATAATAAGCAATATGTGGTTCGATAGCGACTATAGGTATGTAAAGTTGGAGGAAGTATGATAAGTAGCAGTGCGGAAAGGTGGAGGTGTTATGATCTGGTGGGATGAGAAGTTGTATACCGATGATAAGGTGGCCAGACATCCGGCTCGATACCGGAAACGGGTCGAGAAAAAGGGGCTGCGTGGATGCTTTTGTGTAGTGCTGGGGCGTAATCCTGCGAACAGCCTGGAAATCTATGCGTCGAGAACGCTATGGTTCCGCTATGAAAAGGAATGCGGTGTACAAGTAGTGGGGCTGGCGGCCTCTTATGACAGTGCTGTGGAGCTGTTGCAGCAAATGATCACGGATGTCTATCGTGATCGAGGGAGCGTTGATTCCGATGCGATCCGTGCTTATTTTACGGGGAGGTGACAGACCGGGCGATGGAAAAGATCATATTATTGGTTTTGGTTACCATAGCAAAAGTGATAGGGATCCTTTTGGCGGTACTTGTTATCGTGGCACTGGCGATATTGTTTGCGGCAGTGCGTTACTGCGGAAAGATCTCGTTCGATGATAAAAAAGCACAGATCAGTATTCGATGGTTAGGTGTTGTGCTTCGTGTGCCAATCCTGATCACTGAAAAGGATCTGCAGTGGAAAGTCCGTGTTTTTGGCGTGCCGATCCTGCGCAGTGACGGCGCACATAAAAAACGCCGTTCTAAAAAGTCTTCTGCCCCAAAAGCACAGAAACGAAAAGCTGAGAAGGCAGCCGAAACAGTTCAAAAAACACAGGAATCCTCGAAACAGGAGAAGAAAGCGCTCTCTGTGAATTTGGAGAAGAGTCCGACAGCACCTGAACAAGAGAAGCAGATAGCACCTAAGCAGACGACTGATCAAAGAGAAGAGCAATCGGCTTTTAGGCAGGCTGATGAAAGAGAGAAAAAGCCGCGGGGGATCCGACAGTTGTTTCTTTGGCTTCAAAATGTAATAAAGATTGTGCGAAAGATTAAGAAAAAAGTACATTCTGTGCAGGATCTGGTTGATATTTTGCGCAGTGATGCGGGAAAAGCATTTATTTGCATCGTCAAAGAGAATGTGATACATTTATGGAAACAAATACATCCGCGGCGTATGCGCGGTAAAGTAATATTTGGAACCGGAGATCCGTGTTCTACCGGTGAGCTGCTGGGAGTGCTCGCACTTTTTTATGCATGGTATGGGAATGGAGTACAGATCATTCCGGATTTTGAGCAGAAACGCATAGAGGGGAATGTTTCATTTCGTGGAAGAATCCGCATGATTACATTAATTTGTATTGCGTGGCGCATAATAAAAAATAAAGATGGCAGAAAGCTTCTACACGAATGGGAGAAGTGGAAGGAGGAAAAGTAAATGGCAGACAATTCTTTTAACGCAAATGTAGGATCCTTATTTCAGGGGATGGAAGGATTTATTACCGGAAAGACCGTTGTGGGTGATGCCGTGAAATTTGATGATGGAACGATCATTTTGCCACTGGTGGACGTTAGCTTTGGTGTGGCTGCAGGTGCTTTCGCA
>OJNY01001772.1_pt1 | contig 12507 bp, 10 predicted proteins | sample 1597931 | NCBI WGS metagenome assembly OJNY01 (sample SAMN01915209, study PRJEB22387) | human gut metagenome | isolation source: stool | host: Homo sapiens | place: USA
ATTTATTCGCAGCTTAAAACCTCTTATTGCTTAGGACTTACCAACTCAATAAAGTCTACGGCTTATTTAAGTGCGCCTAAAACAGCTCAATATCCGTTTTCGTCATTAAAATCATGCTATGCTCAATTCTGTTTCTATTTTGATTCAAGTTTGCGAACGAGCATCGCGAGTTTCGCAATTACCTAATAGTATATTCTAATATCCGGCAATCAGCCGGAGCATTAGCTTATGTTTGATGGGATCTCCCCGACCACATCCAGATAAAAAATAACCAGCGTCTGTGACTGGTATGGATATACCCAGAGTGACCCGATGCCTAAAGACAGCATACACAGTATCTGCAATCCGATAAAGCTCAGATAAATATAAAATAATCTTCCTTTATTTCCCTTCATGATCTGACGGCTGATCTTTAATGATTCGCGTGCCTTCATCTGCGGATGATCCAAAAGCAGATACAATGCCAGTGCATACCACATCTGCACGAAAACTGCCAGAATCGTGCTCACAATACCAAGTATCACCAGTACTGCAATCGCCGCAGGCGACTTGTCCAGGACAAAAAATAACACAGCACCTGTGATCACAGGAATACAGCTGATCAGCGTTGCAATAATCAAAAGCAGTCCTGCAATGATATAACGGTCCGGGTGATTTTTAAACCCGTAAAATACCATGCCAAGTGTCATTTCTTTTTTCCGTGCAAGTGACAGATGAAGCTGAAGGATTCCGACAGACAATACCATGCTTAAAAGTGTGATCAGAAATTCCGCCACATAAAACATGATCGTCACCGGAAGCGGCTGTGCATCTTTCTGCAACATGGAAAATGGGAGTTCCACCGCCAAAGGAATCAGTGTGGCGGCAAGAAAAGCTCCCATTGGTATTTTATAATTTCCATTTAAATTGTCTCTTGCGATTCGTTTTAATTCTTTGCAAGGTAGGTTCATTTGTTTATACTCCGTTTCTGTAACTGATTGCTTTTCTCATTATAGCATGGCTATGCAGATGCAACAATCTTTTTATTTTGCCATAAACTGCTTCATCAGTTCATTATAATCCATGCCCTGCATATCAGAATAGGCCTTTAAAAATCCATCGATACTTCCATACTGATGGATGGCATACCCCAGAACCGATGCGTACAGTCCGATAGCCGCAACCAATGCCATAATCCCCAGAATCATTCCGATCTGTGCTTTCGAAGTATAAGACATCATGCCTCCGCGGGAAAGTGTTGCAAAAATAATCGCCAGTGCTCCGCACGGCACAGCAAGATACAGACAGGTGCAGCTTAGTAATGCAATTGATCCAAGTATCAGGGAAGCTGCCTCCATGCGTGCAGATCTCCGGCTGCGATACGGCTGATTCGGATTTGGTTGATAAGATGATCCATACATATCCATAATACGTTTTCCTTTCTTTTTAGGATTGCTTTTATTGTAACATTTCATATATAATAGGGAAAGTATTATTTGACAGGAAAGGACTATTAATGGGAAAATTTATGGATATTAATACAAAAATTGCGGAAGAACTCGGCATCCGGAAAGAACAGGTCTCCGCTGCCGTAAAACTGATCGACGAAGGATGCACCATTCCTTTTATTGCCCGGTACCGGAAAGAAGCTACCGGAGCATTGAGTGATGAAATTTTACGAAATCTCTATGACCGTCTGGTGTATCTGCGAAATCTGGAGGACAAAAAGCAGACCGTACTGGCCTCCATTGAAGAACAGGGAAAACTGACGGAGGAACTGCGTGCACAGATTCTCGCGGCCGAAACACAGGTTGCAGTGGATGATCTGTACCGCCCGTACCGTCCGAAGCGCCGTACCCGTGCAACCATTGCAAAAGAAAAAGGCTTAGAACCACTCGCCAACCTGATCCTTCTTCAGAAAATGACAGTTTCTCCTCTGGAAGAAGCAAAAAACTATGTCAATCCGGAAAAAGAAGTGGCTACCCCGGAAGAGGCGTTAAACGGAGCAAAAGATATCCTTGCGGAAGGCATCTCAGACAACGCGGATTTCCGCACCCATATCCGTGAACTTACCATGAAACACGGTCAGCTTTTATCTGCTGCCAAAGACCCGGACGCCGAATCGGTCTATGAAATGTATTATGATTTCAATGAAGGACTCTCCAAACTGGCAGGACACCGCATTCTTGCCATCAACCGCGGAGAAAAAGAGAAATTTCTCACAGTAAAAATTGAAGCTCCGACCGATCGTATCCTTTCCTATCTTGACCGGAAAATAATTACGAATCCTCAGGCTTTCACCGCACCGGTGCTGCATGAGGCACTGGAAGACGCTTACAACCGACTGATTGCACCTGCCATTGAGCGCGAAATCCGAAACGATCTGTTTGAAAAAGCCGAAGACGGTGCCATCCGTGTATTCGGCAAAAACTTAGAACAGCTTCTGATGCAGCCTCCAATCGCCGGTCAGGTTGTGCTCGGCTGGGACCCGGCATTCCGTACCGGATGCAAGCTCGCTGTGGTGGATCCGACCGGAAAAGTACTTGATACTACCGTGATCTATCCGACTGCCCCGCAAAACCGCGTGGACGAAGCCAAAGCGGTACTGAAAAAACTGATTTCCAAATACCATATTACATTAATCTCTCTGGGAAACGGTACTGCTTCCCGCGAATCCGAACAGATCATCGTACAGCTTCTCAAAGAGATTCCGGAACCGGTACAATACATCATCGTAAACGAAGCCGGTGCCTCCGTATACTCTGCCAGCAAGCTGGCAACCGAAGAATTCCCGCAGTTTGATGTCGGACAGCGAAGTGCCGCATCCATGGCGCGCCGCCTGCAGGACCCACTCGCAGAGCTGGTAAAAATCGACCCGAAATCCATTGGTGTCGGACAGTACCAGCATGACATGAACCAGAAGAAACTGACCGAAGCGCTGGATCATGTCGTGGAAGACTGCGTAAACCGTGTCGGTGTGGACTTAAATACCGCTTCTGCTTCCCTGCTGGAATATGTCTCCGGTGTGAGCAAAGCCATTGCCAAAAATATTGTAGTCTACCGCGAAGAAAACGGAAAATTTGCCTCCCGTTCCCAGCTTCTGAAAGTGGCCAAGCTTGGACCGAAAGCCTATGAACAGTGTGCCGGCTTCATGCGCATCAGTGACGGAAAAAACCCTCTGGATGCCACCGGTGTACACCCGGAATCCTACGCAGCCACGAAACAGCTGCTGGAAACACTCGGCTATACGCTTTCGGATGTGACAGACCGCAATGTTGCCGGGATCTCGAAAAAAGTCCGGGATTACAAAAAGCTTGCACAGGATCTGGAAATCGGCGAACTGACTCTCTGGGATATCGTAAAGGAACTGGAAACGCCTGCCCGTGATCCGCGTGAGGATATGCCAAAACCAATCCTGCGCAGTGACGTGCTCGAGATCAAAGATCTGACTCCGGGCATGGTATTGAAGGGAACCGTGCGAAATGTCATTGATTTCGGTGCCTTTGTTGATATCGGAGTCCATCAGGATGGTCTGGTACATATCTCGCAGATGTGTGACCGCTTTATCAAGCATCCGCTGGAGGTCGTCAGCGTCGGGGATATCGTGGAAGTGAAAGTTCTTAGTGTGGATGTGAAAAAGCAACGGATTCAGCTTACAATGAAGCTATAACATTCAGGAAACAATTTTTAAAGAGAGGTCATATCCTGTCATGGTTGTGGCCTCTTTTGGGGTCACCCTGCCAGCGGATTATTGACCACTGGATTACTGTTCACAGGTTACCCTGCGAACAGTAACACCGTTGGTACAGATTCTCAACTTTTTGATATTTACAGTTGATTTCTGCATGCAAATAAGATATTCTGTCTTTAACACATATAATTCCAAATCTGATGAGTCATTCGCTCGTTTATCCACTGGAATTTTAATTCAATACAGGATCAAAAACGACTCGGTTTTCCCGTTTTTTTCGGTTGTAAAACTATGTTGTTTTGATATATACTAAAGGAAAGGCAGGATACTACATGGGGAACACTGACATTGTGGCAGCTCCGCTGTCAGATGCCAACGAGAAAAACACTACAGAACACAGCACTATTTTTGATGATGTATTCCGGACGATCGCACAGAAAATGCCGCAGCTTCTTATTCCGCTGATTAACGAAGTTTTCCACACTTCCTACAGCGAGGAGGATCATTTTGAACAGTTGCGGAACGAACATTATGAAAAATTTGGAACTGTGGTCACGGATTCCATTATCCGGATCGGCAGCCATATCTATCATCTGGAGTGCCAGTCCACCCGGGATGAGACGATGGTTATCCGTATGTTTGAGTATGATATCTCGATTGCGCTTGAACATGCTTCTTTTGCAGAACATGCGGTCTGGGAGATTGAATTCCCGCAGTCATGCGTGCTCTACATCCGCAATCACCGTTCACTTCCGGATTTTCACGAAGCGATTGTGAAGTTTACGGACGGACAGAAAGTACGCTACCGCGTTCCGGTCATACAGGCAAAGAAATACACCGTTGACCGGATTTTTGAAAAACGGCTGCTGATTCTGCTTCCATATCATATCTTACGATATGAGCATTTTTTGAAGCATAACGGAACGGATTCGAAGAATGTGCAGCATCTGCTGGACGATTTCCGGGAGATTAACCGAAAGCTGGAGGAAACATCTGAGAAGGAACAAAAGTCACATCTTTATATGGATATGATTGTTCTGATTGAGGAGATTGCGGATTATATTATTCCGGAGGATAATGAGATCAGGAAAGGATTGGGTGAGATTATGGGTGGTAAAATTTTAAAGTTACGGTCGGAGGAACTGTTGGAGCTTGGAGAAGCTCGAGGGGAAGCCAGGGGGGAAGCCAGAGGCAGGCTTACCGGACTACATGAAGCCAAAATTGATGCAATTCAAAATATGATTGATCTTGGTTTAACCAGAGAACAGATTTTAAGAAAATATTCTCCAGAGGAATATGAAGAGGCGATAAATTCTATGTCGGTAAAAGCATGACATAATCCGTCTATAACTGTATTTTTCTTATTTCTATGCTATGAGATGTATTTTAATTATATCTCATAGCATTCATGAAAGAACATTCGTTCAAATTACCATTATAATTACAATTTCATACGTTTGATCATAACTGCTTCTGTTTCTTACACTTTCCATATTGTAAAAACAGATGCTTATGATATATACTAAAGGAAAGGCAGGACATTACATGGGGAACACTGACATTTCGGTAAACACGTTACCAGATGCCAACACAGAAAACACGACAGAACACAGCACCATTTTTGATGATGTGTTCCGGACAATTGCACAAAAGATGCCACAGCTTCTTATTCCGCTGATCAATGAAGTTTTCCACACTTCCTACAGTGAGGAGGAACCCTTTGAACAGCTGCGGAATGAACATTATGAAAAATTCGGAACCGTGGTCACGGACTCCATTATCCGGATCGGCAGCCACATTTATCATCTGGAGTGCCAGTCCACCAAAGATGAAACGATGGTCATCCGTATGTTTGAGTACGATATTTCCATTGCGCTTGAGCATGCTTCTTTTGCGAAGCATGCGGTCTGGGAAATTGAATTTCCGCAGTCGTGCGTACTTTACATCCGCAATCACCGTTCACTTCCGGATTTTCACGAAGCGATTGTGAAGTTTGCGGACGGTCAGAAAATTCGTTACCGCGTTCCGATCATACAGGCAAAGAAATACACGGTCGATCGGATTTTTGAAAAACGGCTGCTGATTCTGCTTCCATATCATATCTTACGGTATGAACACTTTTTGAAGCATAACGGAACGGATTTAAAGAAAGTGCAGCATCTGCTCGACGATTTCCGGGAGATCAACCGAAAGCTGGAGGAAACATCTGAGAAGGAACAAAAGTCACATCTTTATATGGATATGATTGTTCTGATTGAGGAGATTGCGGATTATATTATTCCGGAGGATAATGAGATCAGGAAAGGATTGGGTGAGATTATGGGTGGTAAAATTTTAAAGTTACGGTCGGAGGAACTGTTGGAGCTTGGAGAAGCTCGAGGGGAAGCCAGGGGGGAAGCCAGAGGCAGGCTTACCGGACTACATGAAGCCAAAATTGATGCAATTCAAAATATGATTGATCTTGGTTTAACCAGAGAACAGATTTTAAGAAAATATTCTCCTGAGGAATATGAAGAGGCATTAAATTCTATGTCTGAAAAAGTATAGAAATTATCTCAAAGTTTATATAAATCTCCAAACTGATGAAGATAAAACTACTCAGTTTGGAGATTTTGGCTTTTGTCTAAACAAGACCCTTGCATAGCATAGATCTTTTTTGTTTTTAATCTGTACAACGAAGGGAAATTACAAACCAACATTTCCTTAACCAAAAATGGGTTGACTTATGTCTATCCAAATTACTTATATTTCAAATACTTCTTTGATAGCACATTCCTTTCGCTTTTCTTTTTCACTTTCAAATTTCAATCGTTTTTGCTCTTTTATTGAAATTGGAGGTACCGAAAAAGAATTCCACTCATTTCTTATTGGTTGAGCTTCCTTATCCATATCTTCCGCCGTTAATATACCAAAATTATTTTTATTCATAACTCTACCTTTCATTAAATATTGGCAAATATTATATCACCCATGTATATTTTTCTCAAGTCCTTTTTACCGGAAATTTTTTAGTGAACGATTTAATTTGCCTATAGGTTTCTTTTTCATATGCATCATTTTCCTTGATGACAATTGAGAAAATATCGCTATCATTCTGTTGTTTAAAATGTGTATAAGCTATCCGAATGCTATCAATTACATCATTATCTGATTTATTAAATCTATACTGTATTTTTTTCATGCATTCTTCAGCATATTCACACAATTGTTTCTTTACCAAATCATACGAATACATTTGATCATAAACACTGTTATTTCCAGAGATCTCTAAGCCACGATTATTTACTTTAATTTCGCTGCCATTTTTCATAATGTGCGCCATAACATACTCTCTTATGCTTTGCTGACAATCAACATTTGTATTATCTATTTGCTTTTCTTCCGATATACTAAATGCATCTTGAAACTCTTCAAAAGGAAACTGCAAAATAGCATATGCAGATATATCCGAATAGATTTCTTTAAAAACACGAACTAAAGAACAAATCAGATTTTCTACTTCGACAGAATATCTTGCTTTCATACGGTTACTACTGAGGCAATTTTTTACTTCGAAGAAAATTTCTTCACCGTCCATTCCGGGTTCAATTTCATCTATTTTTTTAATGATCGCATCCCAATCACTCAACGTTCCAAACACTTCTTCAAACAGCGGATCTTTACTATCTGCCATTATTATATTCCATGCAGCGCTCTGCAATGCTTTTGCAATATCCGACGCATAATAATCATTGCTACACTTCTTGTTTATCTTTCTAAGGTAAAATGCCTCGATTTTCTCTTGTACATTTGTAATATATGAGTCAATCTCTTTTTGTATACTTCCATTTTCCTGTATGACTCCTTTGAATAAAAATTTTACTGTAAGGAATGCCATCAATTCTACAATTTTGTTTTTACGAAGTATTCTTTGTCTGTATTCTTCTCCTATATAGTGGCTTAATTCATGAATTAATACTATATGCAAAGATGGTTGGAACAACATTCTTTGTCCGAACTTCACTATTATAGTATGAATTATATTTTCGCTACCCTCTATTCTTTTTTCCTTCGTATACGGTTTTGTTTCCAGTTCTGGAACAAGCATCACATCATATTGATGTTTCTTTTCACGATATATTTTTATAATTTTATATGCTAACTCTTGATAATATATAGTCAACTTAATTGGTAACCAAAATGATATTCCACTATAACCTGGAATTGCCAAAAAATTCTGATCTGTATGAATAGATTGTGTCACTACTGAATTTATATACCCTATCATTTTTGTAATTTCCACATTCAATTCATCTATCTTTTCATCATTTTTTTCACGACTTAACTTGTCAAATTCCATTAAAAAGTTATTAAATGCCCGAAACACCAAATAATATACGTCTCTCGCCATACGAAAATGTTCAAATTGCGACAGAGCGTTCAAAATCAAAACAAGATTGTGCAAATATGTATTGTTTTCATTTTCTAAATATTTTTGAACAGTTTTTATATACATATCTGTGAGAAGCTCTGGCAAATCATCTGTCACCTGTGTGTCCTGTACTCTTTCTCCGTCCGCAATATCAAAATCATATAAGCAGTCTGTTTCAATATTATATATTGATGTCCCGAACAACTCATTTTCGTGCGATAATAATCCATTTGGCAAAAGCAAAAAAATCAAGAATTTAACAGGAATATTTCTGAATTGAATAAAAACATTATGGTGTCCATGCATATACTTGAAGTCCGCTTCCTTAAAATATTTATTTATGTCAGTTTCCATAATACTTTTGCTTTCAATTATTGTCCTTATTTTCTTTGGATTTTCAGATGCAATTTTCAGTGTCAATAACGGAATTTTTTTCTCAATATTGCAATCTCTTTCATTCCATTTCAATTCAATTTTCTTTTCTGAACAGATATTTAAATAAGATTGTGCCACACCAACAATCGTATACAGATATACAATTTGAGATATATTTTCAAGTTTCCTCAGACATTTCTCAAGTTCTCGCAAACAATTACTTTGAATTAATACAACTGCATCCATTGTATCAAATGTTTGCATAACAAGGATCTGTAATTCGTTCTGCTTCTGATTCTCTTCCTCAATCTTTTTTTGAAGCACATCATACTGTAATTTATCATTCATCATAACAAACCCTATTCCAAAATAAGGGTACTTTTTGCATTTATAATTTTCGATAAATTGTTCATATGTTTTGTTATATTGGTTCCTTAATAAGCCGATAATTTGAACTCCATAAAATCCTTGCAATTCCGTTATAATTTTTCTGCTTTCAGAATGCATCTTTGTCAATAAGCTAATCTCTTTTTTGCTCGCATATGTATAACTCACATCAGGTATTCGTATATCAAATCCATCATAATATCCCCACGAACTATAACTGCTATCCGGAAGGCTTTGCGTGTACTTGTTTCTATAATGTTGTTTATACAGAACAAGTGTGCAAAAACTTGTATCTTTTTTTACATCATCCATTTAATTCATTCCCCTGACTCAATGACTAATTTTTGTACAATTTTGAGAATTTCACTCTCCCGTTGCATTCGCCTGATATACCGGTCAATATCAAAAGCTTTTTGTTCGACCTTAACCCATTCATTTTCAATATATTGCTCTACCCATAAATACTGATAACTTTTTTCCCGAATTTCCGGGAAGAAATAATACAAAGCTAATGTCCACTTATACCATTCCCCGGGTTTTGTTGTCGTCACCAAAAGTTTTCGCAAATATCTTCTATCAATTGATAGCGTATTTTTTACCAGGCAATATATTACTGCCCTTTGCACAGCCTCTAAATCAAACTTTATCCCCTGTTTTTTTTGAAACAAAACCCCTTCTATAAATCTCCACCTTTTTTCTATCTTTTCATCTTTGAAAAATATATTTTCAAAGACGAATATATATATTCTTAATTCAATACTTTCTTTTTCCTTCCTACTTTTATTCAATTCTTGGACTTTCGTATGAATTATTTCTCCTGCTTTGCAAAACTCATTGCAAACCGTCTGTTCATCTTCATTATCATAATCAGCATTCTTCAGCACTTGATAAAACAACATTTTTTCCCAATTAACTATAATTTTTTCATCTTGTAATTTAATATGCAAATTTCTCTCAAGTTGTTTGTTTAAATCTCTTTCAAACGTTGTTTTCTTTATTAAATAGCTTGTGCATAATAAGATAAGTATTGCCAGTATAACCTGAACAATTGTACATATACATAACAATGACCAATATGCACCAATACTACTAATTGCAGCCAGACCAATCAATGCCACGGAAAAGAATCGACACACCCCAAAAGTAACAGAAATTATATTTTTATAGGAAGCCAATCTCTTTTCAATCGAAATTCCATAATTTTTAATATCCCTGTTGTTTAAAAAGAAAAGTGACAATGTATTTCCAAATGCCCATATGACAACATATAATGCCTGTAAATTTCCAAATTGTTCTTTCAACTTATTGGAATCAATAAATCTAATTTTTTCTATAAATTGAATTACCATACCCCAAATATTTTCTATCATATTTTATCCATACGTAAAAAGGGATTCCGAAGAATCCCCTTTGACTTGTAATAATAATTTACTTTTACTGTAACAGAGAAAGTACACCCTGATTAGACTGATTAGCCTGTGCAAGCATAGACTGTCCAGCCTGTGCAAGAATGTTGTTCTTGCTGTACTCAACCATCTCTTCTGCCATATCTGTATCACGGATACGAGATTCAGCAGTTGTTGTATTCTCAACAATGTTATCTAAGTTGTCGATTGTGTGCTCTAATCTGTTCTGTACAGCACCAAGAGCAGATCTCTGAGAAGAAACTTTTGCGATAGCATCAGAAATTGCATCTACTGCATAAGTAGCAGCTGTTCCGGTAGCGTCTGTTACATTCAGACCTTTTACTCCAAGATTTGCAGAATTCATTACATCAATGTCAACTGTAATCTTATTTGTCATGTCTGCATCTGCACCAACATGTAAGTTGAAGGAAAGTGTATCAGCTACTGTTGCATATCCTTTTGTGATTGTATAGGTTGTCTTTCCACCTGCATCTGCTCCATCAGAAACAGTTGCATCTCCGTCAATAGCTCCAATTTTATTAGCAGCCTGAAGTTCTGCCTTAATTTTAGCTTTAGCTGTCGTTGCTGAAATAATGGATGAATCATCGTCGTCAACACCATCTCCGTTAGCATCATTCATTGCTGCATATTCCTTAGTGCCAACAGTTGCTTTCGAACCATCTTTTACAATATTTGCTATTGTGACAGCAGCACCAGCAACCTGATTTCCATCTTTATACCAGCCAGCAGGTCTTACACTGCCACCAGTGGTAGCTTCCTTATAAGTATAACTGTTTCCATCAACTGTAATTTCCTTATCTGCTGCTTGATATTGATTAATAGCTGTGACAATCTCTGCCTTATCAGTACCAATTGTATACTCTTTACCTGCAATCTTATACTTATCACCTTCTTCAAGCGTATCCATAACAAAAGTTGCAGATTTTGCACTATCTGTTAATGTTCCTTTCAGTCCTGCATCATGACCTTTCATATATACATTCTTTGTAGATGCATTGTCACCCTTTAACAGATAAATCTCATTAAATTTGGTTGTCTCAGCAACACGATCGATCTCAGTTGTTAACTGATCAATCTCATCCTGGATTGCCTGACGGTCAGACTCTTTAGAGTTTGTTCCGTTAGCTGCCTGAACTGCCAACTCATTCATTCTCTGTAACATAGAGTGAACTTCTGTCAAAGCACCCTCTGCTGTCTGTACAGAAGAAACACCGTCCTGAGCGTTGGTGGAAGCCTGATCAAGACCACGGATCTGTTTTCTCATTTTTTCAGAAATTGTTAATCCTGCTGCATCATCTGCTGCACGGTTGATTCTGTAACCAGAAGATAATTTCTCTGTGGATTTGCTCTGTGCTCCTGTTGTGATGTTTAACATTCTGTTGGCATTCATTGCCTGCATGTTGTGTTGTACTACCATAATATAATCCTCCTTGTCTCATCTTTTTGATGAGCTATTATGTTTTTCTCCGGGGAATCCGTTCCCCGGGCTTATTTATAACAAACAGGGCGTCCCGGGTTTTGCCCTGCCTATTACCAGATGATCGTGTGATGCAAAAACTACTCTTTCATCTTTTCTGCATCTCTTTTTGCCTCTGCTTTCATGCGTTCATTCCATAAAATCTTTTTAATCTCTGCCTGTGCTTCTCTGGAAATTCCCGGCTCAGCATAATAGGTATCTTTCCTGCGCTCCGGGTTTGTTTCTGTTTTATTCCGGGCAATATTGACATCTCTCGGTGCGTCCACCAGAAGCCTGATATGATTTCCGGCGCCTCCGGCATATACCACGCGGATATTATCGCCAATGTTTAAATATTCACCCTGTTTTAATGAAAGTTTGAGCAATCTGTTACCTCCCTGCACACTTACGTTTTTTGTAATCACATCCATGATTTTTTTTGCAACATAACTTACAGAAATGTTGCATTTTCGACATGAAACATGCGGATTTTCATTGTTAAATCATGTATCTGCAAATAAAAATACTTTTCCGTTTTCAGCTGTATTTTCCAAGGTGCGGTCATACCAAAAAAATGTTGGAAGGAAAACAGGTAATAAAAATCATGAGAAAATCCGTTCTCGAGAAAATCCGATAAAAAATTTTATTTCAGGGGTAAAGTTTCCGAATGAATATCCGATATAGAACTTGTAAATAAAAAAATGCAACATTTCTGTAAGAAATGTTGCATTTTTTTATTTACTCACGATTTATACGTTGTATATACAGCCATTTTGGGATA
>OJNY01001775.1_pt1 | contig 12490 bp, 8 predicted proteins | sample 1597931 | NCBI WGS metagenome assembly OJNY01 (sample SAMN01915209, study PRJEB22387) | human gut metagenome | isolation source: stool | host: Homo sapiens | place: USA
GTTTTTATATTATCAATCAAAAGTTTGAGCAGATGTGTAATATGCCCAAAGAACTGTTGGTAGGCAAGACTGATTACGATATTTTTCCGAAAGAAGAGGCTGACAAATACAGGCAAGATGATGTAGCGGCTACTTCCTGTGAAGAGAGTGACCCTATGTTGATTCATGAAATTGTTACTTCTCCCGACCGGGGTACACATACTCATTTGCAAACCATAAAATTTTCCTTCACTTTCAAAAGGAAGAAATTGTTGGTGTGTGTGGGAAACGATGTAACTTTGCAATACCAGATGATGGAGCAATTGCGTGATGCTTTGAGCAAAGCGGAGCAGGCAGATACGTTGAAGGCGCAATTTATAGCTAATATGAGTCATGAGATCAGGACGCCGCTGAATTCGATTATTGGTTTTTCACAGCTCATGGCAGAGGCCGAAAATCAAACGGACCGGGATGAATATAACCGTATTATCAGCCTTAATAATAACTTGTTGCTGAATCTTTTTGAAGACGTGCTGAACCTATCGATGCTGGATTCGGATAATATGTCTTTTAAAAACGATGAATTTGATTTCTCGGCAATGTTCGATGAGCTTGCTGTCTTGATGAGGGAAAAAATGAGTAATCCGGAAGTAGAGTTTATTTGTGAAAACCCTCTTCAAACTTTAATGGTCAAAACCGACCGGGAACGTTTGACGCAGGTTATCGGTAATCTGATAACCAATGCTGCTAAGTTTACCGGACAGGGATATATTAAAATGGGATATGCCCGTAAAAATGACGGCGTGCAGATCTATGTGGAAGATACTGGGTTGGGTATTGAAGAGAAAAATCTGGTGGAAGTGTTTGACAGGTTCAAGAAGTTAAATGTTTTCATTCAGGGCACAGGCTTGGGACTACCTATATGCAAGTCCATCGTCAATCAGATGGGAGGTGAGATTTGGGTGGAGTCCGAATATGGGAAAGGAAGCACATTCTATGTATGGCTTCCTTGTTTATGCTGAATTTATGGTGATCGGACCTATGTAAAAATGAAGCATTTCTTGAGGGTGGCTGATACTTCATCTTGCAGCTTTCGGGCGTTGAGTGGTTTGGACATATAACCTGTGAATCCGCTTTCCATTATTTTTTGTTTGTCCGAAGCATAGGCGTATGCCGTAACTGCGATGATTGGTATGCTTTTCGATAACTCTCGTATCTGGTGAGTAGCTTCATATCCGTTCATATTGGGCATATTGATATCCATTAGGATGAGGTTTGGATGATGAAGGGAATATAGCTCGACTGCTTCTTTTCCGTCGCGTGCATGAATTAGTTGAAAATCTTTTTGCAAAATGGAATGAAAGAGCCGGTAATTGCTTTCGTCATCTTCAGCTATAAGTATGGTTATTTGTTTGTCTTTGGAGAGTTCAGATAGTTCAACGGGCTTGTCTGTACTTTCATTTGCGGTGCCTGTATGGTAGGGAAGTGTAAACCAGAAAGTACTTCCATTTCCTACTTTGGAGTCTACTCCTATTTCCCCGCCCATGGCATCTACTATGCTTTTGCATATAGAAAGGCCCAATCCGGTTCCCTGCGCAAAGTTATTCAGCTTAATGAAACGTTCAAAAATTTTATCTTGTTTTTCTGCCGGAATACCGCATCCTGTATCGGTTACATAAAAATAGATTTTCTCTTTTTGCAGTTTGTAACCGAAGGTGATTTTACCTTTTTGTGTGAACTTAATGGCATTGTTCAGTAAGTTGATGATGATTTGAGACAGGCGGTTACGTTCGGTAATCACCCAGCAGTTGTCACTGTCCGGGATCATTTCAAGGCATACATCCGGAGAGGTAATGCGCATAAGGGCGGTGCTTTCCAACTCATTCATTAAAACATTCAGATCAAGGCTGGAATAGTTGAAGTCCAGTGAACCGGCTTCAATTTTGGCAATGTCCAATACGTCGCTGATAAGTTGCAGAAGTAGTTGGTTGTTGTTCTCTATAATATTGATATATTCACTTTTTTCTTCCTCTTCTTCCGCTGTGGCTAGTATGGAGGAGAAGCCTACGATTGCGTTGAGTGGCGTACGTATTTCGTGGCTCATGTTTGCAAGGAAAGCTGACTTCAGCCGGTCTGATTCTTCGGCGCGGTTTTTGGCATTTATGAGTTCCTGTTCGTTCCGCTTGCGGTCGGTAATGATAAGTAGGGATCCGATGAGTGAGATAGGATGTCCCTGTTCATTCCTCTGTTCCACTACGGCGCGCGCCTCTACCCAGTTGATGTATTCTTTGCCGTTTTTTTTGATGACGGTGCGGAACTCTTCTTTCAGTGCCTTTACTCTACCTAAGATGAGTGCTTGGTAGTCGTCTCTTATCCGTTCTGCATCATCAGGGTGTATGTTGTTGAAGTAGTCGGCTTCGTGGATAATCCGTACTCCTCGTTCATCCTTTACACCGGTGGCAAGTTCGAAAGGAGAACGGTTGGCATCGCAGGTGATGGCATGCTTCTGCAGGTCCCAATGCCAAGGGATGATATGTGCGATGTCTAATGCCAATGCCAGTTTATTGTTGGCGGCTCGTAACAATTCCTGTGTCTGGTGTAGGGTAGTGGTATTTACGCCAAAAATGTCTATTAGATTTTCCTCAGCGGCTTGACGTATTATTACTTCATAGAAGGCGTTCTGCTCTTCAAAATAGTAGGTGAATACAATCGACCTTCTTTCTTGAAAAACAATTCTGGCAAATTGCATAAAATACTCTTCCGTCTGGTGAGGAAACATGCTTGAATTGACTTGTTCCTGCTTTTGCTTGGAGCAAAATAACTCTTTGAACAAGATGTTGGCATTGATGTAGCGCATGCTTTCGGGAATACCATTTTCATTGAACATTACCTGTTCCTGCACGTAGAATACGGGCATGTTCTCAAGAAGCTTGTTATGGCTTCTTAACAACATGATTTCTTTCTGCTGAAATTTATGTTTTATGTATGAGACGATGCCCAGTACTGAAAGAATCAACAGGCAGATGCTAATTTGTAACTTATATCGTTGCCATAGCGTGGGCGGTTTGTTGATAAATAGGGTGTTGGGTGGGCAAAGCTTTTCTGACATTCCCCGTTGTTTCAGTGCATTATAATCAATAACGGGATAGCTCTTGTCGGGAGTATAGAATGGGATGTCTCGCGCTTCTCTTCCGTTGATGATACTACGAAGGCATTGCAACAAGTGCTTTATGGTGGCATCATTGTCGTAGAAGTATCCTCCGATAAACCCGCCCTCTGCGAGGAAGGACTCTCTTAGTGTAAAAACTCCTTTATTGGCCGACATAATGAAACGATAATCTTCCGTTGACATTGTGATGAGATGTCCCAACAGATTCTCCCTTACGCAGAACCAGGAACCGAATAACATTCCTACGGTAGGGTCTTCATTGGTCAGCAGATACTTTCTCAAGTTTGGTACTGCAGGGTTGGAATTGGGATAGATGCGTTTATACTCAATGTTCGGGTAGCTGGATGATAGGTAACTTTTAATCTCTTTTCGTGTATCCTGTTGATGAAAAGTTTGTCAGCGGCAAAAATAAATGTTTTTATGCCGGGCTGTATCTTCATCATCATGTCAATGGTTTCCTTGCAATAAGTAGGGCATAGTATGAAAGTGAAATTATATTTGTCTTTGAGCCCTGAGATGGAAAAGATGGAGTCTTTCGGTATTTCTGCCGATTCATACTCCGGATAGTTATACCGGGGCGAGGTGTAGCTATCCCGTCCGGCACACAAAATGATGGGGATATCTCCCCATTCTTTCTTGATTCTGTCACGTAAAGTAAACGCCATGTTGCCTATCAGTACGACAGAGTGGGGTTTGGTGTTTTCATAGCGTTGGAATAACGTGTTTACGGAATGCTGGTAAAGGGAGTCGTTTTTGATAAGAATGGAGTGCAAGTGGCTCACATAGGCACTGGTGTTCGACATTTTCCCCACTTCTTGCATAATGGGCACGATAATACTGTTACTCCATGCGGCTTGTTCGTTATATGAATTGATGATCAGAAGGTTATGGGAACTTTTATTCGATAGGGCGAATATAGGTTGAATGAAAAGTAAGCATAAGCAGAGGCTATGGATTTTTTTGAGTATCGGTGTGCTCATAGTATGTAGGTTTGTTGTTATTGTCGGTGATGTGTGTATCTTCTCTGAAGCACCTCTGTTGGTGTTGAAGGCCGGATTGCGGAATATGGATCCTATTTCCGAGCAATGTGTTTTGAAAAAGGTGTCAAGACTAAAACTTGCTATTAATAGCCTGGTTTAGTTTTGACACCTTGGATATAGTTGGTTATTTACAGTCTTGCCCGAATAGCTTTGGATTCTTCTTCGTAACCCGGTTTGTTCAATAGGGCGAACATGTTTTTCTTGTAAGCCTCGACACCCGGTTGGTTGAATGGATTGACACCCAAAAGATAGCCACTGATACCGCATGCTTTTTCAAAGAAATACAGCAGTCCGCCGATACTTTCTTCATTCAATGCAGGGATGACGATGCGTATGTTGGGTACGCCACCGTCTACGTGGGCCAACTGTGTTCCTAATTCTGCCATTTTGTTGACTTCATCCACACGTTTGCCGGCGAGGAAATTCAGTCCGTCCAAATTCTGGGCATCACTTGGAACTTCCAGTTTATGGTTGGTTTTTTCCACTGAAATTACAGTTTCGTAAATGGTGCGTTCGCCTTCCTGAATCCATTGCCCCATAGAATGTAGGTCGGTGGAGAAATCTACGGCTGCCGGGAAAATACCCTTGTTTTCTTTACCTTCGGATTCTCCATAAAGCTGTTTCCACCATTCGCTTACATAATGCAGTTTGGGGTTGAAGTTTACGAGAATTTCAATTTTCTTGTCATGCTTATAAAGCTCGTTGCGGGTGGCTGCATAAATAGCTGCCGGATTTTCAGCAAACGGAACGTCCTTTCCGCAAAGCTTTTCCATGGCCGTTGCGCCGGCTACCAGCTTTTCAATATCGAAACCTGCTACTGCGATGGGTAACAGGCCTACTGGGGTAAGTACGGAGAAACGTCCGCCTACATTATCGGGAATGATGAAAGATTTGTAACCTTCATTGTCTGCCGTAACACGAGCAGCGCCTTTCTTGGCATCTGTAATGGCAACGATGACTTTTTTTGCCATGTCTTTACCGCGTTGGTCTTCGCATTGCTTTTTCAGTAGGCGGAAAGCCAAAGCCGTTTCAGTTGTGGTTCCTGATTTGGAGATATTGATAACACCGAATTTCTTATCTTGCAAGTATTCGGTAAGTTCGTACAAATAATCTTCACCGATGTTGTGTCCTGCATACAGAATAACCGGAGTGGATTTCTTGTCTTGCAACCAAGTGAAACTGTTTGACAAAGCCTCGATAACGGCACGTGCACCGAGGTAGCTCCCGCCAATTCCGGCAACGACCACTACTTCACAGTTATCACGCAATACTTGTGCGGTAGCTTTCAAGTCAGCCAGATGTTCTTGTGTGATGGAAGAGGGAAGATGTAACCAGCCTAAAAAGTCATTACCCTTACCAGTACCATTTTCCAATGCATCCTGTGCGGCTTTTACTTGAGATTCGTAGGCGAAAACGTTTTCTTTGGAAATGAATCCAAGAGTCTTTTCAATGTTCAAACTAATCATAATATTATAGATTTTAAATACTGTATTTCGTCTGCCATGTCTCTTCCCGCATTATTATTAGCGGAAAGAGTCGGTCAGTAACTTAATTTCAATCATTGGTGAGATACGCTCATATAAAATGTTATACACAGCATCCAATATCGGCATATTCACGTGATAGTGCTTATTGATCTCCTTGATACACTTGGTTCCGTAGTAACCTTCGGCTATCATTTCCATCTCAATTTGAGCGCTTTTTACGGAATATCCTTTTCCTATCATCGTACCGAACGTGCGGTTGCGGCTGAAATTGGAATATCCTGTCACCAGCATATCACCCAGATAAACAGAATCACTGATACTTCTGTTCAATGGATGGACGGTTTGGAGAAAACGGTTCATTTCCTGTATGGCGTTGGACATGAGTACAGCCTGGAAGTTATCGCCGTATTTCAAGCCGCTGCATATACCGGCGGCAATGGCATATACATTTTTGAGTACAGAGCCATACTCAATACCGGCTACATCATTACTGACGGAGGTCTTGATGAATGAACTGGCCAAACGGCGGGCAAATTTGTCCGCTTTGTCTATGTCGGGACAGGCTATCGTCAGATAGGAGAGACGTTCAAGTGCAACTTCTTCTGCGTGGCAGGGACCCGCCAGCACAGCAATGTTTTCGGTCGGCACACCGTATTCCTTTGTGAAGTATTCCGACACGATCATGTTGTCGTCAGGTACGATACCTTTAATAGCTGTGATGATGAATTTGTCTTTGATTTTTGTCTTCAGCTTCTTCAAATGAGCTTTCAGATAAGGAGAAGGAGTGACAAAGATTAGTGTATCTGACTCCTTGACTACATCGTTGATGTTTGAATTGAAATTGATACGTTTTGTATCGAACTTGACGCCCGTCAAATAGGCAGGGTTGTGACCAAGCCGCTTAAAATCGGCAATGCGGTCATCACGCCGCATATACCAATTTATAGTGTCCTCTTGAGCCAATACCATTTTGGCAATGGCAGTGGCCCAACTTCCTCCGCCCATAATGGCTATTTTACCGGGTAGCTTCATTTCTTAGATTTTCTCAACCCAACCTTCTACATCTTTCACAGTCGGATTTGCCAGTTCTAATTTATATTTTTTATTGATGCCGCAAATGTCCATGTGCAACTTCTGCGGATTTACGTCTTTCATGTCACCAACCATGTTGTAGCCTGCCTTCTGAATGACTGCAACCCATTCTTCAGGGATACCCAGTTCCATAAATTTGGCAGGCGCGTCTTTCGGAGTTACCTTTTCAGGGCGCATCTGCGGGAAGAACAACACTTCCTGAATAAACGGCTGACCAGTCATCAACATAGTCAGACGGTCTATACCGATACCGATACCCGATGTCGGAGGCATACCGTATTGCAATGCTTTCAAGAAATCCTGGTCGATGAACATAGCTTCGTCATCGCCCTTTTCACTTAGTTTCAGTTGTTCTTTGAAGCGTTCTTCCTGATCGATAGGATCGTTCAGCTCGCTGTATGCGTTTGCCAGTTCTTTGCCGTTCACCATCAGCTCGAAGCGTTCGGTCAGTCCCGGTTTGCTGCGGTGCATTTTGGTCAGCGGACTCATTTCCACCGGGTAATCGGTGATGAATGTGGGCTGTATGAATGTACCTTCACAGAATTCACCGAAGATTTCGTCTATCAGCTTGCCTTTGCCCATGGTATCGTCAATTTCCATTTTCAGTTCGCGGCATATCTGACGGATTTCCTCTTCGCTCTTGCCGTTGAGGTCATATCCGGTCTTTTCCTTGATGGCATCCAAGATAGGCAAGCGGCGGTAAGGAGCCTTGAAACTGATGATCTTGCCGTCAATCGTTGTTTCCGTTCCTCCGTTTACAGCAATGCAAATACGCTCAAGCAGCTTCTCGGTGAAGCCCATCATCCAATTGTAATCTTTATATTGCACATACAATTCCACGCAAGTGAATTCCGGGTTATGGTTCTTGTCCATACCTTCGTTGCGGAAGTTTTTTCCGATTTCGTACACACCTTCAAAACCGCCTACGATTAGTCTTTTCAGGTAAAGCTCGGTGGCGATACGCAGGTAGAGATCCATATCTAGTGAGTTATGGTGCGTAGTGAAAGGACGAGCACTTGCTCCGCCGGGAATGGATTGGAGAATCGGTGTTTCCACTTCCGTATAGCCGGCTTCATCCAGTGCGGCGCGCATAGTCCTGATAATTGTGGCACGCTTTTGAAATGTTTCTTTAACACCGTCGTTTACAATGAGGTCAACGTAACGTTGGCGGTAACGCAATTCCGGATCGTCAAAAGAGTCGTAAGCTACACCGTCCTTATATTTTACGATAGGTAGCGGTTTGATGCTCTTGGCAAGTACGGTCAGCTTCTGGGCATGGATGCTGATTTCACCCATTTGGGTGCGGAATACAAAGCCTTCAATGCCGATGAAGTCACCTAAATCAAGCAAGCGTTTGAATACGGTATTATACATTTCCTTATCTTCGCCCGGGCAGATGTCATCGCGGGTAATATATACTTGGATACGTCCTTTTGAGTCCTGTAATTCAATAAAAGAGGCTTTTCCCATAACACGACGGCTCATGATGCGTCCGGCTACAGATACGTGGCGCGGTTCGGCGTCGTCTTTAAATTCATCTTTGATATCGGTAGAGAAAGCGTTGGTTACATACTCTGCTGCGGGATAGGGCTCGATGCCCATCGCGCGAAGTTCATTCATGCTGTTGCGACGAATGATTTCTTGTTCACTTAGTTCTAATACGTTCATTTCGCTATAATTCACTCAATTTGGGGACAAAAATACGAAACATTTTTCAGAAAGCGAATCTTTAGAGGAATTTATTCGTCGCATAGCTTGTGTACTCTGTGGAACGTTTTTTGCTCACCTGCCGAATTTTGAGTACATTTGCGCCCTCAAAAAAAGGTAAAAAGTATGGTAGGACAAAAAACTCCCACAGCGTTGGGTACAGAGAATATCGGAAAATTGTTGATGCAGTATGCTGTACCGGCAATCATTGCTATGACAGCATCTTCCTTATATAACATGGTAGACAGTATCTTCATCGGGCATGGTGTGGGCACAATGGCTATTTCGGGATTGGCATTGACCTTTCCTTTAATGAACCTTGCGGCGGCTTTCGGGTCGTTGGTGGGCGTGGGAGCTGCTACATTGATCTCTGTTAAGCTTGGGCAGAAAGACTACGATACTGCGCAGCGCGTCTTGGGCAATGTGTTTGTATTGAATATTCTGCTTGGAGTGGCTTTTACGGTGATAGTCATGGCTTTTCTTGATCCTATCCTTTACTTTTTCGGTGGCAGTGACGAGACGGTGGGGTATGCACGTGACTATATGTATATTATCCTTCTTGGGAATACTATTACGCATCTCTATCTGGGATTGAACGCGGTGCTGCGTTCTTCGGGGCATCCACAGAAGGCCATGTATGCCACTATCGCTACGGTGATTATTAATACGATACTTGACCCCGTATTTATTTACGGTTTTGGCTGGGGGATTCGCGGAGCAGCGATCGCAACGATTGTGGCGCAGATTATATCGTTGATGTGGCAGCTTTGGATATTCAGCAGTAAAGAAGAACTGTTACATTTTCATCGTGGTATTTTCCGGTTGAAACGTAAAATTGTTTTTGATTCGTTGGCCATTGGCATGTCTCCGTTTTTGATGAACATGGCGGCATGCTTCATCGTGATTCTTATTAATCAAGGATTGAAGAAGTATGGCGGTGACTTGGCTATCGGTGCTTTTGGTATCGTCAATCGGCTGGTCTTCATTATCGTGATGATTGTAATGGGATTAAACCAGGGAATGCAACCTATTGCAGGCTATAATTTTGGAGCCAAACAATATGAACGTGTTACCAAGACATTGAAACTGACGATTATCTATGCTACCGGGGTGACGACTTTCGGCTTTATTATAGGAATGTTGTTTTCGGATACGGTAGTCGGTATTTTTACATCGGATGCCGAACTTATAGAGCTCTCGGCAAAGGGGTTGCGCATTGTGGTGATGTTCTTCCCTATTATCGGCTTTCAAATGGTTACGGCTAATTTCTTCCAAAGTATAGGAATGGCGAGTAAGGCGATATTTCTTTCCCTTACCCGCCAAATGGTAGTGTTGCTCCCTTGTCTGTTGATTTTACCTCGCTTTTTCGGTGCAGCAGGAGTTTGGTATAGCATGCCTATCTCCGATCTGCTGGCCAGTCTGATAGCGGGGACAATGCTGGTGTGGCAATTTCGAAAATTTAGGGTACAGGCTCAAGGGAGATGACAACGTTGTTGCCCAGCTTATCAGTTTGGAAGCGGAACCATGGGTCTGCGTCCATGATTCAGTTTCAATCCTAATTTATAGGATTCGGGTCCATGCAGGTCCTTTATATCCATCTCACCGAGGTTGACCAAAATGCCGCGTGCCATTAGCCCGGCATCTTCATTTGCTTTGCGAGGAAGAATTTCGGCCTTCTCTTTCAGGTCTGCCAGATGAGTGCGGATGGCAGGTTGCATAGCTTTGTCCAAGGACAAACATTCCAGTAAAGAGTAACCGACTTTTCTGTCAGCTTCTTTTGCCGGATGGTTTAGACGCTCGATGCCTTTGGATGTTTCTCCCAAATAGGCTGCAGCATAGGCTGCTTCGCAGGCTATATATGGGTCGGCATCGTTCATCAGGGTAAGTAAGGTTGGAGGACAAACTTGTAACTCTCCTTTGATTCCAAGTTGCGCCAAACCTACGGATGCCCAATAACGCATTTCTGGGTATTGGCTGGATAATGCTTTCTCGAATACAGAGGCATCGCTTGCTTTAGCTGTACCGGCTAACTCTACAAGGTTATATAGTTCATTCAAGGGATATTTTTCTTTGCGCACTTTGTCGTATAATGTTGTATTTACGCGGGAAGTGGGCATGAAAAATCCTAAATCTTTTGTAGAACGGATATGTTCAGAAAGGGCTTTACGCATTTTTGCCAGGACTTCCGCATATTCGGGAGAGTCGGATAAATTATGCAGTTCGCCCGGATCTTTTTCAAGGTCGAACAACATTTCGGCCGGGTGGGCGTTGAAAGTTTGTGCCCAGTCGGGATTGGTATTGTGACCGCCTAATACCAACTTGTCCCATGCCTTATTGGACGGCATACCCCATTGATAATAATTGCGCAGGGCAAATTGACGATAGGGGATATAGCTACGGATGTATTTGAAACGTCCGTCGGTGGCGGCACGTACAGGCATAAAATGATGTAGTTGGTTGGCAGCCAGAGCAAACTGAATTTCCCGTTTTTCATCGGATGCATATTTCCCGTATAAAGCTTTGCCTTGCATGTGCTTAGGCGGTTTTACTCCCGCAAGACTAAGTACGGTAGGGCCTAAATCGGTGAAGTTCACCAAAGAATATTCTTTACCGGATGCTTTCTTTCCAGCCAGATGTTGCCATTTGGGTGGGAAGTAGGCTATCATGGGGACTCTCAAACCACTTTCGTATAAATATCCTTTGCCGCGCGGGACGCAACCGCCATGATCGCTGAAGAAGAAGATAATCGTATTGTCGTCCAATCCCTTTTCTTTCAGATCTTTCAGAAAAAAGCCCAACCAAGTGTCTACATCCTGTACGGCTTCCAAGTGGCCGGCATAGTCGGAACGCACTTCGGGCAAGTCGGGTACGTAGGAAGGCAGGGTGAGAAGTTCAGGATAAATACCTTCCGTTGTATAATCTCTTCGCCCATCAGTGTGGAAAGTACGGACACGTCCCATGTGTGAGGTCACTGTGTTATACACAGCGAAGAATGGTTGGTCTTTACCGCGTTTAGTACTGTTGTAGGATGCTTTAGGGGTACATTCGTCCCAACAACTTTTATTGTCTGTGGTGGAGTTGTAATGCGTTTTGCTGTTGTTAGTGCAATAATATCCGGCTTCCCGTAACCATTGAGGGAAGAATATGTTCTCCGGAGTGTCGTATGGAACCGGATGGACATCCATTCCGTAGCTTGAGGAGTAGCAGCCGGTGATAAGTGACGAGCGTGCAGCAGAACTTTGCGGAGCCACTGACCATGCGTTCATAAATTGTATGCCATGAACGGCTAGACTATCCGCATTTGGGGTGTGTACGCCTTTATTACCATAACAACCGAATTCGTAAGCGCTGGTATCTTCAAAAGTAAGCCAAAGAATATTGGGTCTTTCATTCTTTTTGTTGTCTGCAGCATCAGCCTGGACGGCGTTCAGCCCGCAAAAAGCAGTACACATGAGTAAAGGTAAGTTTTTCATGTTATATTTAGTTTTTTAGTAACGGTTGCTAAGATAGGGCATTTGCTCTGATAAGCATATCTGATGTGTTTAAAAAACTGCCAATATTGTTTTGGCATACAAATATTCAACAAAATTGATGAAGATTCAACAAAATTATGGAACCGGTAAACGTATGTTGTGGTGTATTGGAGAAAATAACGGCAATATGTTGCCGGAATGTTCTATTTTTGAAAAATGAATCTGATAATACTAAATAATATGAGAAACATTTTTTTTGTGGCGTTTGTGTTTACGCTCTCTTTCTCGGGACGAGTATGTGCCGGAAATCCTGTTTATTCTGATAAATCCCTGCGTAATGATGCGGAAAAACTGTTGATGGAGTGGGTAGATACTCTGCTGACTTACCAATGTGAAGGATTGCATCCTGCGCTTGACGGAGGTATTCTTTGTCCTGCCTGCGCTCGTATTCATGGGCGGATAGGAGATACGGTTCTCCCTCTGATGTATTTAGCGGACAAAACCGGCGATGATAAATATTTGCTTGCCGCCAAGAAGCTTATG
>OJNY01001779.1_pt1 | contig 12467 bp, 9 predicted proteins | sample 1597931 | NCBI WGS metagenome assembly OJNY01 (sample SAMN01915209, study PRJEB22387) | human gut metagenome | isolation source: stool | host: Homo sapiens | place: USA
ATTGCATAGGGGAGTTACAACTGATTTAATCATCACGTTTTTCTCGTAATTGAACACGATTTCTGGCACTTCGCCGCCTGTCCTCATCCATATCTGCATAATGTTTTCTTGTTGTATTTACATCGCTGTGACCAAGAACATCCGCAACCAGATAAATATCACCGGTTTCTCGGTACAATTCTGTGCCATAGGTGCTTCTTAATTTATGCGGAGTGATATGCTTCAAAGGGATAACGCCTTCAGAATATTTTTTCACCAGCATTTCAACAGACCGAACAGACATTCGTTTTCTTTGACCGGAGAGGAAGAGAGCATTTTCATATCCTGATACCGGCTCTATATGTTTTCGTTCCTCAAGATAATCTGTTAAAGCGTCTGCAACTTCATCACCAAAATAAACATAAGATTCGTAACCGCCTTTTCTGGTAACTTTTATGCGGCTGTTATTAAAATCCACATCTTTAAGGTCAATGCCAACACATTCAGATACACGGATACCTGTTCCAAGCATGAGTGTCAGAATTGCAAGATCACGAACCTTTGTCTTTGCATGATATGCCTGTTGGTGTTTGGTTAAATGATCACCATATTCAACAGCATCTAAGAAATCTGCAACCTCATTTGTATCCAATCTTGTTATAGTTTTACCATGAATTTTGGGCATGTCCACTTTTTCGGCCGGATTTGACGTTATACGGTCGTTTTTATAGAGATATGCATAGAATACCCTTAATGCAGATAATTTGCGTTTAATAGCCCGCTCAGCATTCGTATAGACCTTTCCATCCTTTTCATAATACTTAAGATATTCCAGATATTCTTCAATATCTTCAGCTTCAAGGGCTGAGATATCCTCCAATGTGATATCAATCGGTTTTCGTCCTCGAAACTGTGGGCATTCGCTACATAAAAAGTTATAAAATGTTTTTATATCTCTGGCATATCCAAGCCGTGTTCTGGATGAAGTTCGGTTTTCAATCCCACGAAAGACAATCTTAACATATGAAGGAAGCTCCGCTAGAATATTTCGTAGAAGAATTGTATTTTTTATATTGATGTCATTTGTATATTCGTTTGCCATTTGGAATTACCTTTTTTCCTTTCTACTAACAATATATTTACATATTATTTATTGATTCCGTATAAATTTTTATATATAATATCTGTTAAATGTATATCAAAAGATGATGTTATTATTGCAAAATATAGCATTTAAAGATGTATATTAATTGTACTTTTTTCGTAAAACCTGAGTTTAGCGAATAGTTGCATCTGTTAAATTAGTTATATCACACTTTGACTCCAAATGCAATTCTTGTCTATTTAACTAAATTTGGGACAATGTACGCTTAATATTTCGTTAAATTGAAGCAATTAATATTCCTGACTTTTATTATATCTAAGGATTTTATAATAATCATCCTTTTCACAATGACATATATAATATTCAGGTAATACCAATCCCTTATCAATATTATAAGCTACAACTTTTTTATTTACCAGCACTTTATTAAATGCCTGTGTATACATATAATCATACTGATCGTTCAATATTGCCAATATAATTTGAACCATCGTACAATCATTTATTCCTATGCAATTTTGGGGAATATCATCTATTATGGATAATAGATTTATTTCCTTGTTTCTTTTTCTGAGTCCATTTAAACTACTGGTTGGATGCATTACCCAATATGAATTAAATGTATCAGCAAGATGCCAGGTTCCTAATACTGCAGCAATAAAGCTCCCACATCTCAAGCGTATTAATCTGTAATAGTCTCTTGTCATTGAACGGTCACAATACGCATCATTAGATTATTTATTTCTAAGATCTCTTTGCTTAATTCACATGAAAATTTCTATTCTTTTCGATTTATTATCAAATTTTTTATTTTCGCTTATATTTATTTATCGTAAAAAAGAAAAACAGAGCTAACATCGTTTTCACAATGCCGCTCTGCAAAAGTCAAACTTTTTCTATGTGCTATATATTCTACACAGTCTTAAACCAATTGTCAACAACCAATTTTAGGAAATCGAAAGTACCTTTAATCATAGGGTTTGTACTGTAATAGTCATAATTTCTATCAATTCTTTTTATTATCTTCTGAAGTTCTTCGCTTTCAGATTGTATAATGCCATCACTTTCAACCATCGTCTTATGCATATAAAGCAAAGTAACTAATTGCTGAATTCTAGCATTGCTCATTCGATTTTTTCTAAAATTACTATTCATATCAGGAATCATCATAATCTCATTTGTGACATCGGTATTCGTTTTATGGGCAGCTGTCCTAGCTTTAAGGTCATTCAAGATACAGTTGCTATGAGCAGAGGCATTTCGAATCTCCTTACAAGTCAAAAGTCTGTAAAAATTGTTCTTCATTTCCTTATCTGCAAATCGCTCCGCACAAAAGCCATAAAAAGCAACCAATCTTCCAAAAGGAATTATTTCTATAAAAGCCCATATTGGGTAAGCCCCATCATATTTATCTACAATGTCACCACAATATATATTTCCTTTATTTCGGCTAATCTCACTATCACAAATTTTTCTCTGTGCTTCACTCAGAGAATCCAGATAATCCTGAACTATCTGATATCCATCCTCATTAAACTTATCCATCATACGTAGAAGCTGCAACTTTGTGTGATGTTCAATATCCAGCGCCATATGTACAATACGATATCGCAATTTCATATCTATCACAGCCAAATCAACCAGATATGCAAACTCAAGGTTTATGTATTTTCCTTTATTTTCTCCATCGGGATGCTTATCATAATTTTTTCTGTATGCAGTCAGTTTAAAGTAATTGTTATGCTGAGTAAGATATTCCTTAGCCGACTCTTCATCCATTATGTTAAAGAGCACTCCCTTTTCCTTCAAGTGCTCAATTTGTCCCTCAAGAGATAGTTTTGGTTTTGTAATTAGCATTGATACCATCCCCCATCTCGAAGTATTTTGATTTTATCACGAAGAGTCTTGATAATCAATAAATTATCACCTAATAGAAGTTATCTCATAATATAATCTATCCTAAAAACGACATAATCATCTTTCCAATCCTATCCAGTTCATTTGGATTACAGTCTTTAACTAGATTCACAATATTATCAACACCCGTGGCATCAGTACCTCTACTCTCTACACCATAATATATATAATCCGCTGTAACGTCAAAAAGCTCATAAATCTTAGCCACATTTTCTGGCATACACTGTACTTGTAAGAAGGTTATTTATTTTGTCTTGTATATCTTGTAATTCCATAATCATACCTACCTTTTTGCTTTTACTCTTGCAACATACTTTTCTAAGTCACCAGTAAATAAAATGTTTTTCTCTTTCTTTATGTCATAAGAAGAGAGATATCCAGCAGTTACTAGCTTTTTACACAGAGCTTCATTTGTTCCATTCTTTTCAAGAAGCGTCTCATGTCTGCTCTTCTCTTGTTTTAATGCGTGATACTCATTTGGCATCTGCGCAAACATACTTTGTATTTCACTAATGACAAAAGAATCAAAATATTTCACCATAAATGCTGGTCTATCATCAATTTTTAAATGATTCCATGTTGCTGTCAAATATTTCTTAGGTACATTAATATCTGTCATAACAACGAAATCAAACATTTCCTCTGTCATTTGTGAAACATCTGCTTTATTGAGAAATACCATCTTCTTATCATCTGCAAGGTCTGAATTGATAAACTCATTCAGTATTGTTACATCAAAGGTTATGTTTGGAATTTCCTCGCTAAATTCTTTCCAATAACAATCTGCAAATAATGGCAATAATTTTGAAGAGTATGAAACAATCTCGTTATACCTAGTCCTTGAATAATTGAAATATCTTGATTTAATCATTGCCTCTACAACATTTTCAGGATAATTATTCAAATTTTCTCCAAATGACTCCATAGTATAGTTCTGCAAAATAATTTCGATTGTTTCATTTTGAATACTTTTCTTCAGCAATTCCTTCACATGGGCATCATCCATCATGTCATCGGAAAGCAATACCTCTATATTGTCATCCACAAAACTGCAAAGTACTGATGAGAATTGATATTTCGCTTTATATGTATCCAAATTTACAATGGAAGCTTCAATTTTATTTTCAGAAAAGAAAGTATCTACAATCTTCCTTACATCTTTTCTCTGGTCAGATAGGGAATCAAGCCATGATTGCAAGTCATCCATTATAGCTTCCATTTTTTGAATAATCTGTACTGAAACTGTCTCATCATAATCAAGTAAGCGAATACATTTCTTTACCGTGTCAATGGTTTCTTTTGTATCGTTTTCTGTTTTGAGAATTACCTCTTCAACAAACTTTCTAATGTTTCTTTCGAGGTAATCAATAACAGCCGAATCTTTTTGTTCAAGAATATAGGTATAAATATTGGAGCTAAACTCTACAACCTTTTTACTTGCATTAAAATCAGCATATTTCTGCAACATATTGAAGGAAATTTCAAAAAGTTCATTTCTATAAATACCTTTGATAATTTCTTCATCAATGGTATCTATGTTGATATTCTTAAACTTAGCCTTCATCTCAACAAGTGCACTTACTACTTTCTCTGCACCAGATTCCTGAAGCTGTTCTAATACCTCATCATGCTCCACGATAAACGAACGAATAGAATATAAAGGATCCGCTTCACACGCTGACATATCCTGTAAAACAATATCCCTTGCATTAAGACACATAAAGATATCTTTAAGGTAAGCAACTTTATCCTTATGTCCTAGACCTTCATCAGCACATATGTCGTACCAAAACAGTGGTTTTTGCTGTGCTATTGACTTAATAAACTCTGCACGATTTTTCGAACGCACAAAATATTCTTTTATAAATCTACGGCTAATATCATCATCTTTTGCCAACTGCTTAGTAAATCCCGTCTTCTTATCCGATGCTTTATCATCGGAATAAAAGAAATCTGCCAGATCAAAAGCCAAGCATTCCTTCTGCTGTTCAAACTCATAATCAAATAATCGATTAACCACATTTGCTGGGTGAATGATTCTATAATCCCAGTCAGCGTTGCCAGCAAAATTACGTACATTAATAATGAAATTAAGCTCATCCGCTGTAATACTTCCAGGCAAGAAATAGTTGATATACATCTGATATGTATCATCTATATATCCGTGTCTAAGCATGAATGTCAGAAGCTTATTTTTTCTTACTTCTTCACTCAGAACCGCATCAGTTCCATGAAGCTTGATTAAGGTCTTCATAGTCTGAGATCTGAGCGTATATAATTCGGTCTGTTTATCCAGCAAATTCTGAGAAATCTGCTTACGATGTCTCTTGTCACGTGTAATAGCTCTATCACATTTTTCGTAATAGGTTATTCCATCCGAACAGGTAAGATTTTCTATACTATTTTTTGAATCTGCAACCTCTCGGTTGTAATGATTATAACCGTTGCTTATCGGGTAATAATATATAGTTACATTTCCATTTCCAATCTGTGATAATCTGAAACTCTCAGCGAGAATTTCAGCCCTTGTATATTTCTTACCGTTTGAAGCTTGAAGTTTAATAAAGACACCTTTTTCACCTATCAATCTTTGAATAAATGCTAACTTTACAGCTTCTGCATCTAATATTCCTTGGCTATCAGATACTTTCTTTTGTGCCTCGGCGTCTTCTATTTCTTCTTGTAATGCAGACGAATTTTTCTTAATAAATTCTCCTCTGTCCTTATAAGCTTTCCTTATAATTCCTCCGGATTCCTGTAATTCTGAAAATTCGTTCGGATACATATTCTTGAAGATTATAATAGATAACATCTGCTCATCTTGAAGTTTGTTAAGCTCCTGATTATCCTTAATTGTCTTCTTGAATACGATAAATTCATTACAAATATTGTTTAAGACTCTCATATCTGAAATGAACGGTGCAGTATTCATGATATACTCATCTGAAATATCAAATTCTAATCTTGATGTTTTAAGTGCATCTAGTCTCTGTTTTAAATATTCTCCAGAGTTTGTAGCATCAATATATGGAATGACTGGTATGATAAAATCGAAGAACTTGGTACGGTCTTCGTTATGAAAAATGTCATCTTTCAGTGCATACAGAAAAACTATTCTTCTGGAGATTGCATCATAATCATTGATAATCTTATTTATCTCTCTAAGCTTTGTATAAACCTCAGGAGTATCAAATCGATCAAGATCCTCGATAACAACAAGCGTATAATCTGTTTCTTCAAAGAAATATAGAATCTCATCCATATTTTTATTTAGAGACAGTGCTTCGCCTGCTTCATCAGCTTTAATAACAGCCTTATCCGAAACATTGATTTCTACAGATTTCCACTTTGTGTTTACCCACCTAAATATAACCGTCATAATAGCTATGAGCAAAAGACCTACTGCGCAAGCAAAAACTCCCTGCCACAAAGCATTCCACCCAAACAAGTTTTGAATTACATCACTGTATGCCGTTTGAATATCTGTTATTGTTCTTGGAGACAGTAATACCATTAAACCAGCAATCAATGCCAGCGTTGCTAACACTCTTTTAAAACTTGTCCAATATGACACCTTATGAAGCTTACGGTACCTACTCTGCGGTATCCTTGTATAATGAATCTTATAAAATAATTGTTTAAGAATTCCTTCTTCTAATTGTTTCTCAAAGTCTTCGTTTTCACCTTTGATTTCGTCCTGATCCTTTTCCCTGAACATCGCGAGCGAAATATTGATGTGCTTTATGCTCGGATGTTTTCTTAGGAAAGTCGCAATGATACTACTCTTTCCAGCCCCAAAAGGTCCTGCTAGTGCGATATTGGTAATATCTTGCTTGGTTAAAGCCCATTCTATAGCTCGCACATACTCTGAAGCATTTTTTGCATTATCAGTAGGGCCCAAACTCACATAACCATAGTCATCCGCATCATTCACTTTTAGGTTCAGAGTATCCGCGATTTTAGCAGCCCCGTCCTTTGTGCCAGTTCCGAGTTTTCGGAAAAGCCTACAAATATTGGCCCAAATTAAGTTTTTATGTTTCTTCTTACTCATAAACTTTTCCTTTCACCATTTATATCTTTGCCAATAAATCTATTGTCTGTTTTTTACCATTCTCAGCAAATCTTTATAGGCTTATGTGTGCTTTTGCAATTTGGTGTTAAGTTGTTGTAAAAAAATTGTTAAGGGGACAACACCTGAAATTTAAGCGAGATTGACGAGTTTGCCATTCTCCCATTTATAAACTGAGGGTGTGCGAAGATTACCTCTTGTGAAGTTCATTCCAACTACATAAGAGTCGGAAAGTTCATTCTTTCCAATCCACGCAGGAAAATCGTGTTCAAGGCTTGATACCCACATAATCACATCGAGCATCTCCTCGAAACTGCACATAATTTCCATAGTCGCTTCTTCGAGAATATTATAGATTGAAAGCGTATAATCGTCTTCCTTATGTTCGTTAAGAAAGCTCCGTATCTCGCTCATTCCTTTTTCACCATAAGTCAATTTTACAGGTCTCATTTTCGTTTTCCTTTCACTGTTGTTTGCTTTGTGTTGTTTTTATTGTCTTCAATTTGAGGTAAGTGACTGCATAACACTTCGTCATTCCATACTCGAATAACATTTTGCTCCCACGCATACTGAACCGATTTCATTATTCTGGACGGTTCATATATTTCCGTTCCGAATACCCATTTCGGCATAATCGCAAGCTCGTAACGATTATCGGAAGTCATCAAGTGTTTTTCAATCAAAGGAAGTGATTTGCCTTTATACTCTATCATAAAGCGTTTGAGTAATTCAGGTTCTTTCGCTGTTAGTAAGCCCTTTATATCATCATATACCACTCTCGACATCATATCTAACGCCCAATATGAAGTTATCTTGCCGTCAAATGGGTTCACATATATATGACTGAACCAACTCACATCAACAATGCAGCCGTGTATCGTGCCTGTTCCACCGAAGCTCTGTACTTCTTTAGATATTTGTTTTAGCACATTTTTGTATGGTTCAATAGCCATAAGAATACGCTGTCCGTAAAGTTCCATATTATCATAATAATACTGAATATCATTTCTTTCTAAGCGTTTCCTTGCTCCACCAACCATTAAGCATAAACTTGTAGCTGATTGAAGAGCAAACATATACATTCCGTTTCGTTTCAAAGCGTACAATGTTCCTGCATAATTGCAACCATTGCTTCTTATTCCTCTTCCTCTGTTGAAGTCGTCATACTGCTCAGATGTGATTTTGTATATTCCGTCCTCAAATTTTTCAAAAGGGTCATACCACAATCTATCAGTCGTGAATGCGTTCAGTTTCCACTTTTTAGGCTTATATCCTATTTGATTGTCGGACAAAACAGTAACACCATTTTCGTCTCTCATCATAGTATTATGATGAGTATGTCCGTTCACATATATCCAGTTAGGATTGTATGGTTCTCTCGACCAATCATGAACAGGCGTGTGCGTAAGAACAATAATCTGTTTATCATACGCACATTGCTTAACCTTTTCATAAACAGCATTGAACATACTTGCTCTGCGCTTATCCTCGCCTAAAGAGGTTATTGCTTTACGATATAGCCCTAAGTCGGAGTTATAATATTCGTTCAATCCCGAATACCCAATTCCACCAAGAACTACCAACGAGCTTTTCAAAATAATGTTTCTCAGTTCTTCGGCAGTTGCTTCAAGAATGTCTGCTTCTGAAATGATTACATCTTGCTCATTTTTATACATAATAAGCAACTGATTTTCGAGAAAATGAACTCTCCAATAGTTCTTCATCATTTCTCTGTAATTATTTACAATTTCTTCTATCTCTCTTGCTTTATACTCAGGATTTAACCAATCAAGCGGTGTTGTTCCGTCCCACAATTCGTGATTGCCAAGAACAGAAATAATTCTGCCATTCCATTTTCTTGATAGAATACTATAAAACTCGCTTGATAATTCAACGCTGTCTGCAACGTCACCACCTACAAGTAACAAGCCTTCTTTGCCTTCAATCATTTCAGATATTTTCTTATCCAACAAATCACGAAGCAATTCGTTTAAGACCGCCTGAGATTGCTCACTCTTTTTGTTCAGTTCTTTTCCGAGTTTGTCTGCAAGTTGATGTTCTATATGAATATCTGATACATAATAGATTGTTTGCGACGAACTATCCTCAGATAATTCGTGCAATATCATACTTCCGCTTTTATAAACAACAGGCAGGCTTTCTTTCGGTGCGGGTTCAAGAGGAACGACTATTTCGTTTTTCTTATCCAAATAATCACGAGTTGCTTCTAACGATATTACAGGAGCAACTTCAACCTTTTCTTGCTCTGGATAAATTACTTTAGGGGTAATGTATTTTAACGCTTCTTTGCTCAACGGTACGATTTCAATTCCTCTATTGTTTACAGGCATATTAACGACAGAACGTTCCTGAGACTCTGCTACTTCCCTTTTTTGTGTAATCAGCTCATTCCACTTTAATAAACCCCAAGCTCCGTATTTATAATTCTGCATTACTGCGTTAAGCACTTGCTTGTTGTTACGCATATCATCTGGAAAATCAGCAAATGTAATAATCTTAACATCAATCGTTCCGTATTTCTCAATAAGCTCTTTTTCACGCAGTTTGATGAATGAAAACCTTTTAATTTTCATCAAATGCAAGCACATATCTACCGTTATATATTCTTCAGGAAAACAAGAAAAGCAACTATAATCTCTATCGAATAACTTATTGCACATTTCTTGCGTTATAAATTTAGGCTTAACATACTTAACTGCAAGGGGCTGATTTGATAACGCTTTTTCTACAAGTGCTTTGCTCTGATTTTTTGACGGAACATATTCCAACGCAAGACCATTTGTTGTTACTGCTAATTCAATCATTTCCTTTGTAAATTTTTTAGGTGAAATATCCCTCAAAGAAAACGGAGAATATCGGATAGCTTTTAACATTAAGTCATTTGAAAGCAAATCCGAAGGAACAAACGAAACAGGATAGTGTCGGTATTCACTTAATTCTTCTCCTTGCTTTTTTGCATTTTCAATATGTTTATTTCTCTCTGTTTTATGCTCTTCTATCGTATCATAATAGCTACAATTAACAGGGATATAATAATAGCTTATTGCCGTTTCACACAGTTCTAATGTTCGCATATCTTCTGGTACATATTCCAATGCAAGACCATTCGTCACAACTGCGAAACGACATAAATCGTATGTGATAAACTTATTAGGAACATATTCCAATGCAAGACCATTCTGCTTTACTGCTATCTCACAGATTTCTTTTGTAATAATCTTTTTTGACGCATATTTCAACGCAAGACCGTCCTTTTCACAGATGAACTTTGCCATATCTTCGGTCTGATTGATTTTAGGAATGTTTTTCAATTTGAATGCAGCAATCGGTTCTCTATAAAGAAGGTCGATTGGAGTCAGTTTTTTAAGATTTAACTTTTCTTCTAACATAAAAAACTCCTTGTTGTACATTGCTATATGGGTATAAATCCCCTTTATATTATACCATTGTGGTTTACATAAAACAATCGACATAGTGCCCAAACATAATTCCACATTCCTGTGATTTGCGTTAAAAGTGGAACTATAAAAACAAGGTGATAACCTTGCTCAGATTACCACCTTAACAACGATTTTTGTTGTTGAATAACACGCCTATGAAGGGTTATACGAAAAACACCCACATATAAGTTCTTTATCTTCGACACTGACATATAATTCAGGATCTTTTAGTATTGGCATATTCTTTTCATTATCTTTAATATACTTATCCATGCCTGATGCTCTTATAGCCTCTCTGAATTTATAGTATAAAAATAAACTTACATAATGACTATATCCTTTAAAATGAGAATTACTTACTAATGCGGATATATCGCTGCCCCTAAATCTATTTTCTTGTGTGTGATTCATATACCAGAGAATGACACATCTTCTGTTCCACTATAAACCAGTTTAAAAATCTTTCATTTACCTTATAACTTAATAGTCATGCATAAAAATAGAGTAGCTTTTTACAACAGCTACTCTACTGGTCTTAATTAATCAGATTTTATCCAATAATCATCTTCAACTGAAATTCCTTTATTATATTTAATCAAAAGCACCGGGTCGTAGTAAGGGATTCCAACTGCATGCAACTCTCTTGTCAATCCTTGTCTTGTTTCCGGTACTACACGATCATCCATAAATAATTCTGTGGCAAGGTAGTCATCCCCATCACAAAGTAAATAAGTGTATGGCAGCATACTACGATCTGATACTAGGATCTTAAAATCTTGTAGTATTCCACCATCAAATCTAAAAGATACAATGGGTACATCTTTTTTCATAATAGTACCTTGTAAATCACCAAAACTTTTCATTATACTCCTATCACCTCAACATTTAGCATTTTTGCTCGATTTAGAATATAGGAACTCGCTTTTAATGAAGGTAACTCAATACCAGTTAAATCAAACTTATCTGGTAAATACTCCTGTATAGTATATTCACTCGAAATAAATGCTATTAAATCTTCATTATGTCGTGCAAATGGTTTACATTCCATTTTTGAAATACACTGTTTTAAAGGTAAATTTTCATATTTTCTGTCATGTTCAAATAGACCTAATCCAAAGTCAAATAAAGGAGAAATTCTGAAATCACCATTATAATAAATAACACCAAAATTACTTATATGTCTATCTTCATTGCCTACTAAAAAATCTAAGAGAGACATAACAAGTAAATAATCTGAACAGTCCGTTTGTGTCAAATCATTTAAGGTATTAAGAACAAACGCCCACTTAGTATCTATAGAACTGGAATATGGGAATTGGATCTTTTTAGCATTTAAGATTCTGGAAAATGGAATAAAAACTTCATCTTTATTACAAAAATTTTTAGAATACACTCCATAAATCGTATTGTAGCCTAAATCTATTTTACAAGGGAGTTGCTCCAAAACCTGAACTTTCTTGTCTGATAAATAAAGCTGTTTTCCTAACTGGGCTGCAATGCATTCTACTAAATCATCCCGCCAGAATTTATCCTGAAAATAAAATTGCGCTTTTATATAAAAATCATTCTTACTATCATACCACTTCATCTGATTTCCTTTAGAGGTGCTTCCACATTGTAAGCCAAGTAAATCTGAAGCTTTAAAAACCTTTAATTCATCAGAATCAAATACATTTAAGTTTTTCATAGCAGCCCCTCCAATTTAGTATAGATTCCACACTCTAAAGATGCTATATTTACAATCAAATATAGAAATAGCCGCCTTGTAAAACTAAGCGGCATCTAATTGTACTTATACTTATAATATTATTAATTATACCATATTAATATTGTAATGTCAATTTAACGCTAGTCTCACATTTACCTAATTTATTCCAAAATTGTATCGAAAACAATAAATCCCATTCTATGCATATACCTAAAAGATATAGTAAAA
>OJNY01001813.1_pt1 | contig 12312 bp, 11 predicted proteins | sample 1597931 | NCBI WGS metagenome assembly OJNY01 (sample SAMN01915209, study PRJEB22387) | human gut metagenome | isolation source: stool | host: Homo sapiens | place: USA
CGTGCGCGAAAAATCAATCTTGTGGAATATGGTTTTCGATTGCCTGCCGCTATGGACAACCGTCCGTTGAAATTTGAAGAGTTTCAGGAGATGGCAAAACAAGTAATCTACGTCAGTGCTACACCAGGACCGTTTGAGAAAGAACACTCTGTACAAACGGTAGAGCAGGTGATTCGTCCGACGGGGCTGCTGGATCCTCTGATTACAGTGCGTCCGGTGGACGGTCAGATCGAAGATCTTTTCTCAGAAATCAACATCCGTGCAGAAAAAAACGAACGTGTTCTCGTCACCACACTGACAAAGAAAATGGCGGAAGATCTGACCGCCTATCTGGAACGCATGGGCGTCCGTGTCCGCTATCTGCACCATGATATTGATACGGTAGAACGTATGGAGATCATCCGGGATCTTCGCCTGGGCGAGTTTGATGTACTGGTAGGCATTAACCTGCTGCGTGAAGGACTGGACATTCCGGAAGTTTCTCTGGTGGCAATTCTGGACGCAGACAAAGAAGGGTTCCTGCGCAGTGAAACCTCTATGATCCAGACCATCGGCCGTGCAGCCCGGAATGCAAACGGACAGGTCATCATGTACGCAGATGAAGTGACAGGTTCCATGGAGCGTGCCATCACAGAAACAGAGCGTCGCCGTGCCAAGCAGATGGCATATAACCAGGAACACGGTATTATCCCGAAAACCATTCAGAAGGATGTACGGGATGTCATCGAAATCACTTCCAAGGCAGAAGTGGAAAAGAAAACATCCGGCAAAAAGCTGCGTGGCAAGGAAAAGCGTGCGCTTATTGAACAGCTGACCGCACAAATGAAAGAGGCTGCAAAGCTGCTGGAATTCGAACACGCTGCATACCTGCGTGACAAGATCAAAGAACTGGAGGAGGAAAAATAATCCATGCTGGATAAAATCATTGTACGTGGCGCAAGAGCCAATAATCTAAATAATGTTGATGTGGATATTCCACGAGATAAGCTGGTCGTTATGACCGGGCTTTCCGGCTCCGGAAAATCTTCTCTGGCATTTGACACCATCTTTGCAGACGGTCAGCGCCGCTATATGGAGAGCCTGTCGTCCTACGCCCGTATGTTCCTTGGACAGAAGGAAAAGCCCGACGTCGACTATATCGAGGGCCTTTCCCCCGCCATTTCCATCGACCAGAAGACCACCTCGCAGAACCCACGATCCACCGTCGGCACGGTGACGGAGGTGTACGACTATCTGCGCCTGCTCTGGGCGCGCGTCGGCACGCCGCACTGTCCGAACTGCGGCAAGGAGATCCGCCAGCAGTCCATCGACCAGATCATCGACCAGCTTATGGCGCTGGGCGAGGGGACGCGCGTGCAGATCATGGCGCCGGTCATCCGCGGCAAAAAAGGCGAGCATGTCAAGATTTTTGAGGACGCGCGCAAGTCCGGCTATGTCCGCGTCCGCGCCGACGGGAACATGTATGACCTCAGCGAGGAAATTTCCCTCGAAAAGAACAAAAAGCACAATATCGAGGTCGTCGTCGACCGTCTCATCCTCCGTCCCGACGTTGTCCACCGCCTGACGGACTCGTGCGAGACTGCGGCGGCGCTCTCGGGCGGTCTCATTCTCGCAAATATCCTGCCAGACGACCGCGATATCCTCTTCTCGCAGAATTACGCCTGCGAGGACTGCGGCATCTCCATCGAAGAGCTGACGCCGCGCATGTTCTCGTTCAACAACCCGTTCGGCGCATGCCCGACGTGCACAGGCCTCGGCACGCAGCTCAAGGTCGACCCCGAGCTCGTCATCCCGAATAAGAGCGTTTCCCTGCTCGACGGCGCGATCTGCGCCTCGGGCTGGAACAACGTGCGCGGCGACGGCATCTCGCGCATGTACTTTGAAGCGTTGTCGAAAAAGTACCATTTCTCGCTCCGCGACCCTGTGGAAAAGCTCTCCAAAGAGGTCATGGACGTCATTCTCTACGGCACAAAGGGCGAAAAGCTGGAGCTCCAGTACGACCAGCCGCGCGGCAAGGGAGTTTTGTATCAGGCGTTCGAGGGTATCATCCCCAACTTAGAGCGCCGCTACAAGGAGACGCAGAGCGACGGCGTGCGCGAGGAGTTAGAGTCCTGCATGAGCGAGTGCCCCTGTCCCAGTTGCGGCGGCAAGCGGCTCCGCCGCGAATCCCTCGCCGTCACGGTCGGCGGACTTAGCATCAGCGACTACTGCGAAAAATCCGTCGTCGACGCGCTCGACTTTGTGGATAAGCTGACGCTGACCGAGCAGCAAATGCGCATCGGCGAGCGCATTTTGAAGGAGATCAAAAACCGCCTCGGCTTCCTGCGCTCGGTAGGTTTGGAATACCTGACGCTCTCGCGCGCGAGCGCGACGCTCTCCGGCGGCGAGGCGCAGCGCATCCGTTTGGCGACGCAGATCGGCTCGAGCCTGATGGGCGTCCTCTATATCCTCGACGAGCCGTCCATCGGCCTGCACCAGCGCGACAACGACAAGCTGCTCGACACCCTCCGCCGTCTGCGCGACATCGGCAACTCCGTTCTTGTCGTCGAGCACGACGAGGACACCATGCGCGCCGCCGATTTCATCGTCGATGTCGGCCCCGGCGCGGGCGTGCACGGCGGCGAGATCATCGCCGCGGGCACAGTCGACGATATCATTGCTGCCCCGCGCTCCATCACGGGTCAGTATCTGTCCGGCGCGAAAAAGATCCCCCTGCCCGAAAAGCGGCGGGAGGGGAACGGCAAAAGCCTGAAGATCTTCGGCGCGGCGGAAAACAATCTGCGCCACATCGACGTGGAATTCCCGCTCGGCACGTTTACGTGCGTGACCGGCGTGTCCGGCTCCGGCAAGTCGAGCCTCGTCAATGAAATTCTCTATAAAAAGCTTGCAGGCAGCCTCAACCGTGCCCGCACCCGTCCGGGGAAATTTGACCGCATCGAGGGGCTGGAGCATCTGGACAAGGTCGTCGGCATCGACCAGAGCCCCATCGGGCGTATGCCAAGCTCCAATCCGGCGACGTATACGGGCGTATTTAACGACATCCGCGACCTGTTCGCGTCGACGGCCGACGCGCGCACGCGGGGCTACGGCCCGGGCCGGTTCTCGTTCAACACGAAGGGCGGCCGCTGCGAGGCGTGCAGCGGCAACGGCCTTGTGAAGATCGAGATGCACTTTCTGGCCGACGTTTTCGTCCCCTGCGAGGTCTGCCGCGGCAAGCGCTATAACCGCGAGACGCTCGAGGTTCTGTACAAGGGCAAGAACATCGCGGATATCCTTGACATGACGGCGGAGGAGGCGCTGGCCTTCTTCGACAATCTGCCGCGCATCCGCAATAAGATCGCCACGCTCGTCGACGTGGGCCTCGGCTATATCAAGCTCGGCCAGAGCGCCACGACGCTCTCCGGCGGCGAGGCGCAGCGCGTCAAGCTCGCAACGGAGCTTTCCCGAAGAGCGACGGGCCGCACGTTCTATATCCTCGACGAGCCGACGACGGGCCTGCACATGGCGGACGTGCACAAGCTGATCGAAGTCCTGCAGCGGCTGGTCGACGCGGGCAATACCGTGCTCGTCATCGAGCACAATCTTGATGTCATCAAGGTCGCGGACTATATCGTCGATCTCGGGCCGGAGGGCGGCTCCGGCGGCGGGCAGATCGTCGCCTGCGGCACGCCGGAGCAGATCGCCGCCTGCCCGGAGAGCTTCACGGGGCAGTATCTGAAAAAGCTGCTGAAATAACCCGCTAACGCAGAAAAGGAGCCGTTTTGAATTATTACCTGTCCCTCGCGGCGCTGGTTCCGGCGGTCATTCTGTTTGTCCGCATTTATCAGCTCGAACGCATTGAAAAAGAACCGCGCAGGCTGCTCGGCATCCTGCTGTTGTCCGGCGCGCTGCTGGCGCTCCCGGCGGCAGGTATCCAGCTTCTTGCGTCGCGGACGCTGGGCAGTGCGCTGAACCGGCGCTCGGCGGCGTATCTGCTGCTGGACAATTTCCTGGTGGTCGCCGTGAGCGAGGAGGTCTGCAAGATCGTCCCTGTGCGTCTTGCCGCGTGGAAGCACCCGGCGTTCGATTACCGGTTCGACGCGGTGGTCTACTCCGTGTCCTCCGCGCTGGGCTTCGCGGCGGTGGAGAATATTCTGTATGTCGTGCAGTCTGACCTCCGGACGGCGGTATCGCGGGCGGTTCTGTCCGTGCCGGGGCACTTTTTCTTTGCTGTTGCGATGGGACTGCTCCTCAGCCGGGCCAAGCAGGCCGAAAAACAGGGAAACGGCCGCAGGCGGACGGTTCTATGCGCGCTGGCGGTGCTCGTCCCGGTGGTGCTGCACGGGGTCTGGGATCTCTGTCTTGCCGTCCGCAGACCGTGGGCGACAGTCGTGTTCTATTGCTTTGTGGTCGCGTTTTTCATCGCGGCGGACCTCGGCCTGCGCCGCGCCTCACAGACGGACGCACATCTGTGAGCGGCGCGTTTTCGAAATAGCCGAACAAAAACCGGGCGGATCACGTTGCAGTCCGCCCGGTTTCTGTATTATAATAGTTCCATCTGACGGGAGGGCGACGGAATGATCTATCTTGACAACGCGGCCACAACGCGGCATAAGCCGCCGTGCGTGATCGATGCGGTCGTGAACGCGATGCAAACCATGGGCAACAGCGGGCGCAGCGCGCACGCGGAAAGCCTTGCCGCGTCCCGGACGATCTATGCCGCGCGGGAGGCGCTGGCTGCGCTTTTCGGCTGCGAACGCGCCGATCATGTGTGCTTCACGGCCAATTCGACCGAGGCACTGAACATCGCCATTTCCGGGCTGCTTGCGCCGGGCGACCACGTGCTGTCGACCGATCTGGAGCATAATTCCGTCCTGCGCCCGCTGTACCGCGAGATGGAGCGGGGCGTTTCGGTCAGCTTCCTGCCCGCAGACCGGAAGGGCTGTATCGACTATGCCGATTTTGATCGGCTGCTGCAAACAAATACCAAAGCCGTCATCTGCACGGCAGGCTCAAATCTGACGGGGAATCTGCTTGATTTGACGCGCATCGGCGCGTTCTGCGCAGCGCACAGACTGCTGTTCGTGGTCGACGCGTCGCAGACGGCAGGCGTGTTCCCCATCGATCTGCGCGCGCAGCACATCAGCGTCCTCTGCTTCACCGGCCACAAGAGCCTCATGGGCCCGCAGGGCACGGGCGGCCTGTGCGTGGCGGAGGGCGTGGACATCCGCCCGTGGTGTGTCGGCGGGACGGGCGTGCAGACGTTCCTGCCGTCACAGCCGCCGCAGTATCCCACACGGCTCGAAGCCGGAACGCGCAACGGCCACGGCATCGCGGGGCTGCTTGCCGCCGTGCATTTTATTCAGGAGGCGGGCATGGATGCCATCCGCACGCACGAGCTTGCGCTGGCCCGCCGGTTTTACGAGGGCGTGAAGGACGTGGACGGCGTATGTGTCTACGGCGATTTTTCGGATTTCGTGCGCGCGCCGGTCGTGTCGCTCAATATCCGGGACGCGGGATCGTCCATGGTCGCGGACGCGCTGGCGGAGGACTATGACATTGCCGTCCGGGCTGGCGCGCACTGCGCGCCGCGTATGCACGAGGCGCTTGGAACCGTGGAGCAGGGCGCGGTGCGCTTCAGCTTCGGCTATTACAACACGGAGGAGGAAACGGACGCGGCCATCGCCGCAGTCCGGGAGCTGGCAGAGCAATGAGAGAGAAAAAGCAGTGGCTCATCGTCACATTTTACACCACAAGCGCCGCTATGGCGGCGGAAAAGGCCTGCGGGCAGGCAGGCCTCCCCGGCAGGATCATCCCCGTCCCCCGCGAGATCACCGCAGACTGCGGCCTCGGCTGGCGCACAGCGCCGGAAAACCGTGAACGGACCGAGTCGCTGTTTCAGTCACTGTCTCTGGAAACAGACGGATACCATATCTGTATGCTGTGAGGAAGCAGAAAAATGCCCCGCTGCCGGTCAATTCGGCAGCGGGGCGGGTGCGTATTGAGGCTCAGATCGTGGGCTGGTTGGCAGCCTCGATGATCTTGACAACCTTTTCGGGGACGAGGGAAGCGCCGCCGATCAGGCCGCCGTCGATGTCGGGCTGGGCCAGCAGGTCATAGGCGTTCTTTTCGTTCATGGAGCCACCGTAGAGGATGGAGATCGCACGGGCGACCTTTGCGCCGTAGAGCTTACGGATGACCGCACGGATGTGCTCGCAGACCTCTTCGGCCTGCTCCGGCGTGGCGGTCTTGCCGGTGCCGATGGCCCAGATGGGCTCGTAGGCAATGATCATCTTGCGGATCTTGTCCTCGCCGATGGAGGCAAGGCCGGTCTTGATCTGCATGGTGATCCACTCCTCGGTGATGCCCGCTTCGCGCTGCTCAAGGCTTTCACCGACGCACATGATGGGGATCAGGCCGTTGTCGAGGGCAGCCAGAACCTTTGCGTTGACGTCCGCGTTCGTCTCGCCCATGGCGCGGCGCTCGGAATGGCCGAGGATGACGTACTTGCAGCCAGCGTCGAGCAGCATATTGGCCGCGATCTCGCCGGTGTAGGCGCCGGAGGCGTTGGCGTTGCAGTTTTCTGCGCCGATGCCGATGCGGGTCTCACGCATGGTGCGCACAGCTGCCGGGATGCAGACGGCGGGCACACACAGCGCCACGTCGCACCAGCGGCCGCGCGGCATGATGGTCTTGAACTCGGTCATGAAGGCCTTCGTCTCGGTCGGGGTCTTGTTCATCTTCCAGTTGCCGGCGATGACGGTTTTGCGGTATTTTCTGTTCATGGTGTGAAGTCTCCTATATCTAATCAAAATTACAATTTATCTGTTCCGTCTTGTAGGGGCCGACGGCTCTGTCGGCCCGGAGAAAGGCTGTGATGGGCGGACAGGGTCGTCCGCCCCTACATACTTCGTCACCGGTGAGAGATTTTCGTGCAGGGCAAGGCGTGCGGGCGCAGGCGTACATACTATACGTCAAGTCCGGCCGACGCGGCCATGCGCGGAAAGATCCGGCGGCGTATTTCAGGGCTTTATTTGTCCTGCAGGCAGGCGATGCCGGGCAGCTCGAGACCCTCGAGGAATTCGAGCGATGCGCCGCCGCCGGTGGAGATGTGGGTGATCTTGTCGGCAAAGCCCAGCTGCTCGCAGGCGGCTGCGGAGTCGCCGCCGCCGACGATGGTCACAGCGTCGGAATCGGCCAGCGCCTGCGCAACGGCGATCGTGCCCTTGGCAAGCGTCGGGTTCTCGAACACGCCCATCGGCCCGTTCCAGACGACGGTCTTTGCGCTCTTGACCGCGTCTGCAAACAGCGCACGGGTCTTCTCGCCGATGTCCAGACCTTCCTTGTCAGCCGGGATCGCGGTCACGTCGACGGTTTCGACCTCGACAGGTGCGTCGATGGGGTTCGGGAAATCAGCCGCGACGACGGTATCGATCGGGAGCAGCAGCTTTACGCCCTTCTCCTCGGCCTTCTTCATCATATCCTTGCAGTAGTCGACCTTCTCCGCGTCAAACAGGCTCTTGCCGATGCCGTAGCCCTTGGCCGCGACGAAGGTATAGGCCATGCCGCCGCCGATGATGAGCGTGTCGACCTTCTCAAGCAGGTTATTGATGACGTTCAGCTTGTCGGAGACCTTCGCGCCGCCGAGAATCGCGACAAACGGACGCTCCGGATCGGCAAGGGCCTTGCCCATGATGGAGACTTCCTTCTGCACCAGATAGCCGCAGACGGCGGGCAGGTAATCTGCAACACCGGCTGTGGAGGCATGCGCGCGGTGCGCGGTGCCGAAGGCGTCGTTGACAAAAATATCAGCCATGGAGGCAAGCTTCTTGGAAAGCTCGGGGTCGTTCTTTGTCTCGCCCTTTTCAAAGCGGGTGTTCTCAAGCAGCATGACCTCGCCGTCCTTTAAGGAAGCGGCCAGCGACTGTGCGCTCTCGCCTACAACGTCCTTTGCCATCTTGACCGGCTGGCCCAGAAGCTCGGACAGGCGCTCGGCCACGACCTGCAGGCTCAGCTCAGGCTTGACCTCGCCCTTGGGCTTGCCCATGTGGGAGCAGAGGATGACGCGGGCGCCGTGCTTCACAAGATACTGGATCGTCGGCAGCGCGGCGACGATGCGCTTGTCGCTCGTGATCCTGCCGTCCTTGGTGGGGACGTTAAAGTCGCAGCGGCAGAGCACGCGCTTGCCGGCGACGTCGATATCTTCAACAGACTTTTTGTTGTAGTTCATAGTAGTTCCTCCTTATTTGATCGCGGGTGTGGCCCGCTTTGTTTACGGGTTCCAGTCTGCCATTTTTCCTTCGGTCTTCAGATGCGGGAAATCCTGCTGCCGCAGCGCCTCAAATACGCCGACGGCAGCGGAATTGCTGAGGTTGAGGCTCCGTGCCTCCGCACGGATGGGGATGCGGACGCAGCTGTCGTAATGCGCAGCCAGAAACTCCTCCGGCAGGCCCTTCGTTTCCTTTCCGAAGAACAGATACGTCCCGTCAGGGTAATCGGCCTCGTCGTAGCGGCGGGGAGCCTTGGTCGAGAACAGGCGCATACAGGCAGGCTGGTTCTTTGCGAAGAACTCATCCAGATCCTCATACACGCGCACGTCGACCAGATGCCAGTAATCAAGCCCGGCACGCTTCACGGCCTTGTCCGAAATATCGAAGCCCAGCGGCTTTACCAGATGCAGGACGCTGCCCGTCGCGGCGCAGGTACGCGCGATATTCCCGGTGTTGGCCGGAATTTCAGGTTCTACCAGTACAATATGCAGCATACGAAAAAACTCCCTGTCCGCCGCTTTGCGGCAGGCAAGCATATTCTATGACAGAACATCGCAGATTTCAACTGTTTTTCAGAAAAAAATAAGGTTTTTTACGAAAAAAATTTCTTTTTGCTGCGCATAAAATTTGGCTGATTTGCCGTCCTTATGGCTGCCAGTCGATCTGCTTCTGACCGTGCTGCGCGAGAAACGCATTGATCTGCGAAAACGGCCTGCTGCCGAAAAAGCCCCGATAGGCGCTCAGGGGGCTTGGGTGCGGGGCCTGCAGGACGAGGCGCGGATAGGGGCTGCGGGCCGCAATCACGGCTTTTTTCTGCGCGTGCGCGCCCCAGAGGACGAACGCGACGGGCTGCGGCAGCGCGGCCAGTCTCTGCACGACCGCGTCTGTAAACGTCTGCCAGCCGAAATCCTTATGGCTTGCGGCCTTTCCTGCCTCCACGCTCAGGCTGCTGTTGAGCAGGAACACGCCCTGCCTTGCCCACGTGGTCAGATCGCCGCTGTCCGGCGGCGTGATATCGCAGTCTGATTGCAGCTCCGCAAAAATATTGCGCAGCGACGGCGGCAGCTTCACGCCCGGATTCACGGAGAACGCCAGCCCGTTGGCCTGCCCCGGCTCGTGATACGGGTCCTGCCCCAGAATCACGGCCCGTACCGCCTCCGGCGGCGTGAGCCGGAAAGCAGCAAACAGCGCCTCGCGCGGCGGATAGACCGCCGACGCGGCGTAGGCCGTGTCCACCCGCTCCGAGAGCGTCTGCCAGTACGGCTTTTCGAATTCCTCCTGCAAAAGCGCCTGCCATGCGCCGAGTTCTTCCGGTTTCATGGTACATACTCCTTAGTATTTCCGATTTTTCCGCAATATTGCTATGCAAAAGCATAGCAATATTCAGAAATGTGCCATTTCCTCGCCCCTGCGGGGCAACCGGAAATGATGCACAAAAACTTCATGCACCGCATCTGCACATTTTCGCGGTGCCCATACATGAAGTTTTATACCATATAAAATACCGGAACACAAGCGCGGCCCGGCGCATAGGGTTTTGCGAGGTGATCCTATGCAGATCTATGTGGTAAAGCCCGGTGATACGCTGTATTCCATCGGCCGGGCGCTTTCTCTCGCGCCGGGGTTCCTTGCGCGCTATAACGGCCTGCGGGAGCCGTACCGGCTGGCCGTGGGGCAGAGTTTGCTTGTCCTGTACCCGGAAAAGGCCGTGACCGTCCGGGCGGGGGATGCGCTGTCGTCCATCGCGGCCTCGTCCGGGACGGATGTGCTGTCGCTATTCCGGATGAACCCGAACCTGTCCGGCTCCGACCAGCTCTATCCGGGGCAGGTTCTCGTGACGCAGCTGGAGCAGAGCCGGACGCGCAGCGCGTTTGTCGGCGGGTACGCGTATCCGTATGTGCAGGAATCCGTTTTGCGCGGCATTCTGCCGTTTGCCGGGGCGCTGATGCCGTTTACCTACGGCTTCACGCCGGAGGGCGCGCTCGTGCCGATGGACGACGAGCGGCTGCTTGCGCTGGCAGGGGGGTACGGCGTGCGGCCGTTTCTGCACCTGTCGACGCTGACGGCAGCCGGAACCTTTTCCGCCGCGCAGGCGGCGGTCGTGCTGCGAAGCGAAGCGCTTCAGCAGACGCTTGCCGAGGCGGTGCTGCAAAAGATGCAGGAAAAGGGCTATATGGGCCTGGACGTGGACTTTGAATATCTGGGCCGGGAGCTGGCAGAGGCATACGCGCAGTTCCTCTCGCGTCTGCACGGGCTGCTTGCGCCCTACGGCCTGCCGCTCATCGCCGCCCTTGCGCCCAAAACCTCCGCCGATCAGCCCGGCACCCTCTACGAGGGCTACGACTACGCCGCTGTCGCCTCTGCCTGCGACGCAGTGTTGCTGATGACTTATGAATGGGGCTACACCTATGGCCCGCCGATGGCGGTGGCGCCGATTGGGGCGGTGCGGCGGGTGGTGGAGTTTGCGCTGACGCAGATGGAGCCAGGAAAGATTCTGCTGGGGTTCCCGAACTATGCTTATGACTGGACGCTGCCGTTCACGGCGGGGGCGACGCGGGCGCAGTCCATCGGGAACGAGGCCGCCCCGCTGCTTGCGGTGCAGTATGGCGCGGAAATTCAATTTGACGAGCAGGCGCAGACGCCGTATTTCACCTATCTGGACGAGGCCGGACAGCCGCACGAGGTCTGGTTCGAGGACGCGCGCAGCGCGCTGGCAAAGTTCGGACTGTTGACGGAATATGGCCTGCTGGGGCTTGGCTACTGGAACTTCATGCGGCCCTTCACGGCCGGCTTCAGCCTGCAGAACTTCCTGTTTTCCATCCTCTGAGCGTCCGCATTGACAAAATCCGGCGGGTGCGGTATGATGAAAAAAACAGCAGAAGGAGGAATCTTTCATGCCCGCATCCAAGGTTTATTTTACAGATTTCCGCTGCCGCAACGGCGTGAGCCAGCTCGATAAGCTTCGGAAGCTGCTGGAAAAATCAGAGTTTTCCCAGATCGACTTTGACGGCAAGTTCGTCGCCATCAAGCTGCACTTCGGTGAGCTCGGCAACCTGTCGTTCCTGCGTGCGAACTATGCCAAGGTCGTCGCCGATTTTATCAAAGAACGCGGCGGCAGGCCCTTCATCACCGACTGCAACACGCTCTATGCCGGCAGCCGCAAAAACGCGCTCGAGCATATGGACACCGCCTACTTAAACGGCTATTCCCCGTTCTCCACCGGCTGTCACGTTATCATCGCCGACGGCCTGAAGGGCTCGGACGATATCGAGGTTCCCGTCGCGGGCGGCGAATACTGCAAGACCGCCCGTATCGGTCGGGCCGTGATGGACGCGGATATCGTGATCTCACTGGCGCACTTCAAGGGCCATGAGGAAGCGGGCTTCGGCGGCGCGCTCAAGAACATCGGCATGGGCTGCGGCTCCCGCGCGGGCAAGATGGCCATGCACGCCGACGGCAAGCCGTATGTCGAAACAGACCTGTGCGTCGGCTGCGGAGCCTGCGCGAAGATCTGCGCGCACAACGGCCCGCAGATCGCGGACAAAAAGTGCCATATTGATCAGAACAACTGCGTCGGCTGCGGCCGCTGCATCGCGGTCTGTCCCAAGGACGCCATCCATCCGACTTTCCAAGCCAGTGTCAGGCTCCTCAACTGCAAGATCGCGGAATATGCCAAGGCCGTGCTGGACGGTCGTCCCAGCTACTGCATCAACATTGTCCGCGACGTTTCGCCGAACTGCGACTGCCACCCGGAAAACGACGTCCCCATTGTCCCGGACGTCGGCATGTTCGCATCCGCCGACCCCGTCGCGCTGGATCTGGCCTGCGCCGAGGCTATCAACCGTCAGCCGGTTCTTCCAAACAGCGCCATCACCGATCTGAAGCACGAGCACGACTGTGACCGCTTCCATGCCGCGCATGACAACACGCACTGGCAGGATCTGATCGAGCACGGCAAAAAGCTCGGCATCGGCCAGGATACCTACGAGCTTGTGACCATCCGCTGAGACGCTAGGGTGTATCTGAAAACTCCCAACGCACCCGGACAGCGGGCCTTTTTGCG
>OJNY01001818.1_pt1 | contig 12279 bp, 13 predicted proteins | sample 1597931 | NCBI WGS metagenome assembly OJNY01 (sample SAMN01915209, study PRJEB22387) | human gut metagenome | isolation source: stool | host: Homo sapiens | place: USA
ATTAGCCAATTCAAAGGATTTAGTTGTCCAGATCAATAGAGACTCCCGGAATAATATCAGAAATATCGTCCAGATAACCGATATTTCCGTCATCTTCCTCATCGTCGTCATCATCATCTTCTTGGGCCATTTCTGCGATCAATTCTTCGAACGCGGCACTGGCGATCTCAAATTCTTCCGGATCGTCCAGACTTTCAAATACCGGATTGCCATCAGCATCCTCAGAATAGATCAATAATAATACTTCGCCGTCTTCGAATTCATCATTTGGCTCCGTTGGAACTACAGCAATGTATTCTTTGCCAAGTTCATGAATTTCCAAAGCGGCAACAGCTTCCATGTCCATGTCATTGCCATCTTCATCTGTCAGAGTGATCACTGCATTAAAGTCGTTATCTTCATTAAAAAATAATGCGTTATTTTTGTCGTTCATTGATATCCTCCATTTTACTATTGCTACATAAGTGCAACAAAATATAATACGTTTTTATTCAAACTTCTCTGTATATCAGGGAGAGAGTTTGAAATGGTTATTTGCTGTTCAAATAGTAACATTAGGGGCATCTGATGTCAAATAAAAAGAATATAAAATAAATGCTCAACTGATATGTAATGACCTCTTGTCAAGTACAAATTAACAGAAATCACCACAAACTTTATTTAATTGTTGCTGAAGGCACCCAGAAAGAGCCTCGGAGTATCAGTTCTCGGCCTTGGCCACTCTGATATACGTGGATTGGTTACCTACAGGTCAATGGTCCGCCGTGAGCTCTACCGTCTAAAAGCGTGGATCACAGATCTCTCTGTACCGACATAGTTGAATCGTAGATAGCTCGAACCTTGAAATGGCCGAAGCCCTTTCAAGATGTCTTCAGTTGTTACTTTGTATTGGCCAGATGTATGTGGCGTAAGCCATCTTACATCTGCTTAATTACCCACCATAACAGCGGGATGATGATGTCAAGGCTGCGCAAGCACCGCCATAGGCGGCTTGGTCTTGACAGTAGCAGCACGATGTTATACCCACGTCAGGCAATGTTATCTGTCATCATGCCCCACATGAAGCATGCAAGTTCCCTTGCGATTGCTGTTTTGGCTACATTATGTTTCTTATACTTATTAAGCACCATCTTGTAGTATCGGCGTCTTAGACGCTCGTTAGCTTTGTCAGCATAAGCGATGACTGCAGGTGTATTCCCTGACTGACGGGACTTCAGTTCTTTGGATTTGAAACCAACCTGTCCTCTTGCATAGCATTGTGACGCTTCTGTTAGGAGTAGCCGTACATGCCTGTTTCCTGCTTTGGTAATTCCTAGTCTGTTCTGATCATCGCCGCTGGAATCTTCACCAGGTACAAGACCGAGGTAAGAAGCAAAGTGCTGGGCAGAAGCAAAGCGCTTGAAATCACCGACTTCAACCAGAACAGAAAGTGCAGTATGTGTCTTCACACCGATGAAGCAGCAAAGCTTTTTCACTGCTTCCTTGTATTCATCCTGTGTTGCAAGCTCCTCAATACGCTTATCCAATCGTTCAATCTTGTCTGATAGTGTCTGGTATGTCAGCAGGTATTCGTCGAGGATCTCCTTGTACAGAGCCTCAGGAGTTAAGGCCTTAAGCCATTTAAGATGAGCTGCTGTCCAATGACTTTTTCCGTCATAGCGATAGTTATGGCGTAAACAGAACGCAAGAATCTGCTGCTTCACTTTTTTCAGTGCTAGTTTGTGATCGTCCCTCATGCGCAGGAATTCTTTTGTTTCTTCATCCTTTGCAGTTGGGATATGAACAGGGCTGTAGTTATGCTGTGCAAGACATTTGGCAATGATTTCAGCATCACGTCTGTCTGTTTTTATACGCTTTTTACTACGCTGTTCAAGCATTGTAGTAGGAGCGAGAATAATGCATTTTACATTGTTCGCCGTTAATTGGTGATACAAAGTATAACCGAAGCAGCCAGCCTCATAACCGCATATGAAGTTAGCATCGTCTCCGTAGATGGTTCTAAGAAACTCCAGATAGTTCAGAACTTTTTTGTAATCAGCTTCTGTCCTCTGGTAGTGAGAAGCCTTTTCGGCTTCAATTGTGTAAGCACAAAGTGAAAAACTTTCCTTGTGAACATCCATTCCTACGTAAACTGTGTTATAATTCATTTGATGACCTCCCTTTGTATGCGGTAATCCCTGTTACTATTTGCTTTTGACAATCATTAGTATACAGGTAAATCCACGAAGTTACAAAGTGGAGGTCATTACATATTGTCTAAAAAGGCTTTCGAGTGAAAAATATTCACGGGATGATTTCTTGACAAATAAGAAGCATATTGCTACAATCAGTTTTAGTGTATTTAAGAGTTATATTGATGCACGGAAAGAGGTATTTCATGAAGAAGAGGATTTTATCAATTTTAGTGGATAACACTTCGGGTGTATTAAGTCGTGTTGCCGGTTTATTTAGCCGAAGAGGTTATAATATAGACAGTCTGACAGTTGGAGAGACGCAGAATCCTGCATACTCTCGCATGACCGTAGTTGTCCGTGGGGATGACCAGGTTTTGGATCAGATTGAGAAACAGGTGGCAAAGTTAGAAGACGTTCGTGCCGTGAAGGTATTAAAGCATGGTGAGCGCGTATGCCGTGAGTTAATTTTAGTGACGGTTGCCGTAGAAGCAGATCAAAGACCGGCAGTAGTGGCTATTGCTGATATTTTCCGTGCTAAGATCGTTGATGTCGGAGTAGATACTCTGATGATCGAATTGACAGGTAACCAGAATAAGCTGGATGCATTTGTGAAGCTGTTAAATGGTTATGAGATCAAGGAGATGGTTCGGACAGGCATTACCGGACTGAGTCGTGGAGCCAGAGATATGTTTGATGAGTTTGATGTGGACTTCGACAGCTAATACATAAGTGAAACGCCATTACTTGGATGAATTTGTACTGAGACAGAATGTATCAGGGAGGTCATGCAAGACAGCGCTTTGCATAAATTACATTTTATATTTAGGAGGAAAATATAATGGCAGCAAAGATTTTTTATCAAGATGATTGTAACTTGTCCTTATTGGATGGAAAGACGATCGCTATCATTGGATATGGTAGCCAGGGTCATGCACATGCATTGAACTTGAAGGAATCCGGATGCAATGTCATCATCGGTCTTTATGAAGGTTCTAAGTCATGGGCTAAGGCAGAGAAGCAGGGCTTTAAGGTATACACAACTGCAGAGGCTGCTAAGCAGGCTGATATCATTATGATCCTTATCAATGATGAGAAGCAGGCTGATATGTATAAGAAGGACATTGAGCCAAACTTGGAAGCAGGTAATATGTTAATGTTCGCTCATGGTTTCAATATTCATTATGGATGTATCGTACCTCCGGCTGATGTTGATGTTACAATGATCGCACCTAAGGCTCCAGGTCATACAGTACGTTCTGAGTATCAGGCTGGTAAGGGAACACCTTGTCTTATCGCTGTAGAGCAGGATGCTACAGGTAAAGCACAGGATATCGCACTTGCATATGCACTTGGTATTGGTGGAGCAAGAGCCGGTGTTCTTGAGACAACATTCCGTACTGAGACTGAGACAGACCTTTTCGGTGAGCAGGCAGTACTTTGCGGTGGTGTTTGTGCATTGATGCAGGCTGGTTTCGAGACATTGTGCGAAGCTGGTTATGATCCTAGAAACGCTTATTTCGAGTGTATCCATGAGATGAAGCTGATCGTAGACTTGATCTATCAGTCAGGTTTCGCAGGAATGAGATATTCTATCTCTAACACAGCAGAGTATGGTGATTATATTACAGGACCAAAGATCGTTACAGAGGATACTAAGAAGGCTATGAAGCAGATCCTTTCTGATATTCAGGATGGTACTTTTGCAAAAGACTTCTTATTGGATATGTCCCCAGCAGGTCGTCAGGTTCACTTCAAAGCTCTTAGAAAGCTTGCTTCTGAGCATCCTTCAGAGAAGGTTGGCGAGGAGATCCGTAAGCTTTACAGCTGGAACAATGAGGATGACAAGCTCATCAATAACTAATTTGAGAAGAAGGGAGAGAATACTATGGCGGCAGGAGTATTAGTGATAGCAGTTGTTGTAGTAGCGGTTGTTGTCGTTGTTGCGGCAACGGCTGCAATTATAGCGGCTGTAAAGAACACTTTACATGACGAGGATGAGTAGTATACTCTCTTGCAATACGGAAGGGGACTGTCTGACTAAGGATCAGGGATTCAATGACGCTTAGTACGACAGTCCCTTTTATTTAAAGGATTATTACAGTTCAATAGGAAGGCAATAGATTTATGTATACATTGGAGTTTGATACAGAAATACCGAAAATATGTATTCCCATCGTTGGAACGAAAGAAGAAGAGATTATAAAGACAGCAGAGGATCTGGTTGCAGCGAAGGTGGATCTGATAGAATGGCGCGCAGATTATTGTTCGTGTATTTTAGAGGATGAGCGTCTGTGCTTGTTTCTGCAGAAACTGCGACGCAGCACGGGGTCTACACCGTTACTGTTTACGATACGTACTACTGCCGAGGGTGGTGAGCTGACAATATCGTTTGAACAATATATACATACGCTTCAAGTAGCGGCACAGTCTGAATGTGTGGATTATATTGATGTGGAGATGTTTTGGTGGGATAGAGCGCTTTCGGAATCTGAGTCTGTAACAGAAGGAACGATCCGAGAGGCAGTTCAGGCATTACAACAGCATGTGAAGGTGATTGGATCCTATCATGACTTTCAGGGAACGCCACAGGAGATGCAGATTACAAAACGACTTTTGGCAATGCATGAAAATGGTGCGGATATTCCTAAGATGGCGGTGATGCCGCAGAGAAAAGAGGATGTGTTGACGTTAATGTGTGCAACGCTGCAGGCGAAGAGACAGATACCGGACACACCGGTTATTACTATATCGATGGGCGCACTAGGGGCAGTCAGCCGCGTAGCAGGTGCTAATTTTGGATCAGCAGTTACATTTGGCTGCTATGGAGAAACAAGTGCACCGGGGCAGATTCCTTTGGAGGAGCTTCGGGTTGCATTGAAGCGATTACAGATTTCATAGAAGAAGCTGTTTGTGCGCTGCATAGCGGTGTAAAATGGCATAATGATATAGTAGAAAGAAATGGAGGAGCACGGTGAAAACACAGTTAAAAGAACATATATTTTTGATCGGTTTTATGGGCGTAGGCAAAACGGCTACATCCCATGCGCTTAGTAAATTATCGGGCGCAAAGGAATTTGATACCGATCAAATGATCGTGAAACAGGAGCATAAATCGATTCCGGATATTTTTGCTGAAGAGGGGGAGGAATATTTTCGCCAGAGAGAGACAGAAATATTGACAAGGCTGCGTGATCTGGAGCCGGGGATCATTTCGTGTGGCGGTGGCATGGTGATGCGCGAGGTGAACGTGGACAAGATGAAGGAGCAGGGCAAGATCGTGCTTCTTACGGCAACGCCGGAGACGATTTATGAGCATGTTAAAGACAGTACAAACCGTCCGCTCCTTAATGGAAATATGAATATACCGTATATTACAAAGATGATGGAAGCAAGAGAATCAAAGTATTGTGCAGCGGCTGATATTGTTATAGAGACAGATGGCTGTACGCCGAAGCAGGTTGCACAAAAATTACTTGAAAAATATGCTCAAATAGGATAAACTGTATACAGGATTTTGCGTAGTAATCAAGACGCATATACAATTAAGGAGGATTTTTATCATGGTATCAGCAGGTGATTTCAGAAATGGTTTGACCATTGAATTTGAGGGAAATGTATATCAGGTTATTGAGTTTCAGCATGTTAAGCCTGGTAAAGGTGCAGCATTTGTCCGCACAAAGTTAAAGAATATTAAGAGTGGTGGAGTTGTAGAGAAAACATTCCGTCCGACAGAGAAGTGCCCACAGGCACATATTGAGCGTGCAGATATGCAGTATTTGTACAGTGATGATATGTATCACTTTATGAATGTCGAGACATATGATCAGATTGATATGACGGCGGATCAGGTTGGCGATTCCTTGAAATTTGTCAAAGAGAATGAGATGGTTAAGATGCTTTCTCATGGTGGAGAGGTATTTGCAATTGAGCCACCATTGTTTGTTGAGCTTGAAGTAACAGAGACAGAGCCAGGATTTAAGGGCGATACAGCAACAGGTGCTAATAAGCCGGCTACTGTTGAGACTGGAGCACAGGTAAATGTGCCATTGTTCGTTGAGACTGGAGATAAGATCCAGATCGATACTCGTACAGGTGAATATTTGAAGCGTGTATAATTATTACGCATAGGATAGGAGGCGCAATTCATAAGGAATCATGTATTCCTGGGGGTTGCGCCTTTTGTGCAGAAATAAGAAGAGGATAGACATGAAATATAAATTAGTCATTTTTGATATGGATGGGACGATACTAAATACGCTAGAAGATCTGACTGACAGCACGAATGCAACGCTGGAGCATTTCGGTTATCCGGTTCATTCCATAGAGGATGTCAGACATTTCGTGGGCAATGGGATCCGTAAACTGATCGAAAGGGCCGTGCCATCGGGACTTAGTACAGAACGGATTGATGAAGTACATCGATATTTTTTGGACTACTATGCGAAGCACTGTGCGGACAAGACGAAACCGTATGATGGGATTTTAGACTTGATCCGTACGTTGCGAAAAGAAGGCTGCAAAACGGCAGTTGTGTCCAATAAAGCAGATATGGCAGTGCAGGAATTGTGTAAAGATTATTTCGATGGTCTGTTTGATTTCGCTGTCGGAGAGAGAGAAGGTGTCAGACGTAAGCCGGCACCGGACGCAGTAGAGCATGTTTTGGATACCTTGCAGATCACAAAGAAAGATGCAGTGTATATCGGTGATTCAGAGGTTGATGTGCAGACGGCGATCAATGCGGGATTAGACAGTGTGATCGTTTTGTGGGGCTTCCGAGAGAGAGAACTACTAGAACAGTATGGCGCCAAAGTCTTTGCACAGGATACGAAAGAATGCCTGCGCTTGTTACAATAAAAAGGATTGGAAAAGAGGAAAAGATGAGAACAAAAAGAAAGAAACAGATCATATGGGAAGTAATAATTTTGTTTGTGCTGGTAGCAGCTGCTGTTGGTGCAGTGCAGTTCAAACGGATCCATGAACAAAAGATGGCAGAAAAGAATGCCGTACAGAAAGTAAAATCGGTAGATGATCTTGCGGGGCGTAAGATTGGTGTACAGATTGGTACAACGGGAGATATCTATTCAACGGATTATGCCAAGGAAAATAAAGGTACCGAGGTAGAGCGTTACAACAAAGGAGCCGATGCCATTCAGGCACTGAAAGTTGGCAAAATCGATTCTGTTATTATTGATGAGCAGCCGGCAAAAGCTTATTGTGAAAAGAATCCGGAATTAAAGATCTTAAAAGATGAGTTCGCAAATGAGGACTATGCAGTATGTGTTGCCAAAGGAAATGATACGCTGCGCGAGCAGATCAATCAGGCGTTGGACGAGATCACAAAAGATGGCACGATGCAGAAGATCAATGATTATTATATCGGTGTGAATGCCGGCAAAGATCGTTATCAGGCAGATCCAAAAAATCCGAAAAAGAAAAAATTGACGATGGCGACCAATGCAGAATTTCCACCATATGAATACTATGATAAGGGAAAAATTGTTGGTATTGATGCGGATATGATGCAGGCAGTATGTGATCGCCTTGGTATGGACCTAGAGATTCAGAACATGGATTTTGATTCGATCATTACGGCTGTTACTTCCGGTAAAGTAGATGTAGGTGCCGCCGGAATGACTGTGACAGAGGATCGTCTTAAAAATATTGATTTCACCAACAAATATACAACAGCCAAACAGGTTGTTATCGTAAAAGGAACTAAGTCGGTTGTGAAGAAACAGACTTTCCGAGAGGCATTTTATAATAACTTTGTCAAAGAACATCGTTATGAATATTTGTTAAAAGGTTTTGGCAATACACTGGTTATCACGTTCTTTGCGATCATTATTGGTATTGTATTTGGTCTGATCATTTCCCTGATCCGTACCAGCCATGATCGTAACGGTTCTTGGCCAATATTGAATGCGCTGTGCAGGATCTATATCACAGTAATGCGAGGGACGCCTGCTGTTGTACAGTTGATGATCATTTATTACGTTATTTTGACTTCGGTACAAAACAAGATAGTAGTGGCGATCATTGGATTTGGATTGAACTCTGCAGCATACGTTTCAGAGGTTATGCGTTCCGGTATTATGTCCGTCGATCAGGGACAGTTTGAAGCGGGACGAAGCCTTGGTTTAAACTATTGGCAGACAATGCGCAGTGTCATTATTCCACAGGCATTTAAGAATATTTTGCCGGCACTTGGTAACGAGTTTATCGTACTGATCAAGGAGACTTCTATCAGTGGATATATTGGTATGATGGATCTGACGAAGGGTGGAGATATTGTCCGTAGTATTACGTATGAAGCATATATGCCACTATTTGCCGTAGCTATTGTCTATCTTGTGACAGTAATGATCCTGTCGGCCGGTGTCAATAAGTTGGAACGTAAATTACGAAACAGCGAACGTTAATGCAGCAACAGGGGAGAATAAATATGAGTAATAAAATAGAAAAAGATAATGTTTTGATCGATGTACATGATTTGCATAAAGCCTTTGGAGAACACCAGGTTTTAAAGGGGATTGATATTCAGATCTGCAAAGGTGAAGTGATTGCGATCATTGGCCCATCCGGTTGTGGTAAATCAACCTTTCTGCGGTCATTAAATCTGTTAGAAGTACCGACAGATGGTATTATTTCCTTTGAGGGAACGGATATTACGGATGCATCTGTTGATATTGATGTCATGAGAGAAAAGATCGGAATGGTATTCCAGCAGTTTAATCTGTTTCCGAATATGACGATCAAAGAAAATATTATGCTAGCACCGGTAAAGCGGAAGAAGATGAGCAAAGAAGATGCCGAAAAGAAGGCCTTGGAGCTGTTGACACGCATAGGCCTGTCCGATAAAGCGGACAGCTATCCGTCACAGCTGTCCGGCGGGCAGAAACAGCGTGTTGCCATTGTGCGTGCACTTGCTATGAATCCGGATGTCATGTTGTTTGATGAGCCGACGTCAGCTTTGGATCCTGAGATGGTAGGTGAGGTACTTGCTTTAATGAAGGAGCTCGCGGCAGAGGGAATGACGATGGTTGTAGTAACGCATGAGATGGGTTTTGCGAGAGAAGTGGCAAGTCGTGTCCTCTTTATTAATGATGGTACTATTCAGGAAGATGAAACACCGGAAGAGCTGTTTGATCATCCTAAAAATGCGAGATTACAGGAGTTTTTATCCAAAATATTATAATTGTCTTATGAAGAAAGTATTATTGGTAACGAGGGTGAGTGGTTTCATACCGCAGCATGAAATGAAACATGTGCGTATACTACAGGATATGGGATATGAGGTACATTATGCATCCGATTTTAATAATGTAGTGTATGGCAAAGATAATCACAGATTGGACGGGACCGGAGTGATAAGGCATCAGATCGATTTTGTCAAGTCACCGTTTTCACGTCAAGTGAAGAAAAGTTATCTGCAATTGGTAGAGCTTCTTATGGAAGAAGAGTTTGCAATGATTCACTGTCATATGCCGATGAGTGGAGTTGTAGGCCGCTTGGCAGCGCAGAAGGTATATCGACAGACCGGACGTCATGTGCCGGTATTATATACGGCACATGGTCTGCATTTCTATACCGGAGCGCCGCTTCGCAATTGGCTGTATTATCCGGTGGAGTACTTTTTGGCACGTTATACGGATCGGCTGATCGTCATCAATCACGAAGATTATGATAGAGTTCAGTCATTTCCGGTGCGCGGATGCGTGGTATATGTGCCCGGTGTCGGTGTGCCGCTGCCTGAAGAAACAACTCCGAATGCCAGAGTAATGCGGGAAACGACGCCAAAGATGTTATTAAGTGTAGGGGAGTTGTCCGCGCGTAAAAATCATCAGCTTATGATAGAGGCAATGGCATTGCTTCGTGATCTGGATCTGAGATATGTTATTTGTGGAACCGGTGACAAGCAGAAAATGTTACAGCAGCGTATCCTGGAGCTAGGGTTGGAGCACCGGGTCTTTCTGGCAGGATATCAGGAGAATATTTCAGAATGGCTTGCCCGTGCAGACTGTTTTGTACTGCCTTCCTATCAGGAGGGGCTTCCGGTTGCGGTGATGGAAGCAATGGCCGCAGGGCTGCCGGTGATCGCATCGGATATCCGCGGAGTGAATGACCTGATCGAGCATACCAAAGGCGGTTATTTAGTACAGGGATTTGATCCGGAAGATTATGCGGTTAAGATTCGCCGCATGTTTACGGAAAAAGATGCAGAAAGTGCAGTCCCACGTGATGTGCGCAGAAACTTGATGGGAGAGTGGAACAAAAAGCGTGTGAAACAATTTTCTACACAAGTGGTGGATCAACAAATGAGAGCACTGTATCAAGAAGTGCTGCAGGAAGACAATGCAGGAAGGAGAAGGCGTTGATGGCACATACAGCAAAAGTATTGACCATTGCGGTTGCGGCATACAATGTCGCGCCATACATTGCACAATGTTTGGATTCTTTTGTGGATGAGAAACTCCTTCCGGCATTGGATATTGTGGTGATCGACGATGGATCTACGGATGCTACGGCACACATAGTGAAAAAATATATCAACAGATTTCCAGAGTCTTTTCGTCTTGTTTCGCAGGAAAATGGTGGTTATGGTGCCGCGGTCAATCATGCGCTGGCACTGGCACAGGGAGAATATTTCAAGACAGTAGATGGAGATGATTGGGTAGATACAAAAGAACTCTTGACAGTTGTATGCTATTTGATGGATAATAGAGAAAGATCAGATGTTGTCGTGACAGATTATTGTTGGGTACGTCATCGTGATGGAAAGGAAATACGCCGGATCAAGACTGATTTCGCACAGAAGCAATATCAACATATCTATTCCTTTGATGAAATAGCAGATAAGGTTTATCTTAATATGCATGCAGTGACGATTCGAACCGCCTTGCTGCAGTCGCACAATATTCAGTTGGATGAGCATTGTTTTTATGTAGATGCACAGTATGTTTTGAGACCGGTGCCTTATATCGAGACAGTTGTATTTTTGCCGGGGATAGTATATCAATATCGACTGGGAACAGATGGTCAGAGTATGAATTTAGAGAGTATGCAGAAGAATTATTTGCAGCATGAAAAGGTACTACAAAGCATTATTCGTTTATATGAACAGGAAGACAAAAGTAGTTTGGCGAAAAGAGCGTATCTTGCCAAAGGGGCAGCAAAATTAATGACAAGTCAAGTTAAAATTTATTTGAGTTTTCAATCAAGCCGCCGCTGGAAAATGAAGATCAAACAGCTTGTAGACACAATCGAAGCGAACAATCCCGAAATATTTCATGCCTGCAACAACCGTGCAGTAAAATTATTATATCGCACAAACTATAGGATCTATCCTGCAGCAAGTTTCTTGTTGAGACTGCAACACACATTGCACTATAGATAAGTCACATCATGTTAGAGTTACCAAAATACAGTGAGGAGAGGACATATGGCAAGTAAGATCGAGGAGATACAGGGTAAAACGTTAGACAGAACAAAAACGGTTATTCATCATTTTATATTCCCGGATAATGAGGACATGGATTCTAATTACGCCCAGATCTATTTTCGCTGGACCAGACAGCAGCCGGAATGCAGACATGGAAAAGTTAGGATACCGGCCGATTGTTCGTTGTCGACGTGTTCCTTTTTTAATATCTTTCCGGCTGGAAAATGGAATAAATATGCGGATATTCACACTTATACATTTCAGATTTTATTGCGTGGATCGGCAAAGATTTATTTGTGGGAGACCGGTTTTGATGAGGAAGAGGGGGTAGATCGTAAATTATTGGGGATGAAACGTACGATTTCCGATGAAACCAGATTATATGAATTTGGTTTTATGGCTGATGCACTGGATAATAATATATTTATTGTAATTGATGCGGAATCAGATTGTGAATTGTACGGTGGTAAATGCTGCTAAGTGGAATGTTATCTATCGTACACTTCCATTCTATTCGGTTCGCACAAACATGCAAGTAAAAATGGGCCTTCCCAAAAGGAAAGCCCACTGTATGGTATTGCTGATACTCAGATAGCTGCACAGAAGTTCGCAAGGCGCTGCCAAAGCAAGTAGTTGTCGTAGCTCATGCGTACCTTTTCGGGTACA
>OJNY01001825.1_pt1 | contig 12249 bp, 9 predicted proteins | sample 1597931 | NCBI WGS metagenome assembly OJNY01 (sample SAMN01915209, study PRJEB22387) | human gut metagenome | isolation source: stool | host: Homo sapiens | place: USA
TTCGTGATGGTGTTGATCTCACCCCAGGAGCGTTCGCGCAGCACGCGAGTCTCCTCCCATTTCGCTTTCGGCAGGGCCATCGTGGCCGCCGTCTCACGCGTACGCACGTACGGCGAAACGAGGTAGCGGTCGAACAGCGGCTGCTGCGCGACGAGCCAACGGCCGATGCAGTCGGCCTGCTTGCGTCCGGTGGCGGTGAGCCTCCACGAACGGTCCGGCACGGTGACATTGTCCTGCGTATACAGCGAGTTGTCACCCTGTTCGCCGGCGCTGATGATGACGTTCGCCTCCGACTCGCCATGTCGGATCACATACAGATCAAGGGGCATTCCCATATTCGTTTATTCCTTCGCTTTCATCCACATCCTGCGCGCACGTTCCTTGTTCCGCCGTTCATTCGGCCGGTGGCGCGCATCATCATTGAATGCTTCCACCGTAGCTGATTCGCGCGTGTTTCGCACGCGCGGACACGTCGATTTCACGATTGGCACACCCGAATTTCGCGGTGCCGTCACCGGCGGTTCACCGCAACCGGCGTGGTAGACGCCGTGATCGCAATCACTCCGGCCAGATGCCGTTCTGCGCGTACTTGGTGCGGTACTCCCCCGGCGTCATGCCGGAATGTTTTTTGAACACCTTCGAGAAGTGGCTTTGCGACCGGTATGCGAGGATCTGGGCGATCTCGTCGAAGCTGTATTCCGAGTATTTGAGCATGTTCTCGGCCGCTTCCATACGCTTGTCGGTGATGTATTGCGATATGGCCGTGCCCGTTTCGCGTTTGAACAGCTCCGACAGATACGTGGGATTCAGATGCACATGCTCGGCGAGGATGGGCACGGTGATTTTCTCATGCAGATGGTAGTGGATGTAGTCCAGGCATTCGTTGACGGCTTTGGAATGTGTTTCCGCCTTCTGCATGTCGGCCATGGCCCATGTGAAGAATGTCATCATGTCGGTGTGCAGGCGGCGCACGTCGTCGGGCGTTTTGCAGTTTTCCAGGTTCTGGATGTACAGGTCGGAGGCGTTGTAGGCGTCCTCCTCGTCCATACCGCCTTCGATGGCGAAACGTGTGGCGAGCGTGATGGTGGTGACGAACCGGTATTTCGCGTTTTTGAGCGGATCGTCCGACAGGTAGCCGTACAGTCCGGAGTCCCACAGACGTGTGCTTTCGGCGATGGCGTTGATGTCGCCGGAACGCATCATGTCGTATTGCTTCATTTCCTCGACGTACCGGTGGTGCCGAACACGATCCTCGCGGGAGAGGAAGTCCAAGTATCTCAGCTTCGCTTCGTCAACAACAGCCATGATTCTCCCCGCTATTTCCGATCGTCCAAATCGAATCCTCCCTCAAGGATAAAGCTCTTCAGCAGCTTCGTGGCGAGAAGATTCGCCGTGAATTGGGAGACCGGACTATCCGGCTTATCGAAAAACGCCTTTGCCAAAGACCTGTTAACCGACGCTTTCAACCGGTCGAATCGTCCGAATTCGTTCAGGGTTGTCTCTGTAAGGTCAAGCCGCATCATCTCGTTGAGCAACGCCCCATCCACGTCAAACGCCTTGGTGATTTGCTCCACTTGGCTGTTTTTGGCGCTGTTCGCGTAATATGTGATGTAGTCGCGTAGCGTCTTGCCTTCCTCCAACTCGATTTCGCCACGTTCCACATCATGCATGAACAGTTCGGCATACCGTTGTTCCTCTTGGCTGAGCGAAGCGAACGACTTATGCAACTCCTCCTCGGCTGATGCCAACAGGGCCGGATCGCCTCCGCCAAGCGCCTTGAGCCATTTGGTGAAGTTGGCGTTCATGTAATCCGTATCAATCAATCCTGTATCTATCTCAGTGATATGGCCGTCAAGTTCATATGGTGCTTCCGGACCGCTGCCGGAACCTTCGCCACTGCTGAACATTTCCTTATACCGCTGTACAAGAATCAGATATGTCCGTTCATCAAGCTTCGGCCGCACAACCTCCACGGATCCATCGTCATGGGTGACGGAGTATTCCTGCTGTTCCCAAGTGAAACCTTGCACTTTGGCGGATTCCAGGAAATCATTGAGTTCCACGAACAGTTTTGCGAACTTGCGGCATGCCTCCACCGATTCCGGCAGTCGCATGAAATCTTCCACGCCTCCGGCACTGAACACGGAGGCGATTTCTTCGAAACGCGCATCCATCAGGCGCACGTTTTCCGGCAGTTTCTGCACGAACAGATCGAGCGGCTTGTCTCCGGAATACAGTTTTACCGCCGCTTCGATATACCCCTTCATGGTGTGTGGCTTGCGGTAGTAGCGAATAGTTCCGAAAGGCTTATCGGGACCGAACAGTCGATTCGTGCGACTGAACGCCTGGATGATGTTCTCATAGTCGATGATTTTGTCGAGGTACAGCGTGTTGACCCACTTGGAGTCGAAACCTGTCAGCATCTGATCAACCACGATCAGCAGATCCAGCCGTTTCTCACGGTGCTGGTCGACCGTCAGGTATGGACGCTTGTGGGAAAGCCGCGCGGTGATGTCTTTCTTCATCTTCGGCCATGTGGGGATGATGAAATCCTTGTCGAACAGTTCGTTGTAATCGCCGATGATTTCCTTAAGCGCATCCTCCTTGAGGATTGCGCCGTCGGAATTGTCGACGTTGGGGTCGAACAGCGCGGTCACGTGCATCTGCGGAGCACGTTCCTTGAACAGATGGTAATAGCTGATCGCCTCGGGAATGGAACTCGTGGCCAGCATCGCATGGAATTTGTTGCCTCTGCTCAGCAATGGGAATTGGTCGAGAATATCCTCCACGACCTTGTCTTCATGTGGCGTGCCTTGCGCATACTGCGCTGCGGTCAGATAGTCCTCAATGCCTTTGACATGTTCTCCGGCCTGCGTTTCCATGGGTCCTATCGGCATTTGCTTCGGATCCATGTAATGGTAGAACACCTCAGCTTTCGCCGGATCTGCCTGGGCTTCCTCAACCGTCGCGGCTTTCGCTTTCTGCAACGCGACCGCTTGACGAACATCCTTGTCTCGGTAGGTCAACACCATGTACGGGTCGAATCCGAGCACATTGCCATCGCGGATGCCGTCGGCGATGCTGTATCGGTGAAGGCAATCGCCGAACACCATTGATGTGGTCGCGCCCTTCTTACGGTTCTCCTCATGAATCGGAGTGCCCGTGAAACCGAAATACAATGCGTTCGGGAAGGAATGGCGAATATCCTGCAGCATTTCGCCGAACGTGGAACGATGGCATTCGTCGATAATGAATACGATGCGTTTGCCGGCGAGCTTCTTCACTTCCTCTTCGGTGATATGCCCCTCGCCCGCTTTGATGTTGCTCATTTTCTGGATGGAGGTGACGATGAGCGTGTCTTTGGGGTCGATGCTTGCCAGTTTCGATTTGAGCACATCCGTGTTTTCCGTGCCCTGCACATCATCGGCATCATCCGCGAACGACCGGTATTCCAGCAGCGACTGCGTGCCCAATTCGACACGGTCCATGAGGAAGACCACCTTGTCGGCATCTTTCGAGCCAGCGATGAGCTGCGCAGCCTTGAAGCTGGTCATGGTTTTGCCCGAGCCAGTGGTGTGCCACACATAACCGCCCGGACGGCCCGGCGTGCCGCTTGGCACCGGCTCATCCCATTTGCAGGTGCGTACACGGTCGGAAATGGCGTTCACCGCCTGGTATTGGTAGCTGCGTAGCACTTTGAGGCATCCGTCTGCGGAATCGGCGACCGTATAGAACCCGATGAGCTGGTGTGCCATGGGAATGGATAGCAGATCAGATGTGAAACGCTTCCATTCATCCTGCCCGACATGGTTGTTCGCCGCTATGGGCTCATTGTTGAAGTCAGCCCAGTGGAAGAAGTAGTTGCTGTTGAAATCGCCTTCACCGGGATTGGCGAAGTACACGGCATCATCCGGATTCATGGCCACGAAGACCTGCACGAGTCTGAACAGCCCGGTGAACACGCCTTCATGCGCGTATTTGGCGATTTGATTGGTGGCCTGGCTTATGGGAATGCCGCTTTTCTTCAGTTCGATATGGATGACCGGCATGCCGTTGATGAGCAGGCAGACGTCTCCTCTACGATCGTTCAGCATTTTGTTTTTTGCCGGATACATCGGCTGTCTTGCGATTTGGTACCGGCTTTGCCCAGCGGCGATTTCCTGGCGATCGTAGATCTTCAGGCTGATTTCCTTACCGAAATGTGCTGTGTCTGCGGGATTGTCACGTTTGATGGACACGGTTTTGCCGTTGATGAAGGAGTTCAACGCCAATGGCGTGCGCAATGTTTCGATCTGTTCAAGGATCTGCGCCATCTCACCCTTGGTAAGGCGCTGCCCGTTCAGGCGATCAATGCCTTTGTTGTTGTCGAATAGGATGTTAGCCCAGTTGTCGATGAGATCCTGTTCAGTCGGGTATTCCAACACACCATCGGTCCACCCATGGCGTTTCAGCACCGCGACCAGATCGTCTTCGAAATCCGATTCCTTATCGTAGAACATGTTCCATCTCCCCGAACGCACCATCACTTTTCCGAGCTCAATCTTACGAGCGCAACCCCTAACATCCAAGAAACAACACCACAATACTTACGCTGATGAAGGGTGATGAGCGAGTCCAGATGGTCGAAGAACGCGCCGATTCGGCGTTGCTCCATCAGGGATGGCAGAGGCAAAAGGAGATCTGAATATTCTTGCGCGTTGATGCCGGGCTGCCCTGAACGCTGAGAAGTAAGCAAAACAAACTGCTTATACCGTTCAGTCAGTGTGCTCTGAAAGATGAAACCAGCATCTGCCTCATCTGAAACATGCGCTCGAATAAGGAAACCGGCATAATACGTTTTCCCGTCTGATGCCTTATACAGGTAGGTTTTACCTACGCTGGCCCCGGTTCGTGCAAATAATATATCGCCTTCTTTGAGTAGATACCTGTCATCAATCGGATTATTGATATCAGGCGAAGATAAATCATCCGTACGGAATTCACGAGTTTGATCATCTATATCAGTGATTCGAAGATACTTTTTCTCACCATCGAAATCCGAAGCAGCCGCATTCAAACCGTACTCGAATCCAGAAGCAACTTCCCCCAGCTTACGCTGTTCCCAAGCGGGGGTGCGGTATTCTTGTGAAAGATGTGCAGTCGCTCGTGGAGCCGCGCATTTTGCCGGCACCGCAATGAGGAGGGATAGATGAACAAGCAGCAGCTCGCTTCGAAAATCTGGGAGTCCGCCAATAAGATGCGTTCCAAGATTGAGGCGAACGAATACAAGGATTACATTCTTGGCTTCATCTTCTACAAATTCCTTTCAGAAAACGAGCTGATGCGCTTGAAGGACACCGATTTCACCGAGGATGACCTGCTGCTGCTTACGGAGGATAATCCGGACATTGTGGAAGGCGTACAGGATGAGTGCGGCTACTTCATCTCCTATGACAACCTGTTCTCCACATGGGTCAAAAAGGGCAACGATTTCGAGATTTCCAACGGGCGTGATGCGCTTTCGGCGTTCTCCCGCAACATCAATCCGGCGCGTAAGAGAGTGTTCGACGGTATTTTCGACACCCTGCAGACCGGACTTTCCAAGCTTGGCACCGATGCGAGAAGTCAGTCCAAGGCCGCACGAGACCTGATTTATCTCATTAAGGACATTCCGATGGATAGCCGTCAGGATTATGACGTGCTCGGATTCATTTACGAATATCTCATCAGCAATTTTGCCGCCAATGCGGGCAAGAAGGCCGGTGAATTCTACACACCGTCCGAGGTCTCCCAGCTGATGAGCGAAATCGTCGCATGGCATTTGCAGGGGCGCGAGCAGATCAAGATCTACGATCCAACATCCGGTTCCGGCTCTTTGCTGATTCATATTGGCCAGTCTGTGGCTCGGCGCAATGGCAATCCGGATTCCATCATGTATTACGCGCAGGAACTCAAGGAGAACACCTACAACCTGACGCGTATGAATCTGGTGATGCGCGGTATTCTTCCCGACAACATCGTCGCCCGCAACGGCGACACCTTGGAAGACGACTGGCCGTGGTTCGACACGTTGGAGAACAAGGAGGAAACATACAATCCGTTGTTCGTGGATGCGGTGGTTTCCAACCCTCCCTACTCGCAGAATTGGGATCCCACTGACAAGGAGATCGATCCACGCTTCAGCTATGGCATAGCACCGAAGTCCAAGGCGGATTATGCGTTCCTGCTCCATGACTTGTACCATCTGCGTGCCGATGGCATCATGACCATCGTTCTGCCGCACGGTGTGCTGTTCCGCGGTGGCGAGGAAGGCCAGATTCGTAAGAATCTGATTGAAAACCACCATATTCAGGCGATTATCGGCCTTCCGGCGAATATTTTCTTCGGTACGGGCATCCCCACCATCGTGATGGTGCTGCGCAAGAAACGCGATGACGACAGGGTGCTCATTGTTGACGCGTCGAAACATTTCATCAAGGACGGCAAGAACAACAAGCTACAGGCTTCTGACATCAAACGCATTGTCGACGTGGTGTCGAACAACCGCACGGTGCCCAAATTCAGCCGTCTGGTGTCCATTGACGAGATTCGCGCCAATGATTACAACCTCAACATTCCCCGGTATGTTGATTCGTCTGAGAATGCGGAGACGTGGGATGTGTACGCTTCGATGTTCGGTGGCGTTCCGAAGAGCGAAGTCGAGCAGCTTGGGGAATATTGGAACGCCTGGCCGAGTCTGAAGGCTGAGCTGTTCCGTGATAATGGTGCTTGCTATGCCTGTGACCATGATGATATCGCCACTGTGGTGCGCAATAATGCCGACGTACAGGCGTTCATTGCCTCGTATGGACAAGCCATTTCCGACCTGCCTGCTGACTTGCGCTCCCGTTTGGTGGAGCATCCTGAACAGGTGGATGCGCTCGGGCAGGAAACGGCCATTGGCAAGGAATTGGATGCGATGGTTGCCGATATCGCGCTGATCGACCCGTATGACGCCTATCAGAAGCTTGATGATGCTTGGGGCGGCATCTCCATTGATTTGGAAGTGCTGGGTTCCGAAGGTTTCGATGCGGTAAGAGCCGTGGACCCGAACATGGTCATCAAGAAAAAAGGCGGCAAGGATGTGGAAGTGCAGGATGGCTGGATTGGCCGCGTTCTGCCCTTCGACTTGGTTCAACGTGAGCTGCTGCACGATGATTTGGCCGCGATCGAGGCGGACGAACGCCGTGTGCAGGACATTGATTCCGAGATTGAAACCATTTTGGAAGGCTTCGATGAGGATGACAAGCAGAACAGCGATGCGATCAATCAGGACGGTGACGCCTTCGTTGCCGCCGAGCTGAAGAAAGCGGTTAAGGCGATCGGCAAGAATCCGGTTTCCGATTTTGAGCGCGGCTTGGTGCAGGCCCAAAAGCTGTTCGATGAGTCAAAGAAACTGAAGTCCGGTATCAAAACCAAGCGAAATGCGTTGGAGGAGAAGACCTGCGATGCGATCAAGGCGTTGAGTGATGACGAAGCCAGAAGGTTGCTGGAAGCCAAGTGGATTACACCATTGCAGAAGCAGCTGGAGGCATTGCCGAATGCTGTGATCGACGAGTTCATCGGCAAAGTGAACGCGTTGAAGAACAAGTATGCCACCACATATGCCGATGTATGCGGCCAAATCGATGAAGCGGAGAAGGAATTGGCTGGAATGCTGGGCGATTTGACCGGCAATGCTCGCGATATGGCGGGTCTGGAAGAGCTCAAAGCACTGCTCGGGGGGTGAATGATATGGCCGAACAGCATGAAAAAGCGTTGGTTCCGCAGATTCGTTTCACTGGTTTTACTGACCCTTGGGAACAGCGTAAGCTGGGGGAAGTTGCACGTAGGGTTACCCGAAAGAATGAGAACGGCGATTCCGATCTTCCTCTTACCATTTCTGCTCAGTACGGCTTGGTGGATCAGAGAACTTTTTTCAACAGCCAGGTTGCAAGCAAGGATATGAGTGGATACTTCCTTCTGCATAGGGGAGAATTTGCCTATAACAAGAGCACCTCGACCGACAGCCCATGGGGAGCGATAAAAAGACTGGAAAAGTATGACATGGGCTGCGTCTCGACACTGTATATCTGCTTTGAATTGCTTTCTGGAGATCCTGATTTCTTAGTCACATACTACGAGACTGATAGATGGTATAAGTCCGTTCAATTAATCGCGGCTGAGGGAGCCAGAAACCATGGATTGCTCAACATTGCTCCAGATGATTTCTTTGAAACGCAGATCTGCATTCCCAAAAGAATTGATGAGCAGCGCCGAATCGGTGCGTTCTTCGACCGTCTGGACTCGCTCATCACCCTTCATCAGCGTAAGTATGACAAGCTTTGCGTGCTGAAAAAATCCATGCTCGACAAAATGTTTCCTAAAGGGGGTTCGCTGTATCCAGAGATTCGTTTCGCCGGTTTTACTGACCCTTGGGAACAGCGTAAGCTGGAAGACTACGTTGTTGTCTCAACCGCCAAAAATGTTGACGGCAGATTCAATAAGGAAGATGTTTTATCCGTCTCCGGCGAGTATGGCATAGTAAATCAAATTGCATTCCAGGGACGTTCATTTGCTGGATCATCTGTTTTGAATTACGGAATTGTCAATACTGGCGACATCGTGTACACGAAATCACCATTGAATTCGAATCCGTACGGAATTATCAAAGTAAATAAAGGAATTCCGGGCATCGTCTCAACTCTATATGCGGTTTATCGCCCGCAGGATAATGTTCATACCAATTTCATTCAAGTGTATTTTGAACAGCACGAGCGAATGAATAATTACATGCATCCTTTGGTCAACAAAGGGGCAAAGAATGACATGAAGGTCACTGCGGAGAATGCTCTGAAAGGAGTGGTCACATTCCCTAGCCGTGAAGAGCAGGTCATTATTTCAGAGTTCTTCGACCGTCTGGACTCGCTCATCACCCTTCATCAGCGTAAGCTCGAATTACTGCGGAATATCAAGAAATCCATGCTCGACAAGATGTTTGTATAGGGGTGTTCATGGCAATAATCACGTTATTTCACGGTTCTCCGTACGAATCCGTGACCCCCGAATACGGTTTAGGCAACGACAAACACGACTACGGGCGTGGTTTCTATCTGACTAAAAGTGTCGAGCTCGCCAAGGAATGGGCCGTGTGCCGGCCGGATGAGTCCAATGGCTGGGTCCATCAGTACGAGTTGGACACGGATGGGCTGCGCATCCTGGATTTTCAGGAACATAGCGTGCTTACTTGGCTGGCTGAGCTGATGAAGCACCGTGATGCCGCCGATTCCAAGCGCTATCGCGTGCTGGCTACGAAGTTCATCGCCGAATATGGCATTGACACCAGCGGCTATGACATCATCAAAGGCTGGCGTGCGAACGCCTCGTATTTTTATATCGCCAAAGAATTCGTCCGAGACAATGTGGACGTCGATATCTTGGAGGAACTGCTGTCGCTTGGAGGTCTGGGCATCCAGTATTGCGTCAAGACCGCAAAGGCGTACAGGCAACTGCGCGAAGTCCCGGACGGCCTGCTTTCCGTCAGCTACGGCGAATTCAACGACAAATACAATCAGAGGGATGTTGAGGCACGGCAGAACATGCGCGACCTCATCGATTCCGATGCCAATACGGTGACCAACGTGTTCAGCACGTTGCTCTAGGGGTGATGACAATGCGGGCATATCCAGAGGTCTACCGGGATGATGTGGTGGAAACTCAAGGCAAGCTCTTCGACTACGTGGCACAGTCGTTTCCGGGCAAGAGCACAGAGGATTTCATCGCCATGTATATGACGAGCAAAACACGCAAAAGCATTGATGAGGCCAAAGCCTACGTCAACACGATGGATGCGAAAGAGCTGTGGAAGTATTTCACCGAGACCGAGCACTACCAGTTGAAGGACGGCAGGGCGCTCGAAGGGTTCATGCCTGATTGGATTGGCGAATTCTACGCCTACTACCAATGGTTCTACGCCATTCCCAGTGCTGAAGTGATCGCCAAGGTGCCGCTGGACTTCCTGAAGAAAGCCTATTTCGGGCTTCATGATCTCGATCTGGAGCTTGCGGTGCGGAAAGTCGGCGAAGAATGACGGACATCATCTGCTTCCATAATCCCGATGAGGAGAACGGATACCTGAGCAACTGGTATCCATCGCGCTTCGTTGTGGATGATGTCGAGTTTTCCTCGATGGAACAGTACATGATGTACCGCAAAGCCTGCTGTTTCAACGATGCCGAAACAGCCGCGCGGATTCTTCGAACCAGCGACGTGGCCGAGATCAAACGACTTGGCCGACTGGTAGCCGGTTATGACGATCACGTATGGAACGGCGTTCGCCAAATCGAAGTCTATGAAGGATTGCTTGCCAAATTCAGTCAGAACGCCGAACTCGGTGCGCAACTCGTAGCGACCGGCAATGCGATATTGGCGGAATGCGCCGTCAAAGACCGCATCTGGGGCATCGGCTTGTCAATGCATGACCCAGCCAGGCTCGATCCAGCCCAATGGCGCGGTCAGAACCTGCTCGGATACGCTCTAATGCTCACAAGAAGGAAGCTCGACCGCATACATGAGCGATAATGCGGCCGTTTTCCCGTATCAATCGCCCCCCCGCTTGGGAACAGCGTAAGCTGTCGAGCACATGCGAACAGCTATCGAGAACCATTAATCCGTTGGAAACACCGAATGAAGAATTTACGGAATACAGTATGCCGGCTTTTGATAACAATGAAACGGCTGAAACCGTTATTGGTAATTCGATGAATAGTCTAAGAAAGATTGTTGACCGTCCTTGTTTACTTGTAAACAAATTGAATGTGAGGAAAAAAAGGATTTGGCATGTTCCTCGCCCTGAAGCAAATGCTGTTTGCTCTTCTGAATTTGTGCCATTTTCTTCTCATTCTTCTGATTTGAGTTTTATTAAGATATCGTTACTGTCAGAGCGAATCACTGCCTACCTTGAGAGTTGCTCTTCAGGATCATCAAACAGTCAAAAAAGAGTAACCCCTGAGATTATTATGTCATCTGAGATAATAGCCCCATCGCTTGCAGAGCAACGCCGAATCGGTGCGTTCTTCGACCGTCTGGATTCGCTCATCACCCTTCATCAGCGTAAGTATGATGGCTGCGCCAATCCCCTATTTTTAGAAAGGCGCATCTCATGCAGGAAACCATCACATCAGAATCGCTGTTCTGCGACTACTACGCCCAGTGGGTGAGAACGTACAAGGAAGGCGCCATCAGAGACGTGACCATGGGCAAATATCGACTTACGCAATCCTGGCTCGGCAAGCTCATCCCTGAACTCAGACTCACCGATATGGATCGAACCGCATACCAGCAGCTCATCAACGGATATGCACAACATCATGAGCGCCAAACCACCATGGATTTTCACCATCAGATCAAAGGCGCCATTCTCGATGCCGTCGATGAAGGACTCATACCCCGTGATCCAACGCGCAAAGTCATCATCAAAGGCAAGCAGCCACGCATTAAGAAAATGAAGTATCTCAACCAATTCGAGCTGCATGCCATGCTCGCGGACCTTGATCTTGGGGCCGAGGCAAGCTGGGATTGGCTTATCCTCCTTATCGCGAAAACCGGACTCCGATTCTCTGAGGCGCTTGGGCTCACACCCGATGACTTTGATTTCGCACACCAGACGCTTTCCGTCAACAAAACTTGGGATTATAAAAACGGCGGCGGTTTCGTACCCACGAAAAACGAATCGTCCGTGCGTAAAGTGCAACTCGACTGGCAACTCATCATGCAAATGTCTGGATTACTCAAGGATCTTCCGCATGATAAACCTATTTTCGTGCACGGCAAGGTCTACAACTCAACAGCCAACGACGTGCTTGCAAAACATTGCAGAAACGTGGACGTGCCAGTTATTTCCGTCCATGGTCTACGCCATACACACGCATCGCTGCTGCTGTTCGCCGGCGTATCGATCGCCAGCGTGTCACGCCGTCTAGGCCATGCCAGCATGACTACAACTCAGGAAACCTATCTGCACGTCATTCGCGAGCTGGAAAACAAGGATGTAGATATCGTCATGCGGGCACTATCGACACTTATCTAATGGGGGGTTCCTACTCTTTTCAGATATTCGAAATAATCGAGCCACTCGAAGCGGCATATACCGTTTTTCACCATCTTCAGTAAAAGCGCCAAACACCGTTGCCAGACTCAATTCCGTAGGTGGTTTTGTGGTTCCGTAGGTGGTTGGTTCTGGTATTGGTGTCT
>OJNY01001844.1_pt1 | contig 12147 bp, 8 predicted proteins | sample 1597931 | NCBI WGS metagenome assembly OJNY01 (sample SAMN01915209, study PRJEB22387) | human gut metagenome | isolation source: stool | host: Homo sapiens | place: USA
TGACGGAGCGTCTCGCCCAGCAAAATCAAGGGGTTGCGCGCATCCGCCGCTTCCGCAAGCGCCCGCAGCGCCGTCCGCATCTGCTCATCCGCCTGACGAAGCAATGCGTCCAGACGCCTTTCGTCCGGGTGCAGGTGCAGGTTCGTCAGGATGCCGCAGGTTGTGCCGATGAGGAACAACAAACTTTCGTTGCCAATCTGCGTCCACGTCATGCCGCCAGTGCCCATAAAGTGGGAAATCAGCACGGAAATCATCGCCGTCGCGTACCCCCACGAACAGGCATAGCACAGCGACGCGAAAACAAACAGGTAAATTCCGAAAGCAAGCAGACCATCGCCGAAGAGCGAGAAGCACACGAAGGCGATCAGCAGCGCCGCGCCGTACGCCATCAGCCGCCCCAGCGCCACTTTCATTGTCTCGCGCTTCGTACCCATCAGGCTTAAAATCGCGATAATCCCCGCCGTCGCGCTAAACTGCAGGTGTATTGCGCTGGCGACGGCTATCGCGACCGCCGCACTTCCAGCCGCCTTCAACCCGGTCAGCAGAAGTCCGCGCGTTCGGTCATTGTGCGTTTTTTTCCACATAAACACTCCTCGACGGGAAGGCGAAAGACAGCCCTTCTTCCGCCATCAGATGCATAACCGCAAGGTTAATTCTGCCTTTGAGCGCGCGGTAGTCGCCGTAACCGGGGGTGTTGACCATCATGCGGACGTTGACGTTGATGGACGAATCGGCGAATTCCTCCAGCACCGCCTGCACGCTCTGCCCATCAACGTCCGGATCTGAAACCAGAAGTTTCGTCAAGTCGCGGATGAACTGCTCCACCTGCAGCGCACTCGTACGGTACTCCAAGCCAATCGTGAACGCCCACAGGCGCTGGGTGCGCGCGTTCGCATTCTGGATGTATTCGGCGCAAACCTTGCTGTTTTCGACGGTAATGAGCACTTGGTCGGGCGTGCGAATGCGGGTTGAACGCAGCGAAATGTCCTCGACGGTGCCCTCAACATCGCCCAGCACGATGTAATCGCCGAGTGAAAACGGGTGTTCCGCAACGAGCGTGATCCCGGCAATCAGGCCGGAGAGCGTGGATTGCGCCGCGAGGGTGATGGCAAGCCCAACGACGCCCGCGCCGGCAATCAGGCTCGTGACCGGTACGCCAAGGCCGTCCAAACCGACCAGAACCGACATCACGACGACGACTGTTCGGCATCCATTCTCGAAAAAGCGTGACAACGTTTCATAATTATCCGGCTGATCAGGGTGCGGATGACGATGCAGCATTTGCCAAATAACCGGGATGGCTTCCCAAACGCCCCACGCCGCCATCGCCAGCACAAACGCCTGGTAGTACGGCATTGCGCGGGTGAGCACCACACGGATTTCGGCGCTCCACGGGATGGTTAGAAGTGCCCAACCCGCGAGTGTGACGCGGACGAGCCATGCCGCCGGGCGCAGGAAGCAGCGGAGAAGATGCCCCACAAGCGCTGGAATGCGGTCGCTAATCCGCTTTTTTACAGGCGTCAGGACGCGCTTCAAGAGCGGAACGGCGAAAACGGCTGCCAGCAGAAGAAAACCTGCGAGTAAATAATGCTGGACTTCGGGTGTCATGGCGCGCGTCTCCTTTTAATAGGTAGAAATTACGCAGGAAAGGGGAAGCCATTGCGCTCCCCCTCGTGCTTACTTGCTCTTTTTCTTGCCGATGGACATGATTTTCTCTTTCCACTGGCGCAGCAGCGACATCCGGTGTCCGCTCTCACGCGGGTCATCGGGAATCTCGTCACCCGCAACAGATGCGGATACAGATTCTTCCACGTCCGTATACCCCTTCTGCCGCAGGCCGTGCCGCGCCGCCGACCGCAGAATGCCGTAAATTGTGGCGAAAACGGGAACGCCGACGACCATACCGACCAAGCCGAAGAGATCACCGCCGACAACAATCGCGAAGAGAACCCAGAGCGCCGAGATGCCAATCGAATCGCCGAGAATCATCGGGCCGATGAAATTGCCATCCAGCTGCTGGATAATCAGGATCAAAATCAGGAAAATCAACGCCTGCCACGGATCGAGGAAGAGCAGAATCACCGCGCCGGGAATCGCGCCGATGAACGGGCCGAACACGGGGATGATGTTCGTGATGCCGACAATGATGCTGATGAGCGTCGCGTACGACAAGCCGAGGATGTTCATGCTGACAAACGTCAGCACACCAATAATCGCGGAATCGAGGATTTTTCCGGCGAAAAAGCCGCCGAAATTGCGGTTTGCATCGTGGCAAATCCGCAGGGTCGTCTCCGCGGCGCTCTTCGGCAGGAACGCGCGCGTCAGTACCCGCGCGTGGCGAAGCAGCTTATCCTTCTGCAGGAGGAGGTAGACACTGCTGGCAATCGCTGTAAAAATGGTCACGACACCCGAAGCAACGCCGCCGACGTAGCTGATAATTTGCGGCACGCGGTTCGTAATCGCCTTGACAATCGTGCCAAGCAGGTCGCTCATGCTGGCGTTCAGGTTCTCCACCGCCGTAACCGCAAGGCTCAAATCCACGCCCGGCGTTTCCGCGTCAAGTTCCTTGAGCATATTCAGCAAATTTTGCGCATAGCCGTCGAAATTCTGGTAGAACATGACAACGCTGCCGACCATTTGCGGAATAATCAGCACCATCAGCAGCGCAACGATTGCCAAGCCGACAATGTACGCCAGCAAAATGGCGAGTCCGCGGCACTTTTCGCGTCCGCGGAAGAGGTACTTCATCGCTGCTTTAACAATTGGGTTAAGGCAGTAGGCAATCACCACACCGCCCGCGAACGGCGCAAGGATGCCCAGAATGCGGTTCACACCGTTCAGGAAGGACTGCGCGTTGAGCAGCGCCATGTAAAACGCAACCGCAATCAGCGTAATCCCAAGGTAATCGAGGTTGCTCTGCGGCTTTCGGCGCAGCCACTTGTTCTCGTCCATCAAAAATCCCCTCGCTCTCTACCTATTATAATAGTGCAGAAACGCCCGGCTGTCAATCGCTTCGATTCATTTTTAACGTTTTTTTCATTTTTCGGACGTGAAAAAGGGCGCATTCCCGCGAATGCACCCTTTTTGACAATTATTGATTTTGTGGATGATGCCGTCCACTGAAATTTAACTTTTCAGCAGAATTTGTTCTACTTCCGCCAGATCATTTGCTGTATAAGTTGCTTGTTGGCAGCCCGTGTTCTTCCAATCAACAAAGATACTGTCGATTCCTGCGTTGACGGCTGCGGGGATGTCCGCCGTCGCGCTATCGCCGACCATGACAGCTTCCGCCTTGTCCGTGCAGCCGCATTCGGCAAGGGCAATTTCAATCAGGCGCGGATCGGGCTTGCTGACGCCTTTTTCGCTGCTGATGACAATGTTATCCAGCAGCGGTGTGAACACGCACCGGAAAAGTCGGTTGCGTTGGATGACGCTGTCACCATTACTGACCAGAACGATTTTCATCTGCCCGTGCAGGCGGCGCAAAAACGCCTCCGCGCCGGGCATGAGGTCAGCGTGCGTGCCGAGATAGTGGCTGTAACGCAGGGCAAGGCGGGGCGCGCAGACGTTTTCGGCGGGGTATTCTGCCAGAAGCTGGGCAAAACGGGCGATTTTGAGCGCCGCATGGGTGGTTTCGCCGCGTTCGAGTGCCTTCCAGAGCGCGTCATTGATGGCGCTGTACCGTGCGCAGACGGCGTCGGTCGGTTCAATCCCGGCTTCGGTGAGCGTCTCGCGGAGGGCGGCCTGTTCGGCGGCGTGGAAGTCCATGAGGGTGTTGTCGTTGTCGATGAGCAGATAGCGATACTTCATAGCGTTTTTCCCTAAACTTTTGGGTATTTTCGTGCGTTACTCGTCCCGCTCCGGCGTATAGGGCAAGTCGCGGTCGGCATTCTTTTCCTTCAGGTAGTCAATGACCCAAATCTTGCCGTCCGTGCGCATCCGGGTCAGCCCTTTATAACCCAAAAGGTACGAAATGTGCTTCTTGTCGCAGTAGTTGACGCTGCCTTTGATCACGTTCGCCGCGCCGTTGATGAAAATCAGCTGCGGGTTGATGGCTTCCAGGAAGTCATCGCGCAGGCGCACCTGCCCGTGGTGCGGGTACTTGAAAATATCCGCGTTCAGCCCGATTTCCGGCGGATTCGCCGCGAAATACTGCTGCGAACGGTTCTCGTTGTCGCCCGCGAGGAGCATCCGGCGGTCGCCGTACTGCACCATCAGCATGGCGGACTGGTCGTTTACGCCCCAGGAGGACTTGCGGTACTGAATGACGGTCATCTTGACGCCGCCGTCCTCCCCCAGCGTGAAGGTGTCGCCGTTGCCAATCTGCTCGATGGGGATGTTGTTCGCCTTCATGAATTTAACCGCGCTCTTCATCCGCGCGTTAAAATCTTCCGAAAAGGTAATCAAGAATTTGGAAATCGGCGCGTATTCGTTGACGAACTGAAATCCGTCGATGTGGTCATCGTGCGGATGGCTGTTGTAGGCAATGTCGATATGGTCGATGCCGAGGGTATCGCAGGCGGTGTAGATGCGGTTGCGCATGGTTGCGTTTTTGGTCGATGCGTCTATCATCATGACCATGCCGTCATAGCGCAGGAGGATGCAGTCGGAGGAGTAAACGCGCGGAAAAACGATTTCGAGAATCTTCGCGCCGTCCTCAAAGTGGTATTCAGCGTCCGGATTTTCAACCAGATTGACAATGACGGGCGTTTCTGCCATCGCGAACGTCGGCAGGAGCATTGCCATCATCAGGAGTAACAAAAGCAATTTCTGGATTTTTTTCATCGGAGAAGCCTTCCTTTCCTGTACTTCCCTTCCATTGTAGGCGTTCGGGCGGTGTTTGTCAAGCCACCGCGAAGATTATTACAAATCAACCGCCGGTTATTCTTCCATCGTGAGATTCTGCAAAATCCACACCTGCCCGTCGGTTTTCAGCAGCAAGCCGCATTCGTCCGTGTGCGCGGCGGGAATCGCCATGGCGTCCAGCTGCGCGAGGGCATACGGCGCGCGGGTCGGTTTGGCGGTGATGATGGCGAGTTTGGGCGCAATAGCGGTCAGAAGCGCCTGATTCATGGCGGCGTGACCGTGGTGCGGGTACTTGAGGATATCCGCGTGCACATCGTCGCCGGAATCAAGCAGCGCCTGCTGACCCATGCTTTCGAGGTCGGCAAGCATCAGCATCCGGGCATCCCCCCGCGTCACGAGGGCAAGCAGGGAGCGATTATTAACGGTCTTGCCGGTATTTTCTGGAAGAATCAGCGTGATTTGCGCGTGTCCGAGCGTCAGCATTTGCCCATCCGATGCATTTTCGATCGGCACGCCGCATTCCGCCATTACCGCGAGGGTATGCTGCATCTGCGCGTTTTCGTTCGCGGGGAACGACGTGAGGAAGCGCCCAATCGGCATCCGGCGGGCGATGGCCTCGAAGCCGGGCTGATGGTCGTGGTGCGGATGGGTGGCGACGACCCAATCCAGCCGCGTCACGCCGAGGGCTTCCAGCGCGGTCTGGACGGCGGATTCCTCCGCATATCCGCCCGCGTCAATCATCCCGGCGTGGCCGTCGCAGACGAGAATGGCGGCATCGGCGAAGGTCATCTGGGGGAAGGCGACGGTGAGGACGGCGGCGTCGGACGGAAAGCGGGCGTCGGCGTCGTGGGCGCAGAGGTCAAGGACAGGGGCATCCGCGTGCGCAGCGGACGAGAAAATCAAGAGGATCAGGAGAATAGAAATTAACTTGCGGGTCACTTTTTGCCCTTCTTGAGCGCCTTGCGCTTCTCTTCGAGACGGTCAAGTTCCTGCTGGAGCTTCTCGCGTTTTTCGCGCATATTCGCCTGCAATTCGTCGTGCTTCGCCTTCAGGCGGGCAAGGTGCGCCTTATTGTAGAATTGCACCTCCGGGAAAGCGTGCAGCGGGTGGCGGAGCAGGAAGCCCTGCGCCATGAGCGCCTCGCGAACCGCCTTGGTGATGGCTTCGGTGTTGTCCGCGCGGACGGATTCTGCCGCGCCGCGAATCTTTGTCAGCACGCCCGCGGAAATCGCGATGTCCGCAATCAGCAGCGCCGTCAGCGTGATGCTGATGACATCCAGCCAGACAGTCGGGATTTTGGCGAACAGCCCAAACGCAAAGGGTTTCAGCACCTTGACGACGAACACGCCCATTACCCCGAATGCCAGCAGGTTGCTCGCGCACACGCGCCCGTTGATGTTGAAGCGCTTCTGGGAGTAGTCCCACCAGCGCGCGTGGAACAGTTTTTCCATCAGCCAGCTGGTGATATATTCCAGCGTGCCGCAGAGGACGAGGGCAAGCAGGAATGTCGATTCGACCTGCGTTGTCCACAGGGGCAGAAAGTATGCCATCAGCACAGCGCCCGTGCCGTAAATCGGGCACAGTGGGCCGAGCAGAAAGCCGCGGTTGATGAAGCGCCCGAACTGCACGAGCTTACAGGTGACCTCCATGCACCAGCCGAGGAAGGAGCAGGCGAAGAAGAGGAGGACATACATTTCAATTTCTATCCACAAGGCGGTGATTCCCCTTTCGATATGGGTTCATAAGTGAATCATAGCACAAGACGAGGAATTACGCAAGGGGGGGAGACGAGGGGCTTTGCCCCTAACCCCAGCAGGGCGCTGCCCTGCACCTGCCAAAGGGTCTTCGACCCTCTGGACTCCCTTTTCGCGATTGAGTTGGTGACGTTTTCATACTGTTTGCGCGTGTTGATGCGGGGTTTCGCTCCTGCGAGAGCGACCAGAGGCGTTGCCTCTGGACTCCACAAGGGACTTCGTCCCTTGACCCTTTCGCGCGATTCGGTTGGTGACACTCCCCTGCCCTTTCCGCGTGCTGATGCGGGGTTTCGCTCCTGCGGGAGCGACCAGAGGCGTTGCCTCTGGTCTCCACAAGGGACTTCGTCCCTTGACCCTTTCGCGCGATTGAGTTGGTGACGTTTTCATACTACTTGCGCGTGTTGATGCGGGGTTTCGCTCCTGCGGGAGTGACGAGGGGGCTTTGCGCTCGCCCCCTCGACCCCTTCGCTCCCCTCTGATGTTTGTTGTCGGGTATCGCGGCGTTTTGTTTATGTACTTTTTGTTCTTTCAGTCAACAAAATTCCCCCGGAAGGTCACCCCTCCGGGAGAAAAAAGCACCTTGGGTTAAATATCCTCGTCATCCGCCGGGGAATCCTTCTCGTCCTCCCCGCCCAGATCCATGTCCAAATCGCTGCCGCTTGCGTCCTCTTCGGCACGGCGCAGCAGCTCCTGCACTGCCTTCGATTCCGCCGCGTCCGACGTGTCGAAGCCCTCGGCACGCGCTTCGGCGGCATCCGCATCAGCAGCATTCGCGGGCGCATCCGGCTCTTCGTCGCGCTCGGCGCGGGCAACGGCGATGACGTGGCTGCCTTCCTGCAGCTTCATCACGATAACGCCCTGCGTGTTGCGGCCGCAGACGCGGATGTCCTCGGCGCGGGTGCGGATGATTGTGCCGTCGTCGGTGATGAGCATCAGGTCTTCGTCCGGCTTGACCATCAGCAGCGCGGCGAGGTCGCCGGTCTTGTCGGTCAGCTTCGTGGCGATGATGCCCTTGCCGTTGCGGCCCTGCTCACGGTACTCGTCGGGATTGGTGCGCTTGCCGTAGCCCAGCGTCGTAATCGCCAGCACGTCTGCGCCCTGCTCCAGCGGCACCATATCAATGATGATATCGTCGTCATCCAGCCGCATGGACTTCACGCCCATCGACGCGCGACCCATCGGGCGGATGTGGCGCTCGCTGAAGCGGATTGCCATGCCCTTGCGGCTGCCCAGCAGAATTTCGTCGTCGCCGCTGGTCAAATCCACGCCAATCAGCTCGTCGCCCTCCTTCAAATTGATGGCAATCAAGCCGTTCTTGCGCAGGTTCGCGAACTCGCTGTACGGCGTTTTCTTAATCATCCCGTCGCGCGTCGCCATCACAAGGTTGTGTTCGCCCGTTGCGCCCGGCACAGGAACCATGCACGTCACCTTTTCATCCGAGGCAATCTGGATGAGGTTGATAATCGCCGTGCCGCGTGCGGTGCGTCCAGCTTCCGGAATCTGGTAGCACTTGATCATGTACACGCGCCCCATGTTGGTGAAGAACATGATTTCGTCGTGCGTGGAAACGACGCGCATCTGCACGGCGAAGTCTTCTTCCTTCGTTGTCATGCCGGTCACGCCGCGTCCGCCGCGGTTCTGTGCGCGGTAGATGGATTTCGGCGTGCGCTTGACGTAGCCCTGCCGCGTCAGCGTGACGACCATGTCCTCCTCCTGAATCAGGTCTTCCACGTCGATTTCGCCGTCGATGGTGGTCAGCTCCGTGCGGCGCGGGTCAGCAAATTTATCGCGGATGGCGCTGATTTCGGTCTTGATAACCTCCATCAGCAGGTGTTCGTCCGCCAGAATCGCCTGGAAGCGGGCAATTTCCTTCTCCAAATCGTCGTATTCCTGCTGGAGGCGGTCGCGTTCCAGACCGGTCAGGCGCGCCAGACGCATGTCCAGAATCGCCTGCGCCTGCTTGTCGGAGAAGTCGAACCGCTCCATCAAGGTCGTTTTCGCGGTGTTAGGGTCTTTGCTGGCGCGGATGATGGACACAATCTCGTCGATGTGGTCAAGCGCCTTCAGCAAACCTTCCAAAATATGCGCGCGGGCGAGCGCCTTGTTGAGGTCAAAGCGCGTGCGGCGGGTGACAACGTCCTTTTGATGCTCCAGATAGTAGTACACCATATCGCGCAGGGAGAGGATTTTCGGCTGCCCGTTGACCAGCGCGAGCATGTTCGCGCCGAACGTCTCCTGCATCGACGTGTGCTTGTAAAGCGTATTCAGGATAACCTGCGGGTAAACATCCTTCTTCAGCTCGATGACGATGCGCATCCCCTGCCGGTCGGACTCATCGCGGATATCGCTGATGCCCTCAATGCGCTTGTCGTGCACAAGTTCGGCAATCTTCTCCACCAGCTTCGCCTTGTTGACCTGATACGGGATTTCCGTCACGACGATGCGGCTGCGGCCGTTGGGCATTTCCTCGATGTTGGTCTTCGCGCGCACCTCAATGCGCCCATGCCCCGTGTAGTAGGCTTCGCGGATGCCGCGTCTGCCGAGGATGATGCCGCCGGTCGGGAAGTCCGGGCCTTTGATGTGCTGCATCAGGTCGTCGATGGTGCAGTCCGGGTTGTCAATCATGCAGATAACGCCGTCGATGACCTCGCCGAGGTTATGCGGGGGGATGTTCGTTGCCATGCCGACGGCAATGCCGCTGGAACCGTTGACGAGCAGGTTCGGGAAGCGGCTGGGCAGCACGGCAGGCTGCATGAGCGTTTCGTCGAAGTTGGGGTAGAAATCGACCGTGTCCTTCTCGATGCCTTCGAGCAGGTAGGGGGTCAGTTTCGTCATGCGGGCTTCGGTGTAACGCATGGCGGCAGCGCCGTCGCCATCCACCGAGCCGTAGTTGCCCTGCCCGTCCACGAGGGTATAGCGGATGTTGAAGGGCTGCGCGAGGCGCACCATGGCATCGTAGACGGAGGAATCGCCGTGCGGGTGAAATTTGCCCAGCACGTCGCCGACAAGGCGCGCGGATTTGCGGTACGGCTTATCGGGCGTCATGCCAAGTTCTTCCATATCGTAGAGGATGCGGCGGTGCACAGGCTTCAAGCCGTCGCGCACATCCGGCAGCGCGCGGTCGATGATGACCGCCATTGCGTAGGAGATGAACGACCGCTTCATCTCCTTTTCCAGATTCACCGGGATGAGTTTGTCCTGAATGCTGCTCATAATTTCTCTCCGAACTGTTCAGGTTTTCTGTCTGATAATTGCTTGTTGTATAATGCGCACGGGGAACCAGCCGCAGCGGGCGGAAGAGGTTCTCATTGCGCGGATGCGGTTACACATCCAAATCCTTGACCAAATCCGCGTTCTCCTCGATGAACTTCCGCCGCGGCTCAACCTGATCGCCCATCAGCAGCGTGAAGATTTCATCCGCCGCCATTGCGTCCTCTGGCGTAATCTGCATCATCGTGCGGGTTTCGGGGTTCATGGTCGTCTGCCACAGCTGCTCGGCGCTCATTTCGCCCAAGCCCTTGTAGCGCTGAATGTCCGGCTTCGGGTCGCGCCCGATTTCGTCCAGCAGTCTTTGGAGTTCGTCGTCATCATAGACGTACTTTTCCATTTTGCCCTTCGTCACCTTGTACAGCGGCGGCATGGCGGCGTACACATAGCCCTTCTCCACCAGCGGCCGCATGTAGCGGTAGAAGAATGTCAGCATCAAAATGCGGATGTGCGCGCCGTCCACGTCCGCGTCCGTCATGCAGACAATGCGGTGATAGCGCAGCTTGCTTTCGTCAAACTCATCGCCGAAGCCGCAGCCGAACGCCGTCAGCATACTCTTAATTTCGTTGTTGCCCAGCGCCTTATCCAGCCGGGTTTTTTCGACGTTGAGGATTTTGCCGCGCAGGGGCAGAATCGCCTGAAAATGGCGGTCGCGTCCTTCCTTGGCGCTGCCGCCTGCGGAGTCGCCCTCGACGAGGAAGATTTCGCACTTGCTGGGGTCGCGCTCGGAGCAGTCCGCCAATTTGCCCGGCAGGGACGCCGATTCCAGCACCGTCTTGCGGCGGGTGGCCTCGCGCGCCTTGCGGGCTGCCTCTCGCGCGCGCTGGGCGCTCACGCAGCGGTCAAGAATCGTCCGCCCGACAGACGGGTTCTCCTCCAGATAGGTGGACAATTCCTCCTTCACAAGGTCGTTGACCACGCCGCGAACCTGCCCGGAGCCCAGCTTCGATTTCGTCTGGCTCTCGAACTGCGGGTCTTCCATTTTGACGGACACAACCGCCGTCAGGCTTTCCTTCGCGTCCTCCGCCTTCAGGTTCGGCTCGTTGTCGCGCAGGAGCTTATACTTGCGGCCGTAGTCGTTGATGGCGCTCGTCAGGGCGGTGGTGAAGCCCGTGAGATGCGTGCCGCCGTCGGGGGTCGCGATGTTGTTGACGAAGGTGTAGATGTTTTCGGCATACGAGTCGTTGTACTGCATGGCGACTTCCACGAGGATGCCGTCCTTCACGCCCTCGGTATAAATCGGTTCAGGGAACAAAACTTCTTTGTTGTGATTCAGATACTTGACGAACTCGCGCAGCCCGCCTTCGTAGAGGAAATCCTCCGTCACGGGCGTTTCGCCGCGCTCATCGGTGAAGGTGATGTGGATGCCCTTGTTCAGGAACGCCATTTCGCGCAGACGCTTCTTCAGCACGTCAAAATCAAACGTGACGCCGCGCTCGAAGATGCCGTCGGGGTTGTCGTCGCTGATGACGTCGGGCAGGAAGCGAATCGTCGTGCCGGTGCGGTCGGTTTCGCCGATGACGCGCAGGTCGTAGAGGTACTTGCCGCGCGCGTACTCCTGCTGATAAATTTTCCCATCCTGATAGACCGTCACGGACAGCGACTTCGACAGCGCATTGACCACCGACGCGCCCACGCCGTGCAGGCCGCCGGACACCTTGTAGCCGCCGCCGCCGAACTTGCCGCCCGCGTGCAGCACCGTCAGGCAGACCTCGACCGCCGGACGCCCCATTTTCGGGTGGATGCCGACGGGGAAGCCGCGCCCGTCATCGCGGACGGAGACCGAGCCGTCCTTGTGCAGCGTCACGTCGATGCGCTTGCAGTAGCCCGCCAGCGCCTCATCCACGGAGTTATCCACAATTTCGTACACCAGATGGTGCAGTCCGCGGCTGTCCGTCGAGCCGATGTACATGCCGGGGCGCTTGCGAACCGCCTCCAAGCCCTCCAGCACCTGAATCTGCTCCTCGCCGTATTCGCTCTTGACCTGCGTCGCTTCTTCAATCTGCTGTTCGATTTCTTCTTCCGTCCGGTGTTCGAGTTCCTGGTCGTTCAACATGCTTGCACCTCACAAAAATCAATAAACGGCGGATGATTTTTCCCCACGCCGCGAAAACCGTAAAATCAGGGGCATTTGCCCTTGCCCCGCCATCCGGGAGGGGGACACGCGCGTCGGGGTACTTCGCGTCAGCGGGCGCATAAGCCGCGTCTACGCGCGCCCCACCGCCGGATTCCCCCGCTGTTGACTCTTCCCCAACATATCTATTATAGCACTTTCCGCCCCAAAAGAAAAGGGTTTTCCTTCATTATTATTGTGTTTTGC
>OJNY01001845.1_pt1 | contig 12147 bp, 11 predicted proteins | sample 1597931 | NCBI WGS metagenome assembly OJNY01 (sample SAMN01915209, study PRJEB22387) | human gut metagenome | isolation source: stool | host: Homo sapiens | place: USA
GCCCCCGCCTCCTTTTCCCACCCTCGCTCCCACTCCCCGCAACCCTGCATTATGTCGAAGGCATTACATGTACTTAACCGCGGGTTGGCCGCAGGTCTACCCGTGGACCGACCCCGCACCCACAAACCACAACCCCTTGCAGGTTGCACAACACCACCCACACACCTCCCATACCCATCGCTTCGCGACATTATGGGGTGAAATCCGCCCTTCCCCGATATTATATTTGCAGAAAAAATTTTTAATCTGTAAAACTATGAAAGACTCCTGTCTAACCATTCCGGCCAAGCTCTCAGCCTTCGCCGACCCCGACAACTCCGTGATTAACCTCCGCGAAAACAACGGAATCCTCAACCCCGTAGGCATGCCCTCGACCGTGGTCGATCTCCCCGGGTCGTTGCTCACCTCATTCAGCCACGACGACGGCACCGAAACCCTCTTTATCGTTGATGGCCTTGCACTTTCGGCTGTCCGTGGAGGCCGTGTTACCAAAATTGCCACACTCCCTTCGGCTCCTGACTGTGCCGTTGTCGACGGCTCCATGTTGATAGTCATGACCGATGAAGGCCCTTGGAGAGCCTGTTACGACATGATTTCGGAGCAGTGGCGCGAATTGGGATTGAATCCCGATTTCCCTGCCGTAGGGATTGAAATAGCCAATGAACGTGAATTCCGTGAAACCTCCGGATTTCTCGATTTTGACGACGAATACTCGCCGGCCGGCATGACTATGCAGCCCGGCGACAGTCGCATGCTCAACCGTCTGCTTATGGAGTCCTACGACCGTTTGAGCAATTCGGCTCTCTCGCAGGACTACTATGTGCATCCCGTCCTCGCAGCCTATCGTATAATCGGCGACGATGGCGCCGTGTTGTATCGTTCCACCCCGGTTCTCGTTTCGCCACGAGGTTTTGAAATCGTGAAGCCGCTTAACGCAAGGCTCTACACAAGCGGCGGCAACATGTCGATGAGCAGCGGAGTTGACATTTCGCTCACCGGTTTCCGACTTGCATTGCGTTCGCCGGCCGTTGTGGATTCGCCGTGGGCCGACAAGGCTGTTGCTCTCGAACTCCTCGTCACTCCACCGCTCGATCCCGTGCGCCGCTCCGAGTCGGCTCGTGTTTCACTTGGCTCTCCCGACGGCTCGATTCGTCCCTTTTCTGTCAGGATGCCTCTTGTCGGCGAATATCCTTCGATGGTTCAGCGTGCTTTTGAACGCTTTGACTTGATTGCCAAGGTTGCCGCCCGCTATACCAATCCCTTCAAGGGCGGAATAGCCCCCGAAGGCGGCACTCTTGTACCCCTCCCTTGGTCCTACAAATACAATGTGCCCTACGATGGCCGCTCGGTGCAGATTGCTCTTGCCGTAAAGTCCATTCCCGAAACTCCTCCCTTTGAGCTCTCGCTTCCTCACACATTTACGGCCGGTTCCGCCGCACTTGTGGGCGACATGGCTGTATGGGGCGACATAACCCCCGTTCATGCCTTGCCGTCGGGAGCCGATCAACTTGCCGCATCGACCACGGGCGGTGTGGGATGGAATGCGGTGACTCGTGTCACGATAACCTCACGCGACGGTCGCAAGGAGATTCTTTCGCGCTCCTCGGGTGGCGATGACAACGCACCCGCTTCGCTATGGCCTGTGGTGGCCTATCCCCACCCCGATGCAACGAAGATGGAGGTGCGCATCACCCGCACCGACGGCATCGTGTTTACCCGCACTTTCATGCTTGCTCCCGGCCCTGATGGCACGGTGGCCTGTTCATCGGCTGTCGACTGCACCCCCGTTGCGATTGAGGACAACTCCACGGCCCACGAAGTTATATCGCCTCTAATGGAGCGTGTCAACTCGCGCCGTCCCGGATTGATTGTTGCCGCTTCGGCCTCTTCTCCGCTTGCTCCGCTCTCGCAGCTTCCCGTGTCGCAGGGCGCCGTTACGGCCCTTACCGCCGCCTCAGGGTCGTCGAGTGCATGGGACTTCGCTCGCCGTCATCTCTACGCATTCACCTCGTCGGGAATATATGCCGTGGCGGTGAACTCCTCTATGTCGCTCGCCTCGGCCCACATCATCGACAGCCGGTGTGTGATGTCGCGCGACTGCGTGGCCTTTTCACCCGATGGTGTATATGCCGTGGCCTCAGGCGACCTACTGAAAGTCACCGGTTCGCGGGCCCAAACCGTTGTGCGCTCTTGCGGCGGCGATGCTGTGGCCTGGAGCGTGTCGCGCGGCGAGTTGTGGCATGTTGCGGCCGACGGCACCGTCAGGGTCATGAATCCGCGTTCGTTGTGGTATGTGCGCAAGGGAGTCGTTCCGCAGTCGATGCTTTCGTCGGGCAGCCGCCTTTACATCACCACCGGCACAGCATTGCTCGATGCCTCGGTCGAGAGTGGCGGCGAGGTCGATGTGGCGTTGCGTTCACGTGTCGAACTGCCTGAGCCGTATGCCCTGCGCCACTGTTCACGGCTGTCGTGCGTCATGTCGGCCGGTCGTGGCAAGTTGACCATGAACCTGTCGGGCGACAATGGTTCGGGACATCCCCACAACCTTTTGTCGGTCGACTTTGAAGCCCCGGTGTGGAATGTCGTCACTCGCCGCATTCTCGGGCCGGCGCGCCGTTTCCTCACTGTGAGCTTAGAGGGTAGCGTTGACCCCGGTGCTTTGGTTGCCCGTTTTTTAGTGGATTTCAATGATGGAAGGCGTAAATATTGACGAAATCCTGCGTGAGAACGTGCGCCGCAACCGCAGTCGCGTTGTCGATTACGACCCGATTAGAGGTGTCGGTTGCCTCGGCATGCGCCGTGAGGTTGACAGCCCCGACTCTCATTTGCCGGAACTGGTGCCTGAGGCCATGCTCGACGACCGTTGCTACATTGCCGCGTCGGGCGATGCCGTGGGATGGGTGAAACTGCGCTCGCTCTACGACTTTGAGTACTGGGCGGCCAAGTGCGTCAAGATTAAGGACAAGCTCACGGGGCGCGATGTGCCATTCGTGCTTAATCGTCCGCAGCGTCGAGTGCTTGGCGTGCTCGAGAAGCAGCGCCTTGCCGGCCGACCGTTGAGGCTGATTATGCTAAAGGCGCGTCAGTGGGGCGGCTCACTTATATATATTTACTCATATATTTGTAACTAACACAATTATAGTAAATTACCCTGATGTATTCATATCTGAGTTGTTATTTTTCCTTTGATTTATTCCATTCTTCATTTTATCAATGAGATTTTCTATGTAATTTTGTATCTATTGAATCCCAATAATATGCCAATAGATAAATTCAATATAGATTGCTATGACGCGGAGGAAGAGAATCTCTTAGAATATATGACCACCGTAGCAGATAAGTTTTGTCCCGACTTCATTTTTGAAGATGACGGCAATGCTATCCCTGTTGATTCCCAAGCTCCGTTCATATTCAAGCGGAGATACAACCAACAAAAACTAAAGGGGAACTTCCGCTATGAAGAATACATGAAAACAAGCATTACGAATGATGAAACAATACAGGATATTATTCGCGCATTAGGTATTTACGCTGATAAGTTTTGGTATCTGTTGTTGTTCGTATATGATTATGTCATGGGAAGCACTCAGAATACTATTTCGCTAAAAAGTAGCCCAATAGAAGAAATAGAAAAATTCATTGATTATGTGGAAACCAATGAACTATCATTTGATTCATTAAGAGGGATTAAACATAGTAAACCAATAGTATTAACTATTAAGAAAGACGGAGCGCAAAAGATTACAATAACGAATCCCAATACAATATCTTTGATAGCATCTATATGTAAAGAAACTCTTCCAACACTACCGATAAACAGTTTATTCAATAATGTGGAAGCAGATAAAGAAGATGCTTCAAAATCCATGTCTATTAAAATATGGCTTTTTACTGCAATGCTCAGATATTTTTTCGAGCAATATCCACAGTTTACCAATAAACGAAAAAATGGCAATGCTATAACCAAAAGCACTCTAAAACTTATTTCCAAACTGATTTATTTTGTCAAACTAACTGACAATGAGGACTATGATTATGATGATGAGAATCTAAAAGCTATATTAAAACAGTATCGCAATTATAAAATAAACACAATAAATCGTATATACGGATAGCTTAACTATCTGATTTACCCATAAATCCGTTTTTGTATTCCTAAAAAGGAGTATGAAAGCGGATATTTTTTATTCCCTTTTAGCTCACTCTTTACTATCTAACTTTGCAACGTGATACAATTCAGTATCATATTAAAAGATATTTATATGAAGAAAGAAATCTTCAAGCTCTCAGAGCTAAACAAGAAAATCGCCTTTATCAAGGGCAATCGCGCCATAGCGACTAAGAATCTATCTCAGAAGATAGCAAGTGTTAAAAAATATGGTCAGTTAGTGCCATTGGTAATTGTGAATGGAGAGGATGTCGTTAAAGATAACCTTGAAATGATTGATGCGGTTACTGATGCACCTATCTCACCAACTCAGGCATCGGAATATGTTGCTATCATAGAGGGGCAACACCGATTCACAGCATTAAACAAGGTGCATGGGAAAGATTCGTTGGGAGAAACTTGGGTCATGTACCCCATAAACGAGAAAGAACATTCCGTAAACCAGCTTATTGCGGAAATGAATCGTGCTTCCTGCGTATGGGAGGGAGGAGACTATATCACCGGTGCAGCCATGTCATACCCCAACCATGAGGGCTTACAATACGCAAAAGAACTTGCAGACATGAAACCTCAATATGTAGGTGAGCGTTTGCCCAAAAGTGGCTATCCAATCTCAACCATAAGCAAACTGCTGACATTTTCATCAGCGTTAGACAAGGACAAATTAGCCGAGTGCATTGCGAATGGTATTGATGTTCTTCCAACATTTGATGTAGAAAGAGCAAAAGCAATTCTCGCAGCAGCTCGCAAGGCTGGATTCTCAGAAATATTCTTAGCGCGAAGATATTACATCGACTGGGTACGAGATGAAGCAAACAAGCGAAATCTAAATGAAATCCTTTCAATGGTAGAACGGTTGGATTCTGAAACAGTAAAGTCTATCTCTAAAGTAACAGGGAAAGATTCAACAGCTCAAATTCGAGCCTTGATTTAGCCTAAATGATAAATTACTAACAACCAATAATATAGCCTGTTAGAAAAGACAGGCTATATTTGAATATAAACTCCAATATTTCAAGGTGCGCATATTCACCCCACTCAATATGCTCCTATTCACCTTATTACTACATTCTCAACAACTACATTCTTATGATTTAGCAAAGCACTTCGTACTTTGTAAAATATAATAACAATATCATGTATAGCACTTTACCATTTAAGACATATACGGCGATTGATAGTGGTTTGATACAAACTTTAAGGTGTTCTGATGCATATCGTGTTTTTGTATTATCATTAATCGCAGACCGTAAAGAATTAACAACAGATACTACAATTAAACAACTCTCATCTATAATTGGAGAGAGCGAACATAATTATCAAGGTGGGAAACGCAGTATATCCTTTAATGACAAACTAAGGGCAACAAAGAAAATAGAATTATCTTCAGTTAGGATAGCCAATAAAAATAGGACTGTTTATAAATTCCTACCACTTGTCATTGGTAATTATATTAGGGTTAATAGAATTTTATATGATGAATACAATGGGAAATTACCAATAGAACTTTTAGGATTTATTCTTAAATTATTTAGTGTCGCTAATCCTCACAGTTACACTATTAGTAAAAGTATGAGAGAATTGAGTAGGTTGATACACATGAGCAATAAAACAATTAATGAATACCTTAATAGATTGGTTTCTGAGGGATTGATTGAACCAAAGCAAGATGGTTGGCACTTAAACGTTAAGGGGTTGATTATAGATAGACCTCATGCAAAAAAAATAAGTGAAATGAAAACGATTATGGATAATTGGTTGGATTCATGGGAGCGAAAAAATAAAGACCATGAAAAAATGCCACGCTGCCTAAAAGTATACAAATACTATCGTGAAAAAAACTTTGAGAATGTCAATGATGAATATTCGTTATTAAAGAATCTGATTTGTGGATTAACAAGGACACCAACTCTAATAGTAGATATATCATATCCTGATATAGTTCTATAAACTACTCCCTATGCAATCAGTAGAAACGAAGATATAAGGTAAGTTCTTATTTTTAGAATCTGGAATTAGAATTTAAACTATTAGGGATTGTCCCCTTACCCCAGTCGTGTAACCTCTAAAGCCCCTCACCAATCTTTGAGAAAAATAGAGCGTTTAAGCGTCTTTCGCTGTCAAAGGCTAAAGCGTATCATTTGTTACAACTTGCCGATTTCCCAATAATGGTGCCAAAGGCATTTTATAATGTATGACACGCTTTTACTAATTGATTGTCGATTGATAATTGAGCGTCCTGTTTTGTCTTAAATTCACATATTATTAACCACTAATTTAGATTCTTATGAATGGAGTTATTTTAGGGATAATAAGCGTGTCGGCACTGTGTCTGTTATTTTATATGGCACCTGTTGTCGGTGGCTTCATTATCCTAATCATACTTTCAAGAATGGCGTCTGAAATTAAAAAGATGAGTGAAAGAAGATGAGTGAGAATTTAGCAATGGTCAACAGACCTGCCATGTTATTGCAACTGCAAAATGTGGCTGAAACGGTGGAGTTTGAGGAAGTGAAAGCCGAAAGCCCATTGTTCATAGAGGCTAACACACAATCAATAGCCCTGCATGAGCTTAAAAGTGACTGCATTGTGCCTGTGTTCTCAAAGGATAATGAGCTAACAATCTCACACCCCAATTTCATTGAAACAGTGTGTGATGCCGTCAAGTCTTTCTACAATGGAGAAATTATTGATGAGCCACAAATCCGTGTCAGTCATGTTGTGAAAGGGAGAATCCCCGAAGCAATCCATAAGCCTGCGAATCAGCTTTTGGAAAGTGATAAGACAATCTACTATGAGCGTTGCGCTTTTGTCATTCAGATTCCCTCTATATGGGAGAATGTGAACGGTCAGAAACTAACGCTAACAGTTGGAGGTGTCAGAGCCTATAATCATACAAATCTGTATGCAAAGAAAGGTGCTGAACGCTTCAAAATCTTTGTCGGCTTTACCTGCAAAGTCTGCACTAATCTATGTGTTTCAACTGACGGTTATATAAACTGTTTGGAAGTTACCGACACAGCGGATTTATATAAATCCACGTTGGAACTTCTAAATCAGTATAACCCTGCCAAGCACATTCACTTAATGCAGACATTAGGGGAAAGCTACCTATCTGAACATCAGTTCTGCCAAATCTTAGGGAAAATGCGTCTATATCAAGCATTATCCCAAACAAAACAGAGAGCATTGCCGAAAATGTTGCTGACAGACACACAGATTAACAGTGTGGCTAAAGCATATATCAGTGATGAAAACTTTGGTGGAACAGAGGGATTATCAATGTGGAATTTTTACAATCTCCTTACAGGTGCAAATAAGAGCAGTTATATAGATTCATTCTTAGACCGCTCCTATAATGCTACTGAAATTGCAGTTGGCATTAATTCCGCATTACACGGTGATGAGCGTTACAGTTGGTTTATAAACTGACTCTAACATGAAATAGAAGTTATGGGAACATCTGAATAAATCGGGTGTTCCCATTGCTTTTATTGGTTCAACTTACACAAACTAAACGGACATTTAACATCTGTAACTATGATAACCAAAAGCTATGTGGCGTATCTCAGACAGTCCACAATGAAGCAACAACTTTCGGGATTAGGCATTGAAGCACAAAGAGAGATAATCCACAATTACATAAAGGATAAAACTCTTATTGCTGAATATGTCGAAACAGAAAGTGGAAAGAAATCAGACAGACCGCAATTAATGGAAGCGTTGGCACTTTGTCGTAAAACAAACTCTATTCTGATTGTGGCTAAACTTGACAGACTTTCAAGAAATGTCGCTTTTACAAGTCGTTTGCTTGAAAGTGATGTTGAGATAGTTTTCTGTGACTTTCCCCAAGCCAACCGATTAATCCTACATATTATCAGTAGCATTGCTGAATATGAAGCTAACTTAATCAGTCAGCGCACACGGCAATCATTACAGGCAAAGAAAAACAGAGGGGTTAAACTCGGCATGGCTTCTAACCTTATGAGCAAACACCGTCAAGCAATAGAAAACAGTTGCAAGACAAACAGAGCCAAAGCAGAAAAGAATCCTAATAACCGCAGGGCAATTGCATTGCTCCGCACGTTGATTCCTCAGAATCTTTCGTTAACTGAAATGACAATCCTACTAAATGAACAGGGTTTTACCGCTCCCAATGGCGGAAAGTTTCAAATAACCCAAGTGAAGCGGTTGATTAACCGAATATGCTGAACAACAGATAGACAATGCTTGCACGCTCAAATGTTTTTTATTAATTTTGCACTACGTTCAAGAGTGAACGCACATAATTAGAATGAGCATTTGAAAATTATCCCTGTTATGGAATCTGGACAATTTCACGACTGCGTAAGGATAATAGCAAGTCGCTCATGCTTTTGTAGTGTATATGTACTGACTATATACATTATCGAAGCATGGGCTATTGTCTATCACTTACGCAAAGCAGTCCAGAGCTTCATAACGGTAATAGTCAATAGCTTCATGCTTTTTCTTTTTGTGTTAGGTAAGCAACAACCTCAATTCGCTTTATTGAAGCTATGAAGCACAATTTAATCAATGAAAAATATCAGATTAAGGTTAGCTCTATTGCTAACAGTAGTTTTTTGCGGTCTATCTTCTTGCTCAAAAGAAGATAATATTGAGCCTGTTATTTTGGATAATGATTATTTGGAATTTAAAGCCCAAGGTGGCACACAATCAATCACATTCACAGTGAATGGTGGAGATTGGATTGCATGGGTAAAACCAAGTGAAAAAAGCGATTGGTATTCCTACACTCCAACAAATGGGTCAGCAGGAAAATATACCCTATCAGTTACAGTTGAACCGAATATAGGGGATAGTCGTTTTGTTACGATTGAAATTAATAGCAATGGAAATTATAAGGAACTCTATATAGTTCAACAGGGTGCCTATTAATTAGCTCTATTATGAATTTCATCCGAAATATATTCGTATTCATATCCTTTGCGATAATCTCGTTGGGAAGTCTTATGCTCATCATTTGGGCGGAAATTAGCTTAATACTTCCTAAATTAAATGACGCTCTAACAGATTACGGAGTATGGTTAATCATTGGAACAATTGTAATTTGGATATGGAAAGTATTACCTTTTTTGGGGGATATTTTTGCGCCATTGTACACTTTAAGAAAGCATCTGATTGACTCTGACACAGAAGCTGTTAATAATCTAAAAACGAAGTCAACCGTAAAAAACTCAAATAATCAGTCCGCTATTATATCAAAGCCTCTTGGTGGATATAATCGTGAACAATTGAATGAAATATATTTACTTGGCATACTTCTTCATCAAATATACTATTCCGTTGCTGGCGATAATTTTACAGAAATGCTACAAAGAAAAGCATTAAATATTCAAATGCGATTCTTTATTACCGTATTTCCTCAGCGCAATGTCAGCGAGTATTTTGATTTTACAGAAAACTTTATGAGCAAGAATGAATTTCTTTGTAATTATTCTGTCTCAGAATGTATCGAAAGGAGTATAGGTATATTATCTACTTGTAACGACAGACAGATAAGGAAGCTACAGGGGCTTTATAAGACTTTGACAACATTGTATAGTGAGGTTGGAGGTGGTAATAAAGTTGCTTTAACTACATTCTCCAGTATGCTTGATACTGAATTGTCAAATTTGACTGTTGAGGACGATTGGAGAAATCATTATGCAAAAAAGAAAACACATTAAAATAGCATTGGTAATACTAATATGTATAGGTTGTGTTGTATTTCTAATCTCGCAAATAAAATTGGAGAAATGTAGAGAAAGGAGTACGTCACCATGCGCCATTACATCCGACTTAAAAACACCAATAGACATAATTTGTAATACCAATAATTCACCCCAAAAATAATAGAGGAATGTTCAAAACTTGTGTGCAAGAGGCTATCTTTTACTGCAAAAAATGATATTCCAAAAGGTAAGGCAAATTGTGTTGGCTACGCTCAACTAACATCCGCAATTATAAATTATGCCTTCCAAATAAAGAATCTTACTTATAAGGCTAAACCTGTCGTAGGTAAAGTGTACCTATTGGGAATTGACTTAAATAATGTCGCTCAAAAAATACTACCTCAAAGGCATAGACCATTTTTCAAAGACCACGATTTTGTAGAAGTAGATTTAGGAAATAAGACTGTATTTATAGATAGCTCTTTACAAGACCTTACAGGCTTAACTTTTATGCAAATCAATAATACTAAGAAGCCCTAATAATTATAAGATAGAGCCATATATAGGTTTTCCCCATGTATCTTCTTCTGACCAAATAGAATTTTTTAATGCGTTTATATTAGGTATTGGTTTAGGATTACTTTGTTCGTCAAAAACAAGTTCGCCATTTTTTAATGGGAAAAATTCACCTAAACTTTTTGCAACGTATAAAAATTCTTCGGGAGCGTGATTAAAATATTCGATTCGGATTTTAAGCACTCTCTTGTAGTTTTTGTAACTACTGCGGTCTAATCCAACTGACTTAATGTGTTTACGAACAATTTTACATTGAAGCTCTTTGTTATCAAGTAGCATCAAGGCTCGAATATTATCAAAAAACAATTCAGAGTTATCACCATTTTTTAACGCTTCTAATCCTGTTATTTCTTCTTCAAATTCACGTATTTTTAAGTTATATGTATCTTTGTCTGAGATTAGCTTTTTGAATTTACTATCTCTTTCTTCTCTTGTAATACCATTATCCATATAAACTTCGTTGATTCTTTTTCTCTTTTCTGTTAACGACTCTATCTCATTTTGTAGATTTGTGACTTTTTGTTTCAGAATTGCGATTCTCTCATCTAAACCTAAATTACGAGAATTAATCAAATCAGTAAGATATTCAAAATGTACACATGAAGCAGCATACCATAATAACCTATCTAAATTGGCAACTCCAATAGATATACCATTTGAGCATTTGGTGAAGTCCTTTCTACTATCGTAGCCATTTCTATTATGATTATGGCACTGATATAATTTTGCGGCAACTGAGAAATGGCAACCACATATCGGGCATGTTATTAATCTCAGACCAAATAGGAAACGATTAGTGGTTGAGTTTGTCTTACTTGGATTATTGCTTGCAATAGCCCTTATTGCAGAAGAGTACAGCTCTTTACTTACTATTGGAGGAATATTTCGGACTATTCCTGTTGTTGTTAATTGCTCCCCACAATATATCTTATTTTTCAGTATTCCACGAACATTTGAAAATAGCAGTTTCTTTCCTTTGAATAATATGCCTCTTGATTGAAGTTCTCTTGCCAAACCGTCACAGCTATATTTCCCACTTGCTAATTCAGTGAATATCAATCGAACTATTTTTGCTTCTTCTTCATTGACAACAATTTTGCCATTCTCAACTTTATAGCCAAACGCAATGTATCCACCATTATATCTTCCTTGCTCATCATTCCTTTTTCTACCTCGCATGAATCGAGCCTGTTTTTGCTCCATTTCCTGTTTTGCCATTGTTGCAAACAGGGCAAATGCAAGCTCAACGCCACTATTAACAGTGCCGTCTTTCTCTAAAAGCCGTAAAGACGGATTCTTGATAACTAACTGAATATGCTTTTTAACAAGAGTGTTTTTTAAGCGCATTAAGATTTCTTCATTCCTGCCTATACGGTCAATAGCCCAAGCATATACAGCTTCAATCGTAGGTACTTTTTCCAACAATTCATATACTTTGTTCATATTTTCTATATAGGCATCATCTACTTTTATCGCAGATGCTCCAGCCTTTCCAACCACTACAATTTCATCAATGCAATAGCCATCTTTAATAGCCATATTTATGACTTCTTTTCGTTGGCTATCTATCTCCTGTTGGGTCGTAGATGTACGAATTATTGCTATAACTTTCTTATTCATAGCACAAAGATAGTAATTATTTTTAAATATATGAGTAAATAATATTGCGGCTCCACGCTTGTGCAGATGGATATGGCATGGATTCAG
>OJNY01001847.1_pt1 | contig 12131 bp, 10 predicted proteins | sample 1597931 | NCBI WGS metagenome assembly OJNY01 (sample SAMN01915209, study PRJEB22387) | human gut metagenome | isolation source: stool | host: Homo sapiens | place: USA
AAGTGGTAAGGCCCCGGTCTGCAACACCGTCATCGCCGGTTCAAATCCGGCTCGCGCCTCTTTTAAAGAGATTGGAATGATCCAGTCTCTTTTTTAGTTTGCACGAAGTTCTCCTGGTTTACTTTTATAGGGTGGTTTGATATAATATTTTCGGGAGTTTGTTCATTTTTTTATTTGGTGACTCTTATAGGAGGGTTTATGACGCAAAGGAACAAGGAACAACGGATTAATTACAAATTAGATGAAACCATACAGGTAGATCAAAATGAGATAAAAATATATAATGTGCCTTTTGCGGGAAATTCTAATACATGCAGAGAAGTGTTCGTGAAAGGTGATCGTGTTCTGGAATTCAATATTTCAGGAGATCTGACACTGGATCAGCTTGCACAGAAGCCGGTATTCAGGGATGAACTGGTTGAATATCTGTATAGTATCAGCAGACAGCTGGTTTCCATGGTACATAATGGGTTGAAGTTAGAAAAGGTCGTATTCGATCTGAAGTATATGTATGTGAGATTAAGTGATTTCAGTATACAATTAATCTATCTTCCGTTTGAAAAGGCAGAACCAATGGAAGGGCCGGATGCATTTATCCGTTGTCTGTTAAACAAGATGACGTATGCACATACATCTGCGCTTGAGTGTGCCAATCAGATCATTGATTATCTGGACAGTCAGAAGGAATTCAATGTAATACAATTTAATTTGTTTGTAAAGGAATTACGTTTAAAGAGTCAATTGCTTCTGATAGGTGAACATGTGTCTTCAGAGAATAAAGAGAAAGCAGCAAATTCAGCAAAGACAGAATCAGCGATTCTGATAGCGGAGGAAGCTGCAAGAAATGCGGATATTGCGAGAATGCAGGCAGAGAGCGAAGCCAAGAGACTGACAGCTTATGCAAAACAGCAGGCAAAGGTTGCAAAAACAGCAGAAGAGATGCGTATGTTGGCAGAAGCCGCAAGAATACAGGCAGAAATCAATCGGCAGAAAGCAGAAAAAGAATACCGGGATCAATCGCAGACAGCAGTTCTGTATGCCTGTCAGGTACAGGAGCAGTCTGATGATGCTGTAAGAAAAGAATATGAAGAGGCGAAGCTGCGTGCTGAGACAGCAGCTAAGAAAGCGGAGGAAGAATTCAGAAAAGCATCAGCGGAATCTGAACGATTGGCAGAGGAAGTAAGAGCAGCCAGGGAAGAAGAAATGCGTGCAGAAGAAGCAAGGATGCGTGCAGAATATGAGGCAAGAAGAAATTATAAAGAAGCTGAAAAACAGGAGAAAGAAGCCCGACGGAGAAACGAAGAGATTGGAAGACTGTCAGAGACTAGACAGACGAACAGAATTGATCCGGAGGAAGATGAGACAGTTGTTCTTACGAATGTAACAGAGAAAATCGGCAAAAAACCGGTACTGATTCGGAAAAAAACCGGTGAACAGATTTATATTAATAAGCAGGCATTCTGTATAGGAAAAGCAGACCAGGGTGTCGATTTTAAGATCACGGATAATAAATCCGTAAGCAGGCGGCATGCTTATATTACAAATATAAATGGTATTTATTATCTTCGAGATAATAATTCCACGAATCATACATATTTGAATGGTGATATGGTCTATAGCAATGTGGAGATCGTTATTCCGGATAACAGTAGTATCCGGCTTTCAAATGAAGAATTTTTATTTAAAATGAATTAGGAGGAGCGGAATATGTTTTGTGACAATTGTGGGTGTGAGATTGCGCCAGAGGTGAAAATCTGTCCTGTCTGTGGAAAGAAAGTAGAGGATATGAATCCGGCAGATATTACGGATGCCGGTACGATCGAAGATGTTTCTACAACAGCAGACGATAAAGCCGAGACAGCAGATGTGATGAAACAGGCATCAGATATAGAAAAGAATCTATCCGATGCTGCAGATAAAGAAAGTGCAGATGTCATTGATACAGACGATATGGAAGAAGAAGGGACTACTGTTTTAAAAGCAGTTGATCTGGAGAAAGAGGCCTCTGTTGATGAAGATGAAGAAGGAACAACGGTTCTGAATTCCGATATGTTAAAGGGACCGGCACCAAATGGAATTCCATCGTTCCAGAACAGACCAATGGGAGTGAACAATCAGCCAATGCAGGGACGTCCGGTGATGGGACCAAATGGTCAGCCGATGCTGGGACGTCCAATGGTGGGACCAAACGGTCAGCCGATGCAGGGACGTCCAATGATGGGACCGAACGGTCAGCCGATGCCGGGTCCGAACGGTCAGCCGATGCCGGGACCGAATGGTCAGCCGATGCCAATGAATGGTGAGGATAAGAAAAAGAAAAAGAAGAAGGAAAAGGCTCCAAAGCAGCCAAAGCCACAGAAAGCACCTAAGACACCGAAAGAGCAGAATGCTCCAAAGGAAAAGAAGGGCAAGGGCGGCAAGATCGCACTGATCGTTATTCTTATCGTGATCGTTCTTGCAGGCGGTGGAGCTGCAGCAATATTTGTTCCTAAGTTCATGAATTATAATAAAGCTGAGGATGCTTTAAAGGATGGCAAGGTAGAAGAGGCTATCGATCTTTATAATAAAGCAAAGCCGATCAAAGATTCTAAGACCAAGGTAAATGGTGGAGCATATTTTGAATACGCAGAGAATCTGTTTGCAGCCGGAAACTTTGTTGAAGCTGCAGATAATTACAGAAAGGCAGCAGGTCTTAACTATGAGGGTGCTGCACAGAAGGAGAAAGAGAGCTACTTTAGTCAGGCCGAAAAGCTGTATGGTGAGGCAAATTACACAGAAGCAGCAGAATATTATGAGAAAGCAGGAGATGTAAATGGTGCAGCCGATAAGGTAAAAGAATGTTCTTATATGAATGGTTGTGCATTGGAAGGTGAGAAGAAGTACGATGAAGCCATTCAGGCATTTACCGCAGCCGGTGACTATCAGGATGCAGCCGAAAAAATTAAGGAATGTTATTATAATGATGCGGTTGACAAGATGGCAGCAGGCGATTATATTAATGCAAAAGATTTATTTGTAAAGTCAGAATATAATGATTATGCAGATAAAGCAAATGAGTGTCTGTGCTTACTGGCAGAACAGTATGTATCACAGCAGGATTATTCAAAAGCGATCGAGACATATGGTCAGGTCGATTCTTCCTATAAGGACTGTACAGCAGATATCGATGCTGTGCGGATCAAGTGGGCAAAGCTTTTGAGTGATGGAAAAGATTATAAGGCAGCAGTAGAGATGTATAGTCAGGTTACGACCAAGGATATGACTAAAAAGATCAACAAAGCAAAGTCTAAATACATCAAGGATCATTTTGACAGTAACGATGAGACTACTATGAATTACATCTGTGATCTTCGTCAGGCAGGTTATGACTCAGCAGATGATGATTATACAGCACTGACAGGCTGGTTTATTGAGTCATTTGTAAATGATGACAAGGAAGATTATAAGAGTAAGAATGATTCAGCTTCATCTGATAAAACGATCTATATCCATACGATGTTTTTAACAGAGAATGATGTAACAATGAACCTGAAAGGTTATGTTGTATATTCAGATGGAACAAAGAGCAATGAAGTTACATTTGGTGAAGTGAAAGACAGATATACAACGTGGATGAGCATTGATTCCTCACAGGCGATCAAGGGAGCAGCTACGTTATACATATATGAGATTGATACAAACCGATTGATAGAGAAGTATGTATTTACTATAGAATAAAGATCGGAAAATAGTACAGATAAAAAGCGGCTGTATTCTGAATTAAGATTTGCAGACGCTTTTTATGCCGAAGTATGTAGAAAGGAACAGTGGACACATGGAGTCAGTCAGCAAGAGAACAATGTCCAATCAGAATACGGGGAATACAGTACAGCAGATGGAAAGTGAATTTACTCCCGGAGTAGAGATCAAGATCATTGTAGCGGTTATTTTCCTTATGGCGTTCGGTCTGGTCATGATCTTCAGCGCGTCCAGTTATACATCATCTATAAGCAGTGCTACGAATTATGATTCGGCATTTTATTTTAAGAAACAGTTGAAAATGATTATTTTGGGAATGGTGGCTGCCGGAGTGGTAAGCGTGATTCCGTATAAGGCATTTAAGAAGGTCGGACCTTTGATGTATGGTTTATCGATCGTTTTGATCTTTGCTTTAAAAACGCCACTTGGTATAACATCCGGCGGTGCGACCAGATGGTTGAATCTTGGAATAATCCAGTTACAGGTTGCCGATGCTACAAAGGTATGTATGATTATCTTTATGGCATATTATGTCAGCAAATACTGGAAAGAAATGCATAAGTTTCTTAGGATATTTAAGCTGTGGCTGTTTATTGCATTTCAGGCAGGACTGATTCTTGCCATTTCTTCAAACCTGAGTAGCTGTCTGATCTTATTATTGATGGTATTTGTTCTGACCTTTATCGTAGGTAAGAATCCATCCCTGCATATCGGAGTCGGAGTGTTTGGTATTGTCGCTGTGATTATATTGATCATATGGTTGAAGGCAACGATGCCGCTTGAAAGTGAGATGGATAAGTATCCGTATCAGATCCAGCGTTTCTTCGGATGGATCGACCCGGAGCGTTATGCCGGCTCACTTGGTTATCAGCCATTGCAGTCCTTATATGCCATCGGAAGCGGCGGCTTACTTGGAAAGGGGCTTGGAAATGGTACACAGAAGCTGAGTAATATTCCGGAAGCACAGAATGATATGATCTTTGCGATCATCTGTGAGGAGTTGGGATTGGTTGGAGCGATCATTATGTTCCTGATGTTCGGCTATCTGTTGTATCAGATGTTTATTGTTGTAAGAGAATCGAAGAATCTATATGGAAGCGTAGTTGTAATAGGAGTTATGCTTCATATTATCTTTCAGATTATAGTTAATGTATGTGTTGCTGTGAACTTTTTCCCGAATACGGGTGTATCCCTTCCGTTTATCAGTTCGGGTGGTTCGGCGATCCTATGTACCATGATCGAGATCGGTCTGGTGCTTGGCATACGAAGACAGCAATGTAATAGAAAATATTCCAGAATAAATTAATTGAGGAGAGATTATGAGAAAAATAGGAAAAGGCTTAATTCTGACTGCATTATTTGCAGTCTGTACAGTAGGAATGGTCGGGCTAAATCTGGATGCTGCAACTTTGCAGAATAAGGATCAGAAGAGTTATGATATCGAGATCATGACAGATGGACAGATCCCGGGCGCAGACAGTTCGACGACAGAAGCGCCAACAACAGAAGAACCGACAACGGAAGCTCCAAAGAATGGCTGGGTAAAAGAGCCTGATGGTAGAAAATACTATGTAAACGGTGTTGCAAAGACGGGAAGTCATGTAGCGATCAAGGACAGTAATGGCAAGAAATATTATTATTCTTTCGATAAGAAGGGTAATCTTGTGTATGGTCTTGTGAAGGTAAATGGTAAGCTGTACTATCATTCTTCAAGTGACAAGAAGCATCCGGGTGCAGCTGTTACTGGATGGCAGCAGATAAAAGGTAAGAAGTATTATTTCAGCAAGAAGACCTGTGCAGCTTATACAGGATATAAGAAGATAGGAAATTCCAGATATTTCTTTGACAGCAAGGGAAGGATGCTGACAAAGAAATGGAAGACGGTTGAGAAAAGAAAGTATTACTTTGGCAAGGATGGCAAGGCTGAAACAGGACTTGTGAAGATCAGTGGAAAGAAATATTATTTCAGTAAAAAAGGTGTCCTGCAGAAAAGCAAATTTGTAAAATATAAGGGAAAGAAGTATTACCTTGGAAAGACAGGTAAGGCTGCAGCAGGTGAAGTAAGGAAGGTAAATAGTAGCTACTATTACTTTAATAAATCAGCAAGCATGATAAAGAGTTCCTGGATTAAGACATCGAAGGGCAAGTACTATTTTGGTAAGAGCGGAAAAGCCTATACCGGATCACATAAGATCAATAATAAGGTGTATGTATTCCGTTCAAACGGAACGTTGGTAACACAATCAGGTCTGGTGACGATATCCGGCAAGACTTATTATATGAACAGCAATGGTACAGCACAGACCGGATATAAGAAGATTGGTGATGCATATTACTATTTTGGTAAAGATGGTGTTATGTATAGAAAGAAATGGGAGTATGTCGGTGGATATAAGTTCTATTTCTGTTCTAATGGTAAGCGTGCAGTCGAAGTAGATGATGTCATCGGAGATCAGGATGCTTATGAGATCATCATTAATAAGAAAACCAATGTTGTAACTGTATATGCAAAGGATGGAAAGAATGGATATATTATTCCGGTACGTGCTTTTATATGTTCTACCGGTGTGAGCACACCACTTGGTACATTCCATACACAGAGCCGTTACAGATGGCATGAACTGATGGGACCATGCTGGGGTCAGTGGTGCAGTGGTATCTACGAAGGCTATCTGTTCCATTCGGTATACTACAACGATGTAAATAATAACAATGCACTTAGCGTAAATGCTTATAATAAGCTTGGCACAACTTGTTCACATGGATGTGTAAGACTGACAGCAGGAGATGCAAAGTGGATCTATGATCACTGCAGTGTCGGAACAAAGGTAACGATCATTAATGAAAGCGGCAGAGATCCATTTCCAAAGCCAACTGCATATAAGCTTCCATCATGGCATACATGGGATCCGACAGATCCTAATATGCAGTATAAATGTAAACAGAAGGGCTGCCACTAGGGAGGACGATCGTGCACACGATTATTAAAAAACTATTTGCGATATCTTTAATATGTATATGTATGTGTGCCTGTGTGTCCTGCAAAAAGGAGGAGACACAGACGGAAGGAACAACAGAGGCGATAACGAATGGATCGGTAGAAGATTCTTCGGCGTTTATTCCGTTGGGAATGGTCATTGATGTTTCACAAAATGATATGATCAAAGATGTAACTTACGAGATAAAAGACACAGAGATCGCTGTTGTGAATTTTAAATATAATGGACTTCAGTGTCAATTTCGGGGATCGGCAGTTCATAATGAATTTGATCTGGCCGGTGTTCAGAATAATGGTGACGGAAATATGGTTGTAACTTCTGTAGGAAGTTATAATGCGACCTATTATAAGCTGGATCCCGGAAGAGTGGTATTCTGGAGCGATGAAAATATTCATTACAGTCTGTATGTATATGTTACGGCGGAAGATTCTGTGTTAGAGGAGATTTTGTCAAATCTGATATTTGAGAATCATTATACGGAGCGTGCCGATGTAAAGAAAAGTACAGAGGCAGCAGCCGAAGAGTTTGCCGGACAGGTTATAACGATCATTCAGAATAAGGATATGCAGGCCTTATCAGAGATTATGAATTATCCGCAGGAGCTTGGAAGCGGACAGTCGATCGGAAATATAGATGAGCTTATGGCGATTCCGGCAGAAGATATTTTTACAAAGGATATTCTTGAAGCCGTGAATGAAGATTCTCTGGCTAACCTGCGACAGGGCAGAGATGGCGATTCTTATCTTATTGGTTCAAATTATAAAAACATCTATTTTCGAAAAAATGCAGATGGAGATTTTAAAATTGTAAAAATAAATAATTAAGAATAGAAAGCAGCCCATTTAGCTGCCCGTAATGCATAGACTGCCCCTGCAATAATATGTGCGAGGATTTCGTTGTGAGATGCATATTGCCGGTAAATACGAGCGCCCGTTCGAGCTCAAAGAGCGAGTTGACGCAAGAATATTTAAAAATCAGGCATATGAAGCGAACAGAAACCGCAGTAAGTTATTGCAGGGGCAGTCTATGCATTACGGGCAGCTAAATGGGCTGCTTTTTATGTGAAAAAAATATGGCGAAAATCTTGTAGAATTCTGTAGGAATAATGCCTACGATATGAATTGTAGAGATGGGAAGATAAATGTAGAATTATTTTGTGTAATGGACAGGCCGGGTCTGACTGTCCGAAAATAAAGCAGGAGGGTACATATAAATGGGAAATAAATATCTGATAAAGGAAGCGGCAAAGCTGGTTGATGTGGAGCCTCATGTATTAAGGTATTGGGAAGAGGAACTTGATATGCGGATCAAGCGGAATGATATGGGACATCGATATTATGATGAGCAGGATATCCGCATTTTAAAGAAGATAAAGGAATTGAAGGATCGCGGAATTCAGCTTAAGGCAATACATGAACTGGTGCAGAAAATGTATGATATTTTGGAAAATGGTGTTCCGGCAGAGGATGCATCCAAAGAGGTAGAGGCAGATTTTACCTCGGAGTTAGTGAATACGGTAACACAGATCGGTGAAGATGTGGATGACGATCAGGCAAGGATCGTGGATTTCAAGCTGGTTCAGTTCCAGTCCGTGATGTCAAAGATCGTTGGAAATTCCATAAAGGAGAATATTAAGCCAATCAGTCAGGCAGTGACAGCGGAGACAACCGAGCAGATAGCAAAGCAGATGGATGTCATTATGAGAGAACAGGACGAGCGGGCTGAGGAGCGGTACCGAAGACTGGATACCGTGATCCGGGAAATGCAGCAGACCAGACGGGAGATTGCGGCAGCAGAAACTACCGAAAAAAAGAAAAAACATTTCTTTGGCAAGAAAAATAAGTAACAATGTATGCAGATTCATCTATCATTCGTTTTCTTTATAAAAACTTCATATAAGAGGCTGCAAAAGCATGATATAATGAGCGTAAGCCGAGCAATGCAGAATAAAAAGTACATAGACCGAATGTAAGCTTGCTTACAATGAGGTCTATGTAGTTTTTATTCTATAGTGCGAAGCACGGACATCGAGTAATCAGAAAGATTACGAGATGAGCATTGCGAGAGAAAAGACATCGAGTAATCAGAAAGATTACGAGATGAGCATTGCGAAGGAAAAGACATCGAGTAATCAGAAAGATTACGAGATGAGCATTGCGAAGGAAAAGATATCGAGTAATCAGAAAGATTACGAGATGGGTATTGAAAATTTTTTATAAAGGAAAACATATGAAGATCATTAAAAAAGTTAAATGGGCATTGGTTTCGGTTTGGATTTTTATCGTGTTGATCATGGTGATAGGAACGATTGTGATCGGACGAAGTTATCTGTCAGAAATGTTTGGAGATGGATATAGTATACAGTCATTATATTCCATTAGTGATCCGATCAAGGAGACCTATAGAAATCTGTCGATTATCATGTCGGAGGTACAGGAAGATCTGCAGACAAATCCCAATAAATTTTATGATAAAAAATATTTTGAAAGTTTGAATCAGAAAGCTGGAAATTACAGGACATCGGTTCTCGTCTATCTGAACGGAGAATTTGTATATTCCGGAATACAGAAAGATATAGAGGAACTGGAATCCTCGTTACTTACTAAAAGAACCATTTATACAAATGGTGAAAGAGACATTGATCAGGATAACAATTTATCGGAAGTCAGTGTGGAAGATATGGGGGCACAAGGTTCATACTCATTTGGAGAGAATGGAAAAACCTATGAATATATGTTGACTACCCCGCAAGCATATCTGTGTAATGAGATTGATTATCAGATTGACGGAAAACCGATCAGCGTTTTTCTGGTTACCTACTATGGTAATTATGTCAGCCAGTTTAAGAGTGCACTTGTGGGTTTCATTTTTATGATGTTTTTGATCATGCTTGTGTTGACGACGGCATTGTCAGCGCTGGTATATACACAGTTTATTCGACCGTTGGTACGATTAAAAGAGGCAGCAGAGGAGATCGGTACAGGAAATTTGAACAGCCCGGTCGACGTGAGCAGCAGCAGAAAAGATGAGATCGGAGAGTTATGCCGGTCATTTAATGACATGAGGGTACGTTTGAATGAGTCTGTTGAGCTTAAGATGCAGTATGAGGAAGAGAACAGAGAGTTGATCAGTAATATTTCCCATGATCTGAAAACGCCGATCACGACGATCAAAGGTTATGTCGAAGGTCTGATGGATGGTGTGGCAGATACGCCGGAGAAACAGGATCGCTATCTGAAGATGATCTATAATAAGGCAAATGAATTGGATGCGTTGATTAATGAGCTGTCGCTCTATACAAATATTACGAACAATGCGATACCATATGAATTCCACAGGGTATCAGTTAAGGATTATTTTAATGATTGTATGGAAGAGGTTCGGGCAGATCTGTTGTCACATAATATGACTCTTACTTATAATAACTATTGTGCAGAAGATGTAAAGGTTGTCGTTGATCCGGATCAGTTGAAGCGAGTTATCAACAACGTTGTTACGAATGCGATCAAGTATACAGACAAAGAGGAAGGTCATATTGACATTTCTATAGAGGAAAGTGAGAAGATGATCAAGGTATCGATCAATGATGATGGACGGGGTATTGATAAAGAGAGCCTGCCGCATATATTTGACCGAACCTATCGTGCAGACAATGCAAGACGTTCCAGAGGCGGAAGCGGACTGGGACTTGCTATCTGTAAGAAGATCGTGGAAGAACATGGTGGAAAGATCTGGGCAACCAGTACGAAAGGCGAGGGTACAACGATCTATTTCACATTGAAGAAGTACATCAAGGAGGAAAATAAAGATGAGCAGAATATTGATAATTGAAGATGAACTTAGTATTGCAGAACTGGAGAGAGATTATCTGGAGTTAAATGATTTTGAAGTCGAAATAGAGACAAACGGAGCAAAGGGTCTGGATAAGGCACTGGAGAATGACTACAGTCTGATCCTGCTTGATCTGATGCTGCCGGATCTGGATGGATTTGAAATCTGTCGTCAGATTCGTGAGAAGAAGGATATTCCGATCATCATGGTAACAGCGAAGAAGAATGATATTGATAAGATTCGTGGATTGGGACTTGGTGTTGATGATTATGTAACAAAACCCTTCAGTCCAAGCGAACTGGTTGCCAGAGTAAAAGCACATATCTCCAGATATGAGAGATTGATCGGTTCAACTGCATTGCAGAATGATGTGATCGAGATTCGTGGTTTGAAGATCGATAAAACTGATCGTCGTGTCTATGTGGATGGCGAAGAGAAGGTATTTACAAATAAGGAATTTGATCTTTTGACCTTCCTTGCAAGCAATCCGAATAAAGTATTTTCAAAGGATGAACTGTTCAATAAGATTTGGAATATGGAGAGTATCGGGGATATAGCGACCGTAACGGTTCATATTAAGAAGATTCGCGAGAAGATTGAATTTGATACATCTAAGCCACAGTATATCGAGACTGTATGGGGCGTAGGATACAGATTCAGAATGTAGTGAGACAGAAATTATTCAGGCAGGAGAGAGCGTATCAGGGCTTTGGATTGTAAGAGGTTCTGATAAGGAGATAACAGATGAAGATAGAAGTATTATATGAAGATAATGATATATTGGTTGCTGTGAAGCCGTACGGACTGCCATCACAGCCGGATAAGAAGAATTCTGAAAATATGGTCAGTATGTTGAAGCTCCGTATCTTTGAAAAAGAGCATCGGACAGAGGAACCGTATCTGGCACCGATCCACAGATTGGATCGACCGGTTGGCGGCATTATGTTATTTGCAAAGAATAAAGAAGCTGCGGCAAAATTGTCTAAACAGAGCGAAGATGGTGAGATGGTCAAATATTATCAGGCGATCTTAACAGGTGAACTTCCGAATGATGCCGGAACGATTACGAATTATCTGATTCATGATAACCAGACCAATGTCACAAGGATTGTGGATAAAGATACACCGGGAGCAAAATTAGCAGAGCTTGATTATGAAGTGTTAGATGTCATGGAGACAGATGATGGAATCTTAAGCTATGTGCTGATCAATCTTATCACAGGCAGAACACATCAGATCCGTGTTCAGATGGCTGGTAAAAAAGCAGGCATTTGGGGTGATACAAAGTACAATCCTAAGTTCCGGAAGACAAAAAAATCTTATAAACAGATCGGTCTTCATGCATCCAGGCTGGAATTTGAACATCCTGTGACAGGAGAACACATGGTATTTAAGAATGAGCCGGAAGGCAAGGCATTCGAGATTATCGAGCTGGATGAATTTTAGAGATAAAAACCGAAGCTATAGGACAAAATGTGTTGATAAAAACCGCCTTCAACCCTGATAAATAAAGGGATGAAGGCGGTTTAATCTTTTTCAAATAAAATTTGAGGGTGAAAAATA
>OJNY01001860.1_pt1 | contig 12061 bp, 9 predicted proteins | sample 1597931 | NCBI WGS metagenome assembly OJNY01 (sample SAMN01915209, study PRJEB22387) | human gut metagenome | isolation source: stool | host: Homo sapiens | place: USA
AAATATATTAATATCAGTAATCTTGTAGATAATACAATATGGTTTAAATATGAGAACTGGGGTTACAAATATTTTATAAGTGATATACAGGAGAGTACAGTATGGGTAGGTTTGATAATAATATTATTATCAACGATGATGGCTTTCGCATGTAGTCTCAAAAAGACACAGCGTAAGGCAGGGGTTATCGAGAGGCTTCTTGGGAAAATCAGCCTGCAGTTTAACAGGATATTTTCAAATTTTCCTGTTTTTATGAAGGAATTGTGGAAAATTCTGATAAAACGGCGGATGCTGATAGTGTACTGCCTTATGATTGTTATAGTCAGCAGTTATACATTTGCATATAAGCTCAAGTATAATATGGTTGAAAGTACGGTGTATACATTTTGCCAGAATAATAGTGCCTTATCAGAAAGCGAATTATATAGTCTGGAGGAAGAACTCACACAGGAATATCAATTAATGCAGGCAGAAAAAGACAATAATGCACAGATGGTAATACTTAATCATGAAATTAGTCTGGTTCATTATGTAAATGAAAAGCATGATGAAGGCGTAAATGTTTCTCTTATAAATCAATATGAATATAATAAATTATTTGATGAAAGACAGCGTGATAATAAGGAACTATTGATGTGCATATGTCTTTTAACAGCATGCCTGCTTAATGTAGGAGTAATTTCATTTGAAAAGGACGAGAATGTTCTTGCATTGGTAAGGACAGGAAGGAACAGAAAGAGGTGGATAATAAGGAAGCTGCTTATTAATGCAGTGGTTAATACAGTAATATGTGCAGGTGTATATTGTTACTATTATCATAGTGTTACCAAGGTGTTAGATATTCAAAGGTATGATATATTAATTCAAAGCATTCAGGCATTTGCAGATTATCCTTTTAACATATCTGTAAGGGGTTACATAATTGTTAATGTAGTGACGGCTATATTAGGAATAAATATATTTGCATCAATTGCTACATATTTGTCGGCAAAAATTAATTACAGAGTGGGCGTGTTAGCGTGTCTGTCCATAAATGTTCTGTATTATATTTATAAAATAGGTGTTAATGTACTGCATTATTATACATTTCCGGGAATTGTAACATATATTGATTTTTATGGTGGAATATCGGTCCTGCAAATATGCATAATAGTTGGAGTGGTGCTTGCCGGAGTGATTCTTAATTCAAAAGTTGTAAAACTTTTTTGATTAATGAAAGATTTGATATATGTTACAAAAAGTGACATAATAATCTTAATAAGATATCCGTGGGAATGTCATATAGGGGGATTACATGAGAAGTGCAGCCTTGCCTTTAATATGAAAAGGCAGAAGATTTACCTGCAGGGATTTCCTACAAGTATTTCTTCTGCCTTGTTTTATAAATTATTATAGTTGAGTGTTTTATATTATGTTTCCATATTAATCGGTATGCGGGCTGGTATTTTAGAATTACTTTTCATCACAGAATATTACATGTCTTACTGGTGTAAGTGCATATAAAAGTATCATTCCGATAATTCCGCAAACAATTATCTCGCCAGCGCCAACAGTAACGAAGAACATTGCAAACATGCCCTCTGAGCCATAAGCGAATTTAAGTACGAATGGCACGATGATTGTGTTAGCAACAATTGGTGGAACTGGGGCAAGCCACTTATGCTTTCTTAACAGGTATGTTCCGATTGCACCGATAAGTGTTGCAATACTTCCAAATACTACATCCCATACAATTGCGCCACCAAGGATGTTAGCAATTATACAGCCAACAAATAATCCAGGGATTGCTGCAGGTGTAAAGTAAGGCAGTATTGTAAGTGCCTCTGCGATTCGAAACTGGACTGGTCCGAAACTGATGTAGTTAAAGATTACTACAAGTACGACATAGATTGCTGCGATAACAGCGGCCTGTGTGATGAATTTCACACTCATTCCTTTTTTCTTCATATTCAATTATCTCCTTTAGTTTTGTTTTGCGTGTGGAAGGTCTCGAACACACGATATGCTGTATATTAACACAGCCTGTGTAGTTTAGCAGATTATCATGCGATTGGCAAGTACAAATATATATTATCATATGTCCATGTAAGTTGGATGTAAGTTTCATGTTGTATAATTATGGTAAATAAAGAAACACATTTTTAATAAGATGCATTGGAAAAGGAGGGCGAGATTTATGGATGATAAAAATGTTGTTAAGAAAAGGGTGACTCTTGCTATTGCATTTGCAGTATTTCTGCTTGCAGTCATTGTTATTATAGTGCTTATTAAACCAGTGATTTTCAAGGTTAAGGATAATAACAGGGCAGAGGTTTCGGAGCAGACACAGAAGGAGGCTGAAGAGTATCTTAAGGTATATTACCGTAGTCTTGTGATTGATAAATGCGAAATGAGTGTAGAGGAGTATGAACCAGAGACAAATTCTGAATATATCAGTTATGTAAAGGCTGGAGATGAGGCGTATTCATATGCATCTTATGTATTTTATGGTACAATGGATACACCAGATGCGAAAGGAGACAGCGTCATAATCTATATGTCGGACAGTGTGAAGTCGCCATATTGCTCAATTAATGGCAATGACAAGTGGAATATGTCAATTGTTCAGAATAAGCCAGACGGCGCAAAGACTTGGAATTATGCGTTTACAGAGAGGTAATGCTTAAGATTATAGGAATATATTTGTTGATTATTAATGTAGTAACATTTGCTTTGTATGGAATTGATAAGTGGAAAGCGATACACAACAAATGGCGCATAAGGGAGGCGACTCTTCTTATTACGGCATTAATCGGAGGCTCGCTTGGCGCATTTATTGCAATGCATGTGTTCAGGCATAAGACGCGGAAGTGGTATTTTAAGTATACGGTTCCTGCGATGCTGGTTGTGCATGTGGTGGGGATGATTTTATTGGTGATTAAATTGTAAGCAGGCTGTTATGTGGGACAGCCTGCTTGATTTGTATCTGGTGAATATGTGCGTTGTCAAACAAATGAACCATAAAATTTTTCGGGTTATAACCGCAAAACTTTTTAAATGATCTATAAATTAAGGAGTGTAACCGCATTTTTACCAAGTATGGCATCGGTAGCTTTTTCTGAAAATCCACATTCTTTAATTAAATCTACTGCGTCTTTCTGGTCGTCCCACGGGCTGTCAGAGCCGAATAATATGCGGTCTGCGCCGTGGATGTTGACCATTTTCTTGAATTTCTCTATTGGAAGGCTGGCATTATGATTGAGTTTCTTGATGCATGATGAGGTATCAAGATATACATTTTTCATGTAATCCTTTTCTAATATGGAAGAAACTTCGTTCCATTGTCCCCAGCCACCCATGTGTGCGAGTACGAGTTTTTCTGGTTTTACTTCCTGAATCATTGTTGTAAGTCTGTCTACGCTTGATTCATCGCAGCCCGGAAAACTCACATCGAAGCCTGCATGTATAAGTATTATAAGCCCGAGTGCTGATGCATATTCGATAAGTCTTAATGACTGCATATCATCTATATTGGTTTTCTGGAAAACAGGGTGGAGCTTGATTCCTTTGAAACCATTGTTGGAAAGCCAGTTCAATATTTCTCTGAAATTCTCACAAGCCGGATGTATTGCCCCAAATGAAATTAATCCGGTTGTCTTACTTGTTTCATTAGTCTTTAAAGCAAGTGTATTGATTGTGTCGCACTGATTAGGCTTGGTTGCCACAGGAAGCAGCACTGAGTAATCAATTCCTGCCTTCTTCATGGATTCCTTAAGTGAGTCCACTCTTCCGTCAAGATAGTTATGGATGCCGCCACTGTGGGCTAATGTACCAACAGCCCTGTCAGCGAGTTCATCTGGAAATGTATGTGTATGAAAATCTATTATCATAAAACCTCCATTCTTGCGCTGCTTCTTAGCGCATTTCAAGTTTGTGCGAAAGCACAAATCTTGTGTGTGAAAAATTACATTTTTCACACCTGCCTCCTTTTGCAGGTGGAGCTGTCCACTGATATATATATGATGTCCATTCAGCTTCAGAGTATGCAAAATTGCCATAAACATATTGGCATTGCTTAATTATGTATATATTTGTGTCTGAAAATCAAGTGTTTTTTGAGGGAATGTTCTAACTTCAAGGTGGAGGGTGGCGAATTGGACATTAGAGTGGTGAGAAGGCAGGATGAAGTCCAAAAGGAGAGCGAGAGTATGGCGGATTGGACGCTGAAGTGGTGGGAAGGCAGTAAATAGGCAGGATGAAGTCCAAAAGGAGAGCAAGAGTATGGCGGATTGGATGCTGAAGTGGCGAGAAGGCAGCAAATAGGCACAATAAAGTCCAAAAGGTGTGCCACTGGAGTTCAGAGTTAGAATAAGTCAACAAGAATCTGCAAAAATCCTATTGACAAATAGGAAATTGAGAATATAATGATTTACATACCAAGATACTATGTTTATATGGAAATAGATTTTGCAAGGAGGTACATGAAGGTTGAAGAATAGAATTATTGACACAGATGTACTTATTATAGGAGGCGGAACGGCAGGGTGTTTTGCAGGTATTACGCTTGGAAAGAAGAAAGACCTTGATGTACTGATTGTTGAGAAAGCTAACATTGTACGAAGCGGCTGTCTTGCTGCAGGTGTTAATGCAATTAATGCCTACATCACTAAGGGCAGGGTGCCACAGGACTATGTTGATTATTGTAAGAAAGATGCAGATGGAATTGTAAGAGAGGATTTGCTTCTTTCAATGTCGGAAAGACTCAATCATGTCACTAAGGTAATGGAGGACTTAGGACTTGTAATCCTTAAAGATGAGAATGGAGATTATGTTGCGAGAGGAAACCGCAATATTAAGATAAATGGTGAGAATATCAAGCCGATACTGGCAGATGCAGTTAAGAAGCAGGACAACGTAACTGTAATCAATCACCTGAATATAACAGATTTCATAGTAGAGAATAACGAGATTAAAGGTGCATACGGATTTGATGTCAATGATGCAGTGTTCTATGAGATAAATGCGAAGGCAGTTCTTGTGGCTACTGGCGGAGCGGCAGGCCTTTACAGACCTAACAATCCTGGATTTTCAAGACATAAAATGTGGTATCCACCGTTCAATACAGGAGCCGGATATGCAATGGGAATCAATGCAGGTGCGGAGATGACCACATTTGAGATGAGATTCATTGCTTTAAGATGTAAAGATACGATTGCTCCGACAGGAACTATCGCACAGGGAGTTCCGGCAAAGCAGCTTAATTCCAACGGCGAAGTGTATGAGAACAAATACGGTCTTACAACTTCACAGAGACTTTATGGAACAGTTACAGAGAACCGCGAGGGCAGAGGACCTTGTTATCTTGGAACTAAGGGAATAAGCAAGGAGCAGGAGGAAGACCTTTACAAAGCATATCTTAACATGGCACCGAGCCAGACACTTAAGTGGCTTGAGGCAGCGGGCGGTCCTTCTGAAGAAAATGTTGAGATAGAAGGAACTGAGCCATACATAGTCGGAGGTCATACAGCGAGTGGTTACTGGGTTGATAACAACCGCGAGACTACAATCCACGGGCTTTTTGCAGCAGGTGATGTTGCAGGCGGATGTCCTCAGAAATATGTAACAGGTGCTCTTGCAGAGGGCGAGATTGCAGCACAGGCAATAGCTGAAAGGCTTGAAGGCTCAGGAAAAGGCTTTGTTGTAAATGAGGTGGAAGATTCAGAATTGTCTCAGAACGCATTTGCAAAGAAGAGCGAGTATGAGCGATTTCTTAATAATAAGCAGGGACTGGTTGATATCGAGCAGACCGAGGAAGCAATGCAGAAGATTATGGACCAGTACGCAGGCGGCATAAGCACTGATTATCAGTACAATGAAGCAAGACTTGAGCTTGCAGATGAAAAGATTAAATTCTTGGAGCAGAGCATTGATAATCTTGCGGCACAGGATGCAGACGACTTGCTTAGAATCTATGAGATAAGAGAAAGACTTACGGTGTGCAGAAGTGTTATAGCACATTTGAAAGCAAGAAAAGAAACCCGTTGGCACAGCTTTGCGGAGAATATGGATTATCCGGCTAAGAGTGATGACTGGTTAAAATATGTCAACTCCCGCAAGGAGAATGGCAAGATTAAGATAATCATAAGAGACCTTGTGAGGGGAGGCGACAGCTATGAGCATTCAGATAAATAAGTTAAAATGCGTTGGCTGCGGGAAGTGCGTTAAAGCCTGTCCCGGCAACCTTATCAAGAAAGATACTGATGGAAAAGCATTTATAAAGCATGTCAAGGACTGCTGGGGCTGCACATCATGTCTTAAAGAATGTCGTTTTGAGGCAATTAATTTCTTTCTGGGTGCTGATGTCGGCGGCAAGGGAAGCACTCTTTCGTTCAGACAGAATGGAAGCATCAATACATGGACGGTGACTTCGCCGGACGGAACAGTTAAGACGCTTGAGGTCAACAGACAGGAATCTAATAAGTACTAAATAGGGAGGAATATCATGGGTAATTTATCACATTTGGACGCACTCGAAGCAGAGGCGATATATATTATAAGGGAAGTTGCAGCAGAATGCGAAAAGCCGGTAATGCTGTATTCTATAGGAAAGGACAGCTCAGTTATGCTTCATCTTGCAATGAAAGCATTCTACCCGGAGAAGCCACCATTTCCATTTCTTCACATCGACACAACATGGAAGTTCAAGGAAATGATTAAGTTCAGAGATGAGACAGCGAAGAAGCTTGGAATCGAAATGCTTACTTACACTAACGAAGAGGGTGTTAAGCAGGGAATTAATCCATTTGACCACGGTTCAGCTTACACTGATATCATGAAGACTCAGGCTCTTAAACAGGCACTTAACAAATATGGCTTTACAGCAGCATTTGGCGGTGGACGAAGAGACGAGGAGAAATCAAGAGCTAAGGAGAGAATTTTCTCTTTCAGAAATACAGCACAGGCATGGGATCCTAAGAACCAGCGTCCGGAAATGTGGAAGCTTTACAACACTAAGATTCACAAGGGCGAGAGCATGAGAGTTTTCCCTATCTCTAACTGGACTGAGAAGGATATCTGGCAGTACATCCAGAGAGAAAAGATTGATATTGTACCTCTTTATTTTGCAGCAGAAAGACCTGTTGTATACCGTGACGGCAATATTATCATGGTTGATGATGACAGAATGAGACTTCTTCCGGGCGAAAAGCCACAGATGAAGAAGGTAAGATTCAGAACTCTTGGCTGTTATCCACTTACAGGCGGTGTTGAGTCAGACGCAGAAACTCTTGACGAGATTATCGAAGAGACTTTAAGTGCGGTTGAATCAGAGAGAACAAGCCGTGTTATCGACCATGAGGAAGCAGGAAGCATGGAAAGAAGAAAGAAAGAGGGGTACTTCTAGAATGAAAGGTTTACTTAAATTTATTACATGCGGTAGTGTTGATGATGGAAAATCTACACTTATCGGACACATTTTATATGATTCAAAGTTATTGTATGCAGATCAGGAGAAAGCGTTAGAGCTTGATTCCAAGGTCGGAAGCCGTGAAGGTAAGATTGATTATTCACTTCTTCTTGATGGTCTTATGGCTGAGCGAGAGCAGGGAATTACTATTGATGTTGCTTACAGATATTTTACAACTGACAACAGAAGCTTTATCGTTGCTGATACTCCGGGACATGAGGAGTACACAAGAAACATGGCGGTTGGTGCTTCATTTGCAGACCTTGCAGTAATCCTTGTAGATGCAAAGCAGGGCGTTCTTATCCAGACTAAGAGACACGCAAGAATCTGCGCACTTATGGGAATTAAGCATTTTGTATTTGCAGTTAATAAGATGGACCTTGTTGGTTACAGCGAGCAGCGTTTCAACGAGATAAATGCTCAGATAGCAGAGCTTACTAAGGAGCTTTCTTTAGCAGATGTAGTTGTTATCCCTGTTTCAGCAACTGAGGGTGACAATGTAACAACTAAGTCTGAAAATATTCCTTGGTATAAGGGTCAGGCACTTCTTCCTTATCTTGAGCAGGTTGATGTTGATGATACTGAGGAAGAAAAGGGCTTCTATATACCTGTTCAGAGAGTATGCCGTCCAAATCATGAATTCCGTGGTTTCCAAGGACAGATTGAGGCAGGAAGCGTATCTGTTGGTGATGAGATTATCACTCTTCCAACTAAGGAGCATGTTCATGTAAAGAGTATCCATGTCGGTGACAAGGAAGCCCAGACTGCTTCTATCGGACAGCCTGTAACTATCCAGTTAGACCGTGAGGTTGATGTTTCAAGAGGTTCTGTTCTTGCAGCAGGTGCTGACTTAAAGCTTGCAACTGAGATTACAGCTACTATTCTCTGGATGGACGATGATGTTCTTACTAATAACAAGAACTTTTTTGTAAAGCTTGGAACAAGACTAATTCCGGGCGTTGTTACTGAGATTGTCAATACTATTGATGTTAATACAGGTGAGGAGAAGCCAGCAGCTCTCCTTAAGAAAAATGAAATCGCAGTATGCAAGATTTCTCTTGCTGATGTAATTGTTGTTGATGAATTTGAACTTCACAAGACTATGGGCGAGCTTATCCTCATAGACCGTGTTACTAATATGACTAGTGCCTGCGGCGTTGTCCGTGAAGTTAATGAGGCAGCTGATGATGTTAAGGAAGTTGACGCAGCTTTCAGAGCGGAGCTTAACAACCAGAAGCCTGTTGTTGTAGAGACAGTTCTTTCAGACAAGATTAATGTTGATTTCTTAAAGAAGGTTGAGAAGGAGCTTCTTCTTGACAGCAAGCATGTATATCTGTATGTTCCAGCAGAAGGCGAGGATTATACAAATGTTGTGACTCACCTTGTAAATGCAGGTATTGTTGTTATTCTTGCACTTAGTAAGGCAGCTGATATTAAGATTGACGGCGCAGAAGTGCTTGCAGGCTGGGAGTCTGAGGTTGACGCTACTACTGTAGATGTGGCTGAGTTTATTAAGAAGAATGCGTAAGCTGGGGGAAGAACGGACGGACGCTGCACTAGAACTTATAAAGCAACGCAGGCACGCTTTCGCTGCTTGTCGCTCGCAGCGGTACTAAGCTTGTCAGGATTTGCCTCACTTTGTGAGGCTGTCCTGACGAGCTAAGTGTCGGCGGCTCCAAAGCACCTGCGTTGCTTTATAAGTTAAGTGCTGCTGGGGTTCTTTCCCGCTGCGTGGGGTTACTTCAGGTTTGGAAGTGTTGGCAGACGTGCGGTAAAGGGCGCTTCGCTGCTTTGCTTGGTTTTGGAATATATTTTGTAGGAGTTAGGCTATAATTATGAATACACATTTTTTTAAAAAGTTAATATGTTTAGGTATGATTTTCAGCCTGACTTTTATTGGACTTTCTGGCTGTGGGCAGAAGAAGACGGAACTTGTTAACGTTTCTTATGATGCCACAAGAGAGTTTTATAAGGAGTATAACAGGCTTTTTGAAGATTACTGGTATGGCAGGACTGGTGAGAAGGTTGAGGTTATCCAGTCTCATGGCGGTTCTGGAAAGCAGGCGCTAGAGGTTGCTAACGGTCTTGGTGCTGATGTTGTCACGCTTGCTCTTGAGGGCGATGTAAATGTCATAAGGGACGAAGGGCTGATTGATGACGGATATATCAATGATTATTCTGATGACAGCTCGCCTTACACTTCTACGATTGTCTTTCTTGTAAGAAAGGGCAATCCTAAGAATATTAAGGACTGGGATGACCTTCTTAATGACGGGGTTAAGGTTATTACCCCTAATCCTAAGACTTCCGGAGGAGCCAGATGGAATTTCCTTGCAGCATGGTATTATTTTAAGAAGCAGGGACAGACTGAGGAACAGGTTCAGGCAAGTGTTACCAAGCTTTACAAGAATGTGGCAGTGCTTGATTCAGGTGCAAGAGGTTCTTCTACAACATTTGCAGAGAACGGACAGGGGGATGTTCTGATTGCATGGGAAAATGAAGCATTTTTCGCATTACAGGAATATCCGGGTGAGTATGAGATTGTTGTTCCATCTGCATCTGTATTGTGCCAGCCAACGGTTGCGAAGGTTGACGAGGTCACACAGATGAATGGAACAGAAGGGTTGGCAGACGCCTATCTTTCTTTCCTGTATACCGATAACGCACAGAGGCTTGAGGCACAGAATTTCTACCGTCCTGTAAATAAGGATATCCAGAAGGAATACGAGGCTTCCAGTGATTCAAGAAATATCAAGGAAATCCCTTCCGACGGCAAATGGATTGTCAAGGACATTGACATGGCGGATATCGGATATTTTGGCGGATGGGAAGCGGCTACACAGAAGTTTTTCTCTGATGGTGGAATATTTGATAAGATATATGATTAATTAAAATGTTTTGTTGAATATGCTGCGCGAATCTGACTATGCACAGGTACATGAAGCCTACTAATATAGAGCAAGTTGTTGGTTTAGTAGGTTTCTGCGGAGAATATTATAAGTTGTTTAAGTGAGAAGACCTACTAATCAATCAGTGAAGATATGATTAGTAGGTCTTTCACTCGTAAATTGCTTACAGTTCTTAGTAAAATGTGGAAAAAGACCTACGAAAATATGTTAATTTAACAATATAGTAGGTTATGAGCCAGAAAGTATATGTATAAACTATGGAAATGACCTACTATATTGAGTGTATAATGGCTTTTAGTGGGTTTTATCCTCTTTCAGCAGCCTCTTATAAGTACAGTCGATGCCAATTGCGCCAAGCGGAGCAGTAACTATGATTGCAAGCACAGCTACGGAAAGCACTATCTGTCCGCAGGCGAGTCCGGCGGCTAAAGGAACTGAGCCGATGGCTGCCTGAACGGTTGCTTTAGGAAGATAGGCAATTACACAGAAAAGGCGTTCCTTCCATGTAAGGTTTGTCTTTACGGTGCAGAGAAGCACTCCGGCAGCTCTGAAAACAAGTGCGGCGAGAATCATAAGCAAGGCTGGAAGTCCGGCTTTCAGTGTGTAGCGGATATCGACAGCCGCGCCGACAAGCCCGAACAATATTACTTCAGCAGCGAGCCACAGCTTGCCAAATTTTTCGGACAGACGGGCTGATACGGCGGGGGCACATTTAAACTTAAGCGTACATGCCATAGCGACAACAGCAAGAAGGCCTGAAACAGACACTTTGCCCTTAAGCCAGCCCTCAATTGCAATAAGAAGGAAAGAGAAGCCAAGTACTATGATAACCTTCATGCTGTTTCTTACGGTATGTTTGCGGGCGTATGATGTTTCAAAGAACAGGTACAGCCACAGACCGGTCACTATGCCAAGTATTATGCCGAGTATAATAGACACAGGAATATTTACGAAATCCATAACATTTGCCTTGCCACCCTGTGCCACATTTAAAAATGTAGTGAACAACACTATTACAAATATGTCATCGCACGAAGCACCAGACAGTATCATCTGCGGAATCGCTTTGTCAGTTCCGTAGTGTTTCTCAATGAGCATTACCATTCGTGGAACGACAACCGCAGGAGAAACAGCGGCGAGAACCGCGCCCATCACGGCAGCTTCGGCGTGATTAATTCCAAGAATTACAGGGGCAAGCAGAATATAACCGATGATTTCGCAGGAAGCCGGAACGAAGGACATGAGAATTGCACTTCGTCCGGCTTTTTTCAGGTCTTTTAAGTCAAGCGACAGACCGGCTTTGATAAGAATAATGATAAGAGCCATTTTTCGCAGATCAGCCGATATTGAAAGGATTGATGGGTCAAGGAAATCAAGGACATATGGTCCAAGAACAATACCAGTAACAAGCAAACCGATGATTCTTGGCAGTTTCAACTTCTGGCAGATTGCGCCCATGACGAGCCCAACCAGAAAGATAAGTGATAAAGATGTCAGCATAATAAGCCTCCTTAAAAATATAGAAAATGCATTTATGAACGCAAAAAAAGCTGATGCTTCCTGCGACATAAAATCGTAGAAGTCATCAGCTTGAATAAGCAGTTTAGGTTTCCCAAGGGAGTACTTCATTCCCTTTGATATTTATAATACTTTGGGGCAGGATTGTCAAATGTAAATGAGGAAATATATAATATTTAAAGAAAAATAT
>OJNY01001864.1_pt1 | contig 12045 bp, 10 predicted proteins | sample 1597931 | NCBI WGS metagenome assembly OJNY01 (sample SAMN01915209, study PRJEB22387) | human gut metagenome | isolation source: stool | host: Homo sapiens | place: USA
GCATAATCTCCGCTTGGATCAGCGCTGCTTTTATTCATCATGCCAAATACCTTGTTCCATACATCCTGGTGATCTGCAAAGATCTGGTTCTCCTGTTGATATAAATCATCCAGCTTCGTGTTGGAATCGTCCGCAGCTTCAGTGGTGACTTCTGCCTGGGTTTTTGGTGAACTCTCAGTTGTGGCAGATCCTGATCCGTTACATGCCGTGAGAGATAATGCTGCACAGAGAGTGATAATAGATATTAATGTTTTTTTTGTCTTCATAAATAATTGCTCCTTTAAATAATAATTTAGATAATATTAGTGTGGCTGATTGTTACACGTTGGTTTTGGAAGATTGTTCATGTCCCTTTTGGGAACATGGCTTTCCCATAAATTGATAGTGGATCGCGTCTTTTGGACAGGCCTTTATACACGCTCCACATCGTATGCATTCCGGATGATTTGGTGTTTTGCATACATCTACATCCATTTTGCATGCCTTTGAACACTTACCGCATCCGACACATTTGCTGCTTTCAACCTTGATACTCATAAGGCTGACCTTGTTGAATAATGAGTAGATTGCGCCGAGAGGACAAATCCATTTACAGAAGGGTCTGTAGAACAGAATACTCAGAACGACAACTGTAATTAAAATAAGGCATTTAAATGAAAACAGCTTTCCGAGTGCAGAGCGTATAGCTGCATTTCCGAGTGAAAGTGGTATAGCACCTTCCAGAACACCTTGTGGACAAATAAACTTACAGAAGAACGGGTCTCCCATTCCTATGGAGTTCGTTACAAGCATCGGCAGAAGTATAACGAAAACAATAAGGATTATATATTTCAGGTATCTTAGTGGTTTCAGCCTGGCTGTGGAAAACTTTTTTCCGGGAATTTTGTGAAGCAGATCCTGAAACCATCCAAATGGACACAAAAACCCACATATAAATCTTCCGAGGATCACACCGATTAAAATGAAAAAACCGGTTATGTAGTAAGAAAATTTAAATTTGGATGATCCGACGACCGCCTGAAATGCACCAATGGGACACGCTCCTGTTGCAGCAGGACAGGAGTAACAGTTTAGTCCTGGTACGCATACTGTTTTTGCTTTGCCCTGATAGATCTTGCCTTTAAATAAATTGGGGATGTGAATATTGGTAAGCAGCGTGGCTGCTGCCTGTATCCATCCGCGTATTCTGGCTGTTTTTTTTGACAGTGATTTGTTCTTATCCAATTCCTACACACTCCAGACATAATTTTATTGCTTTGCTGAGCACGGCAGCTGCTTCACCTCTGACTGCACCATAGCTAATCATCGCTATACCCGTGATGAGTAAAATGGTCTGAGACATTTTCCTGTACTTCAAGATATTGCAACTCCTTTCATGATTGTGTTTGTTGACCAGCTGACTTGGATATTATACAATAGCTGTTGTAAAATTTTTGTTAAGAAGGATTTTTGTTAAGAAACAGGTGACAGTTTTGAGATTATTGATAGTTGAAGATGAGAAGCAGATATGTGATATGGTTGCGAAAAGCCTGTATGATGCCGGGTATGAGGTGGATACCTGTTATGACGGAGAAGAGGCTCTTGAATGCATTCTGTCAGAGGAATATGACCTGATCGTTCTGGATCTGAATCTGCCGGGTATGGATGGAATGGAGATTTTAAAGGAACTCAGACAGCAAAATGAGGAGACAAAGGTTATCATATTATCTGCGAGGGGACAAATTGCGGATAAGGTTGAAGGGCTGGATGCAGGTGCAAATGATTATATGGAAAAACCATTTCATTTGCAGGAGCTTGAGGCGCGTATCAGAAGTCTTACAAGAAGAAAATTTGTACAGAAGGATGTATGTCTGGAAAGTGGTGGGATAAAGTTTGACACGATAAAACGTGAGGCATACGCAAAAGGAGAAAAGGTTCCCCTTACAAGAAAAGAAAATGGAATCCTGGAATATCTGCTTCTTAATCTGGGCAGACCGGTAAGCCAGGAGGAATTGATGGAGCATGTCTGGGATGCTTCGGTTGACAGCTTCAGTGGAGCGATCAGAGTACATATGTCTTCGCTGAGAAGAAAGCTTAAGGCCGTGCTTGGATATGATCCGATTTTGAACAAGGTGGGAGAAGGCTATAAAATACGAGAGGAGTCAGACAGATGAAAAGAATGTCGCTGCAGTGGAGGCTTACCTGTATAATCACATTATATATTGCGCTTATATGTGGATGCCTTACTTTGCTTGTCTATAAAAATGGCGTGTATTATATTGATTCTCTGCAAGAAACCGTTGATGCCCAGGGAGAGGATAATGGGAGCGGTACTGATGAAATATATATCAGTATTCCGGAGGATAAGTGGGATGAATTTGCAAATGATTTTTCTGTAAAGGTGTACAATAATAAGGCAGATTACAAGAAAAACAGCCTGATAATTTCTGCCTTGCTGGCCCTGCTTGGCGGAGTAGCTACATATTTTATAAGTGGGCATGCACTAAAGCCGATCGGGGAGTTTTCTGATAAAATTGAAGAGGTACAGGCACAGAATCTGGCAGATTCACGGATAGAGGAAAATAATGTTAAAGAACTGAACCAGCTCAGCGTTTCATATAACAAGATGCTTGAACGCCTCTCGGATGCATTTGAGATACAGAGACAGTTTACTGCAAATGCAGCACATGAGCTCAGAACTCCACTGTCTTTAATGCAGATACAGCTTGATTCATATAATTCTTCCCGGCATCCGGGAGATGATGAAGTCACTCTGCAGACGATAAAGATGGTAACTGAACAGAATGAGAGACTCAGCAAAATGGTAAAGACACTTCTTGATATGAGTGAGCTTCAAACTGTGAGCCGGGATGATAAAATAATGGTCGACGCGCTTGTTGATGAGGTATTGGCGGATCTGGAACCTCTTGCACAGGAAAAGGATATAGAACTTATTGGAGAATGTACGGATGTAACGATGATAGGAAGTGACATCCTTATTTACAGGATGTTATACAATCTTGTTGAGAATGCTATAAAATACAATCACGCAGGAGGACGGGTTACAGTGACAGCGCGTCAGAAGGAAAAACACGTTTACCTGTCAGTAGAGGATACCGGAAATGGTATCCCGGAAGAATTGAAGGATCGCGTGTTTGAACCTTTCTTTCGCGTGGATAAATCCAGAAGCCGTGAGCTTGGCGGCGTAGGACTGGGACTTGCTCTTGTCCGCGAGATCGTGATAGTGCATGATGGCAATATTGCAGTTAAGTCTAATCCGTCTGGAGGAACGATTTTTGAAGTCGTTTTATAAAGTGAGCATTATATTGTTGCCGTTGCGGATTTGGCACGGCTAATTTTATTTTCTCCGAACTTTCGTCTCAGCTGTTTCATAACCCACAGGTACGCAGGTATCAGGAAGAGATCAGCACATACCCATGCAAGCGGACTTCCTAGTGATACGCAGATGAAACCGAAATGTGGCACCAGCACGAAACCGGCAACAGAACGGGCGATCATCTCACATATTCCTGCAAGTATGGCGAAAGTCGAGTAGCCAAGCCCCTGTATCATGAATCTTACGATATTCACAAGCGCCAGGAATATGTAGAATGCTGCGTTGATAACCACGAATTCATATATGTAGCCGATAAGCTCAATCTGTTCCTTCTTGACAAAGAGAAGTGCAAGCTGCTTTCCGAACACGATGGAGAAAGCCAGAGCCACGAGGGCATATATGATTCCCATCTTGATACACGCCTTAAGCCCCTGATCAACACGGTCAAGACGCTTGGCACCAACATTCTGACCTCCGTACGTGGCCATGGTGGAGCCCATTGCATCGAAAGGACAGCACATGAACATGCAAATCTTGCTTCCGGCTGATACGGCTGCAACATATGTTGAACCCATATCATTGACTGCGGTCTGTAGAATGACACTGCCTATGGCTGTTATGCTGTACTGCAGTCCCATAGGCAGACCCATACCGCAGAGCTTAAGGCAGTGGCGCATGCTGAATGTCCAATCCTCTTTACTGAATTCAAGATACTTCAGTTTCTTTGTCATGTATATCGTACATATGATTCCTGACACTGCCTGTGAAGCTACTGTGGCAACTGCAGCTCCGGCGACGCCCATAGGAACAACAAGTATAAGATCAAGTATTATGTTGACAATTGATGAACCCACAAGGAATATGACAGGTGTGATACTGTCTCCGAGTGATCTCAGTATCCCGGCGGTCAGGTTGTAGAGGAAGGTTGCCGGAATGCCCAGGAATATTATAAATATGTATATATATGCATCATCGATGATATTCGAAGGTGTTCTGAGAGCCTTGAGTATCTGCATGGTAAAGATACTTACTGCCACTGTTATAACAGTAGCCAGTGCAACGGATGACCATATACTGTTGATTATATAAGCCTTAAGAGCCTTGAAATCCTTCGCACCGTAAGACTGGGCAACAGGAATGGCAAAACCATTGCAGATACCGATACAGAATCCAAGTATCATGAAGTTGATGCTTCCGGTAGAACCCACCGCCGCCAGCGCATCCGTTCCCAGCTTCTGACCGACTATGACAGAGTCAACCATATTATAAAACTGCTGAAAGATCAGACCAAAGAGAAGGGGCAGACCAAAGTTCAATATAAGCTTTGAAGGTTTTCCATCTGTGAGGTCTTTTGTGCCACTGATGCGTGCGATAAAATTCTTCATGTAATTCACCTCTCCAAAATTGTTATTTACAGGTTGTTTTCACGATACTGTGTATTTGCTAGTTAATCACCTTTTAATGATTATATATATGGAAAAAAGGTGATTAAACGTGGTAAAATGTAAACACTTTTGTAATGCTGAAAACTTGATATATATTAGTCTCTGAACTAATATAAGTACAGTCGTAAAAGTGATGAAAAAAGAGAAAATAATTGTGCATAAAGCGCATGGATACGAACCGGGATGATATCAGTAGTGATCATGACCTGGCAGGGGATATGGAATGAGCAGAGATAGTGATAAAAAAAAGAACAATAAAAAACACAGAGAAGAGATTAGAAATATAAGCAGCATAGAGAATGGTACTTCGAGAGCCTACAGGCAGAAGGTGCTTGTCAGACAGGCTGGAAAGCTCGTGGACGAGCTGGAGCGCGCAAGGCGTGAAGAACAGGAGACTCAGGCAGATGGAATCATCAGACAGAAGGTAGTCAAGAGAAAGAGCACCAGGATAGCGTACAGGGTGGTTGGCATAATATTTGTACTGGCAGGTATAGCACTTGTGTGGTGGGCTATGGGAGGTCACTACAGAATGATAAAGGCTGCTATTGCGATTGCGGCCATGGCATATGGATTTTATGTGGTCAAGGCTTCATTTAGAAAGTCTGCATATGATATGACATATCTGTTTGGTCAGGATGTTGTAACGATCATTCAGAAGAGAGGCAGTAAGGTGATACCGTATGAGACTATTACAGGGTATATCATGATAGAGCCTGATCCTGAATTGAAGTATTATATAATTAAGTTTGACAGAGGCAGGGAGAGTTACATAGTTCCATTTGCCGGAGCAAAAGGCAAATGTGAGGCGGTATACGATATCCTGAGAGAGAAGGTAAGAACTGATGAAGAATAAAATACTTGAAAAGCTGCAGAACAGTGATGGATATGTGTCAGGACAGGAGCTCTGTGAGCTGTTGGGGGTATCCAGAACAGCGGTGTGGAAGAACATACAGGCACTCAAGAATGAAGGTTATGTGATCGAGGGCGTGAACAACAAGGGATACAGATTGGTGAGTGAGCCTGATGTAATGTCTGAGGAGAAGATCTCAAAGTATCTTGAGACCAGAACATTTGCCAGAAAGCTTTACTATTATGATGAGACGGATTCAACGAACACCCGTGCCAAGATAGTCGGGGAAACTGACTGTGTTCACGGAGCTCTGTTCGTGGCAAATGAGCAGACTGCAGGAAAGGGACGAAGAGGCCACAGTTGGAATTCTGATAAGGGCACGACAATATCCATGTCGTATCTGCTCAAGCCGGACATAGATATTTCCTGTGTGTCAAGGATAACTCTGGTGTCGGCGGTGGCACTTGCCAGAGCGTTCAGCAAGGTGGAGGGAGTAAAGCCTCAGATTAAATGGCCGAATGATGTGTTGTCTGATGGAAAAAAACTGGTCGGAATCCTCACAGAGATGAGTTCCGAGGGAACTGACATAAGCTATGTTGTTGTGGGAATAGGCATAAACGTGTATAACCGAAGCTTCCCTGAGGACATAGCAGACAAGGCCACATCAATACTGCTGGAAAATGGCAAGGGCTGTGACAGATCATGGTTCATTGCACAGGTGTCAAATGAGTTTGAAAAACTATATGACGAATTTATAAAGAATAAGGACCTGGGATTCCTTGTTGATGAGTACAACAGTTATCTTGTGAACAGGGATAAGCAGGTGTATGTAATAGAGGGGGATAAAAAGACAGAGTACACGGCGCTTGGACTTTCAAAGGATGGCGGACTTCTGGTGAGGGATGCCGATGGCGAGGTTCACGATATAATATCCGGGGAAGTATCCGTGAGAGGAATATATGGATATGTGTAAGGCTGAAAAAAATAGCTGATCAAGAATATGGTTATAGGGCTTAAGAAAATTAATAATTGGTATGTATAATTCAAAAAAACTAGAAATATAGCCCCTTATAGTTTATAATCGGCAGTGAGTATATAACAAAACTTAGAAAACACAAAGATGGAGGACATAAAACATGGAAAAGATTCAGATGACCACACCACTTGTAGAGATGGATGGAGATGAGATGACCAGAATTCTCTGGCAGTATATAAAGGATGAGCTTATTTATCCATTTATCGATCTCAAGTCAGAGTACTATGACCTTGGACTTGTACATAGAAATGAGACAGATGACAAGGTAACATTTGACTCAGCATACGCAACACAGAAGTATGGCGTAGCTGTAAAGTGTGCTACAATCACACCTAATGCAGCAAGAGTTAAGGAGTACAATCTCAAGGAGATGTGGAAGAGCCCTAACGGAACCATCAGAGCGATCCTTGATGGTACAGTGTTCAGAGCACCTATCGTAGTAAAGGGAATCGAGCCATGTGTTAAGAACTGGAAGAAGCCTATCACCATCGCAAGACATGCATATGGTGACGTGTACAAGAGTGTAGAGATCGATGTTCCGGGTCCTGGAACTGCAGAGCTTGTATTCACAGGCGATGATGGACAGGTTATAAAGGAGACTATCCATAAGTTTGATGGCCCTGGTGTTCTTCAGGGACAGCACAACGTGGACAAGTCTATTGAGAGCTTTGCAAGAAGCTGTTTCAAGTATGCGCTTGATACCAAGCAGACACTGTGGTTTGCCACAAAGGATACCATATCAAAGAAGTATGACCATACATTCAAGGATATCTTCCAGGAGATATTCGATGCAGAGTATAAGGAGCAGTTCGATGCAGCAGGTATTGAGTACTTCTACACACTTATAGATGATGCGGTTGCCCGTGTTATGAAGAGTGAAGGCGGTTACATCTGGGCATGTAAGAATTATGATGGAGATGTAATGAGTGATATGATCTCATCAGCATTTGGTTCACTTGCCATGATGACATCAGTTCTCGTATCCCCTGATGGAAAGTATGAGTATGAGGCAGCACACGGAACAGTTATGAGACATTACTACAAGCACCTTGCCGGTGAGGAGACATCTACAAACTCAGTTGCAACTATCTTCGCATGGTCAGGAGCACTCAGAAAGCGTGGAGAGCTTGACGGAATCCAGGAACTTCAGGATTTCGCAGATAAGCTTGAGGCAGCAACCATCAAGACTATCGAGGATGGTAAGATGACAAAGGATCTGGCTCTCATCACAACACTTGAGAACCCAACAGTCCTCAACAGTGAGAATTTTATCAAGGCTATCAGAGAGACACTTGAGGGAATGCTCTAAGAATGAAAATGTGTAACGGGCTGATTACAGGCGTTGCTTTTAACAGGATATCACCTTTATTCATACAAATGAATAAAGGTGATATTTTTATGCCATTGTGTAAAATGTGGCATTGGGTTAAAATAGCTTATATAGCATGCCTATAGCAGCATGCATATAGTAGTTAGTCTATCTGAGTGTAGCGTATAAGATAATGAGGAGTTGCATTTATGAGAATTGAGCATGTTGCGATGTATGTGAATGATCTTGAAGCTGCGAAGAATTTTTTTGAGAAATATCTGGGAGCATCAGCAAATGAGGGATATCATAATAAAACGACGGACTTCCGTTCATATTTTCTCACATTTGATGATGGCGCAAGGCTTGAGATAATGAACAGGCAGGGAATGGATGATCCTGAAAAGACACTTAACAGAACCGGATTGATACATATAGCATTCAGTGTGGGAAGCAAAGAAAAAGTTGATGAGCTTACCAGACAGCTTGCGGATGATGGCTATGAGGTGATAAGCGGACCGAGGACGACAGGCGATGGATACTATGAGAGCTGTGTGGCCTGCATAGAGGATAATCAGATAGAGATAACAGTATAGGAATGACAGAATAGGAGGTAAAAGACAATGGATAATCAGGTATTAGAGGTAATAAAAAAGAGAAGCTCAGCGAGAGCATACAGTGATGAAGAGGTTACGAAGGAGCAGCTTGAGAAGGTCATCGAGGCTGGGCTTCAGGGACCTACAGGTATGAATAAGAAAGAGATACATTTTACAGTTGTTAAGGGTGATGCTCCAATTCTGGAAGAGCTTGATGAGGAAAAGAGAGCACTTCGCGGACAGGATAAGCAGTTACATAATTTCTACTATGAGGCTCCTGTTCTGATATTCCTGAGTGCAGAGGATGATTACAGATGGAGCAAGGTGGATTCAGGAATTGCAGTTCAGAATATGGCTATAGCGGCAGAGAGCATGGGACTCGGAAATCTGATAATCGGCTGCGTGTATGATGCACTTCACGGGGAGAAGAAAGCATATTTTGACAAGGCACTTGCAATACCGGAGGGATATTCATTCCAGATAGCTCTTGCCATTGGACACAAGGCTGACAACAAGACACCACATGATTACGATGCTTCTGTGCAGGTAAGTTATCTGTAGTATATACGGGGAGGATATTGTATATGGGAAAACTTGTGATGGGGTATTGGGACTGCCCTTATTGTAGTACGAAACATATAGAGGGAACGAGGCGCGAGTGCCCTTCCTGCGGAAAGCCGAGAGGACAGGAAGTTAAGTTCTATATGGATGGAGTGAGGTATCTGTCTGAGGAGGAGAGCCAGACAAAGGGAAAAGGTGCAGACTGGTTATGTGATCACTGTGGAAACTATAATTCTGCTCTCAATACACGGTGCAGCAGCTGCGGTGCTGAACGAGGTGCGAAGGATAAGGGGTATTTTGACGTCAGGAAAGAGCAGGACGCAAGGAATGCCAGAAGTGCATCAGGTACAGGAACGGCTGCCGGCGGACAAAACAGCGGGCAGGGCAATCGGAAAAGAGGACATTCATTTGGTGCTTTGAAGATAGTACTGATCGGCATGCTGGTGATAGCGGCGATAATCGGACTTACAGCAATCATAACCATGCCAAAGAAGAGAACAGTCACAGTCAAGGATATGACATGGAAGACCAGTGTTGATGTGGAGAAATATATTCTGTGTGATGAAGATGACTGGGAACTCCCAGAGGGCGCTACGCTAAAGACCACGAAACAGGAGGTCCATCATACAGAACAGGAATATGTTGGTGAGCGCGAGGAGACCTATGATTCATATGAGGTGATAGGTTCCCATGTGGAGTACAGCTACGAGGACAATGGAGATGGAACATTTTCCGAGGTGGCAAATGATGTGGATGATTACGGATATGTGACGAGAACGAGGTCTGTTCCTGTGTACAGAGATAAGCCGATATACAATACGAAGTATTACTATACGATATGGAGGTGGAAGTACGACAGGACGGAGACTGCGGAGGGCGGTGGAAAGATACCGGAATACCCGGATCCCCAGCTCACAGACAAGGAGAGACTAGGGAAAAAAACAGTTGAATATGAAGTCACATGCGAAGTGAAGAATAAGGAAAAGACATATAAAGTTGAAAAGTCTATATATGACAAACTTGACATAGGTGAGACATATAAAGTCAAGGCTGACTCTGAGGAGATAGTGAGTATCATAGAGTAAAGACTTAAGAACACGGAGGCGGGCAAAAGTGACAAAGCAGTCAAAGCCTGGTAAGGATAAAAATTCAGATATTGAGAGATATCCGTATCTGGTGGCTGAGCTGTCAGGACAGATTGCGGGATATGCTTATGTGGGACCATTTCATGACAGACCGGCGTATGACTGGTCCGTGGAGACATCGATATATGTGGATAGTAATATAAGGCATATGGTTGATACTGAGAGACCATTCTGACCTGCCTGGCTCATCCCCGGATGGATAAGACATAGTGAAAATTATGTCGAATCTGTTCGGGGATTTTTTTATTATAACGAATATGCGGGAAGTCTGTTGAATACTATGTGTTTGAGACGAAATAGTTAAGGCGGACATTGAATGAGAGGTAACCATGATAATGGGATGTGCATTCAGAATATGCAGCCCATAGCAGTTGCAGTGGCGATGGTTTTTGTGTTTTGCGTGACGGCGGGGACTATAGGAGTACTTGCAAAGGCAGACGATGGCAGTTATATGCTGCAAAGCAGCTCTGCAACGGAGCTAATGGGGGACTTTGGTGTGATATGTTTTGACACACTGTGTGCACAGACACATCTTCACAGTAACTTTATCACAAAGACACTCAGTGCAAATTCCAACTCAGGACTCAGAAATTCGTATGGAGTATATGAAGAATTCTACTTTGAAAATGCGGAACGGATGTGCGGCTGTGTGTCGGATGCAGGAACTGATATGCTTTATACAGGATCGAAAGTCAGGAGAGCAGATGGCGGTGAAATATATATCCGTATGAATGATGGCTCCGAGACAAAGCTTGACAGTCCGGCAAATGTCAGAACCGATGCGGAGATTGCAGAGGATGGTGAATATTCTAAATATGCAGATATGGCTGATATACAGAGAAAGTTTATTGACTATAGTCAGAAACTTAGGACTTATGCAGACACAGAGGGTACTGTGGATGTTGATATAACAGGTGATATGAACGACAGAAGTGTGTCAGTAAATGGCAGCGGACTGCATGTGGTATCCATGGATTACAGTCGGCTCGCCGCGGGCACAAATCCGATATATTTTGAGTTCCCGGATTATGGTGATGATACGGTGTTGCTCATGAATATTGATCTGGCAGGTATCCAGGATGCCGTTCTGGGCGATCTGATACTTGGAAGCAAGAGCGATGCAAAGGCAAACGATAATGGTAATTTTTATAATGCCTACAACAGAATGTATTTTAACTTCTATGACAGCTCGGCAGCAGACGGACAATTTGGCGGAAGCATAACATTTGCGGGCAGGGGATTTGGAACAGTGATAGCTCCAGAGGCAGCGGTAAATCTCGGACACAACTGGGATGGTTGTGTGGTGAGTGAAGTATTCTCAAACGGAGGAGAGTTCCACAGAGTACCGGGAAATGATTTCCCGGATGAAGAGCCAACGACAGAGGGTACGACGACCGAAGATACGACAACCGAAGATACGACAACGGAGGACACGACAACCGAAGACACAACCACGGAAGGCACAACGACAAAGGATACGACAACGGAAGATACCACAACAGAAGACACGACGACAGAGGACACGACAACAGAAGATACCACAACAGAAGATACTACAACGGAAGACACGACAACAGAATCAACAACAGGAACAACAACAGAGGATACCTCAACAGAAACTACGACGGGTACAACTACAGAGTCGACCACGGAACGTACTACATGGAGCACAACAGGAACGACAATAACCATGACAACTACGCGCAGCACTCCGCCGGTGAGACATCCAGATACTGGTGACAGGCTGCCCGTGAAAGAAGTGGCAGGTGTGGTCATTCTGGCGCTTATGG
>OJNY01001876.1_pt1 | contig 11987 bp, 9 predicted proteins | sample 1597931 | NCBI WGS metagenome assembly OJNY01 (sample SAMN01915209, study PRJEB22387) | human gut metagenome | isolation source: stool | host: Homo sapiens | place: USA
TACACGACGCTCTTCCGATCTCAGCAATTATTGTTGCAGTTCTTTTTATTGTAATGCTAAAGAAAACAGGTGGAAACACTATAATACAGGGTGCAAATATAAATGGTGTTGATATTGGCGGACTTACAAAAGTAAAAGCACAGAAAAAAATTGATAAATATATCGAAGAACTTAAAAACAGACAGGTTATTATCAAATATGGCAATGCCGGAAAAGAATCAAAGACTACTATCGATAAACTTGGATTTGAGGTAGAAGATAAAGATTATGTAGATAAGGCTTATCAGATAGGAAAAAAAGGGAGTATCTTTAAAAAATTCAAAGAAATCGTAAGCTGTTCAAAAAAAGATGTGACATATAAGCTTAAAACAAATCTGAATGAAGATAAGCTTAGAAATTTTATTAAATTAAAAAGCAAGATTCATAATAAAAAGATGAAGAATTCAAGATTAAAGATGGTAAAAGGAAAGCTTAAGGCGACAAAAGACTGCACCGGTTTGAAGGTTAATGTTGATGCTACTGTAGATAGATTTAGTGAAAAATTAAATAGTGATTTTAATGACAAAAAGCTTGTATTGGATGTTGTCGTAAGTATAAAGAAGCCTAAATATACAAGAAAGATGTATTCAAAATGTACGGATCTGCTCGGTGAATATTCTACGGATTACAGTTCATCGACGGCAGACAGGTGTAATAATGTTCAGACGGCGGCAGAACGCATAAATGGAACTATTCTAAAGCCGGGGCAGACTTTTTCAACAGTGAAAGTCATAAAAGAAAGAACAGTTGAAAATGGTTATAAAGCCGCACCGGAATATGCAGGTGGAAAAGTGGTATCAGGTGTCGGTGGAGGTGTATGCCAGGTTTCAACAACGCTTTATAATGCTGTTATAAATGCAGAACTTGAAGTTGTTGAGCGTTCTCCACATTCAATGGTCGTACATTATGTAAATGTGTCGAGGGATGCAGCAATATCAGGAAATTATAAGGATTTGAAATTTAAGAACAATACAAAATCCCTTATATACATTGCAGCTTCGGCAAAAGGTGGTGTGCTTTCGTTTAAGATATTTGGTGAGGACACGAGAGAAAAGGACAGAAAGATTACATTTGAGTCGGAGATAGTAGAGGAAAAACAGCCTGAGGGTGAAGTTATAACGGTCGATGCGACTAAGCCGTCAGGATACAGGGAGGTAACCCAGTCAGCACATACGGGATATAATGCAAAATTATGGAAGATAATCTATATAAAAGGTGTTAAGAAAAAGAGAGTTCTTGTAAATACAAGCTCCTACAATGCAGAACCACAGCATGTGACAGTTGGAAAGCAGCAGGAAGTTAAAAAGGAAGAAAACACAAAAATTGATAAAAAACAGAGTGAACAAAAGAAAACAGAAACTAAGAAAAATACTGAAAAAAAAGAGGAAGATTAAGAAGAAAGGAATATAAAGACAGATGGAAATAGGAAAAGTACCAGAGAATGTTTTAAAGAGAGCGGTATTTAAACAGATAAGACACAGGAGAGAGGAAGTTATATTGCATCCGGGAGTAGGTGAGGACTGTTCGGCTGTAGCAGTCGGCGAGGATGAAGCACTTGTATTTTCGACAGACCCGATAACGGGAACGGACAAGGGAATAGGAAATCTCGCTGTTCATATTACGGCAAATGACCTTGCATCAAGCGGTGCAGAGCCCATAGGGATAATGACGACGATAATTCTTCCTGATGGCACAAGAGAGATAAAGTTAAGGCGGATAATGGGGGAGATTGAGACAGCTTGTTCTAAACTTAAAATAGAGGTGATGGGCGGTCATACTGAAATCTCGGATGCCGTGAACAGACCGATAATAAATGTTACGGGTGTCGGCAAGGTGAAAAAGGGTAAAATTGTTTCAACAGGCGGATTAAAGCCGGGGGATGAGATAGTTATGACGAAGTGGGCAGGACTTGAGGGAACTTCGATAATAGCTGCCGAAAAAGAGGAAAAGCTTCTTGAGACACTGCCACGGGAACTTGTCGATGTGGCAAAGGGATTTAAAGAGTATCTCTCTGTAATACCTGAGTCAAAGATAGCGATGGAAGTTGGTGTCAGTGCAATGCATGATGTTACGGAGGGCGGTGTTTTTGGAGCACTTTGGGAACTCGGTGAGGCATCAGGGGTCGGAATTACGGCACATCTTGATAAAATTCCGATAAAGCAGGAAACTATCGAGGTATGCGAGGTGTTTAAAATAAATCCGTATATGCTGATATCGAGCGGAAGTATGATGATAGGCTGTGAAAAAGGCAATCTTCTGGTTGAAAAACTAGAGGAGGCAGGCATAAATGCGGCGGTCATAGGAAGAGCAACCGAGGGCAACGACAGGATAGTTGTGAGCAGGGACGAGACAAGGTATATCGGTCCTGCGGGAAGTGATGAACTTTATAAGATTTAGACGGTAAGCTATGATGCACACGCAAATTCAGGTTATCGTAGTTTTACTTAATATCGTTTGAAATGACTCGTTTTGAGAAGATACCGAGATTACATTGAAAAGAAATGGAGGGTATATATGAATAGTGAGCTTAGAGAAAAGATTTTGAATACGATTAGCAAGAACAGCCGTTATTCTACTAAAGAACTGGCGGCGATGCTTGGAAGTGATGAGACAGCGGTTACAAATGAGCTTAAGCAGATGGAGCAGGAGAATGTCATTTGCGGTTATCCTACACTTATAAACTGGGATAAGACTGACTGTGAGAAAGTGACGGCTCTTATCGAGGTTAAGGTCACACCTCAGCGTGATATGGGATTTAACAAGGTTGCTGAGAGAATTTACAAGTTTGACGAGGTCGAGAGTGTCTATCTTATGTCAGGTGGTTTTGACCTTACTGTTACGATTTCCGGTAAGAGTATGAAAGAAGTTGCGAGATTTGTTTCCGAGAAGCTGTCAACACTTGAGTATGTAAACAGTACAGCGACATATTTTGTGCTTAAAAAATATAAGGAACATGGTGTCGAGATGACAGGTGAGCACCATGAATCAGAAAGGATGTTAATTATACCATGAGAGATGCACTATCAGGTAAGGTTAAACAGATTAAGCCGTCAGGCATAAGAAAATTTTTTGATATAGTAAGTGAGATGGATGATGCCATCTCACTCGGTGTCGGTGAGCCGGATTTTGATACACCATGGCATATAAGAGAGGAGGGAATTTACTCTCTTGAAAAGGGCAGAACTTTCTATACTTCAAATGCGGGTCTTAGTGAGTTAAAGATAGAAATTTCAAAATATCTTGACAGGCGTTTTGATTTAAAATATGACCCGTCAGATGAGATTATGATAACGGTCGGCGGAAGTGAAGCTATTGACGGAGCACTCAGAGCCATGCTTGATGCAGGTGATGAAGTGATACTTCCACAGCCGAGTTATGTTTCTTATGAGCCCTGTATCGTACTTGCCGACGGAGTTCCGGTTATAGTGGAATTAAAAGAGGAAAATGATTTTAAACTTACAAGAGAGCAGCTTGAAAAAGCCGTGACGGACAAGACTAAAATCCTTATCATGCCGTTTCCAAATAATCCTACAGGTGCGATAATGACAAAAGAGGAATTACAGCCAATTGTTGATTTTGTCATAGAGCATGACCTTTTTGTGATTTCGGATGAGATATATTCTGAGCTTACATACAGTGGAAATCATGTGTCTATCGGTGCATTTCCGGGGATGAAAGAAAGAACCATCGTTATAAACGGATTTTCAAAATCATATGCGATGACTGGCTGGAGACTCGGCTATGCCTGCGGACCTAAAGTAATACTCAAGCAGATATTAAAGATACACCAGTTTGCCATTATGTGTGCTCCGACAACAAGTCAATATGCAGCTATAGAGGCACTTCGCCACGGTGATGATGATGTGGAGAAAATGAGAGATGAGTATGACCGGAGGAGAAGATTTCTCTTAAATGCGTTTGAGGAGATGGGCATAGAGTGTTTCGAGCCATATGGTGCATTTTATATGTTTCCAAGTATAAAGAAATTTGGGATGAGTTCTGACGAGTTTGCGACAAGACTTCTCAAAGAAGAAAAGATAGCGGTAGTGCCGGGAACGGCTTTTGGTGACTGCGGCGAAGGATTTTTGAGGATTTCTTATGCATATTCGATAGATGACCTTAAAGCAGCACTTGAAAGGATAGAAAGATTTATAGAAAAACTTTGATTTTATTTTTTTTACTATCTATTGACAAATATGGAAGCAGTTACGACAGATAAGATTATAGATAAGTTTTAGTTTTACGGGGAGGAAAATATGTTAAATATAGTTTTACTTGAACCTGAGATGCCTGCAAATACGGGAAATATCGGAAGAACCTGCTGTGCGACAGGCACAAGGCTTCATCTTATAGAGCCTATGGGATTTAAGATAAATGACAAGATGCTTAAAAGGGCAGGTCTTGACTATTGGGACAAGCTGGACGTGACGGTTTATGACTGTTATGAAGATTTCCTTGAACAAAATCCTGATGCGGTTAAAAAGATGTATATGGCAACCACCAAGTCAAAACAGGATTATACGGATGTGCAATATGAACCTGATGCTTATATCATGTTTGGCAAGGAGAGTGCAGGGATTCCTGAGGAAATTCTTGTTGAGTCGCAGGATACGGCTATAAGAATACCGATGAACAAGAATATCAGGTCTTTAAATCTGTCAAATTCAGTTGCGATAGTGTTGTATGAGGCACTGAGGCAGAATAATTTCTTTGATATGCAGCTTGAGGGAGAACTTCACAGGCTTCATTGGAAAGAATAATAGTAAATGTTTAGTAAAAATAAGAATAAATATAGGGATTTTTAACAGAAGTTTACTTGAAAATTTGTGAATATCGGAGAAAAAAACAAAAACACAAAAAAGTTATTGAAAAAAAAGTCAAATCATAATAGAATGGTTTACGATATAGAAATGAGAATTATGAAAGAAATTAATGCACATTTCGTATTTACATACAAAGCGTGCATGTAAGACGTTCCGAATTGTAAAATTATAAATATAATTCGTTGCTGTTTATATATGCAAATGGTGACAATAAATGTGCACTCAAAATTCTTCGTCTTGAGAAGATACAGAGAGTACATAGCAAATGGAATGGAGGATAATAAAATGAGTGAGACAAAGGGTAAGATTGCGGTATTGACAAGTGGAGGAGATGCTCCGGGAATGAATGCTGCAATTCGTGCGGTAGTGCGTACAGGTATTTCTAAAGGATATGAAGTATATGGGGTCAGAAGAGGATATAATGGTATCCTTAACAGAGAGATGGATCTTCTTACTTTCCATGATGTTTCAGAGAAACTTCAGCATGGTGGTACATTCCTTTTTACAGCGAGAAGTGCTGAGTTCAGAGAGGAAGAGGGAAAGAAAAAGGCAGCAGCAATCTGTAAGGAACTTGGTATAGAGACACTTATCGTTATCGGTGGTGACGGATCATTTACAGGAGCTAAGAACCTTTCAAAATATGGTGTTAATGTTATCGGTCTTCCTGGAACTATAGACCTTGACATTGCATATACAGATTATACTATCGGATTTGACACGGCAGTAAATACAGCTATGGAAGCTATCGACAGACTTCGTGAGACATCAAATTCACATGAGCGCTGCAGCGTAGTTGAGGTAATGGGACGTTCAGCCGGTTATATTGCACTCTGGTGTGGTATTGCAAACGGTGCAGAACAGATTCTTATACCTGAGAAGTTTGACAACAACTATGATAAACTTATCGAGGAGATAAAGAATAACCGTGCAAGCGGTATGACACATCAGATTATTGTAAATGCTGAGGGAATTGGTCATTCATATGGTCTTGCAAAGAAAATTGAAGAGGCAACAGGTATCGAGACGCGCGCTACTATCCTCGGACATTTACAGCGTGGAGGAAGTCCTACAGCAAGAGACAGAGTTTACGCTTCAGTTATGGGTGCATATGCCATTGACTGTATCGAAAAAGGCAAGAAGAACAGACTTATTGGTTATAAAGAAGGTCATGTCTATGATGTTGACATTGAGGAAGCATTCCAGATGACAAAGAGTATTGATGATTATGAGTATGAAGTAGCAGGTATTCTTGGAACAAGATGCGAATACAAATAAGATCGCAAATCTGATATCATATAAAGAATATCAGTAAACATAAAAATTAAATATTTAAATATGAACAGAGTAGGAAGTCATGCGTTAAGTACCAAAGGATGGGAAGTTGTCTTTGGGCGAAAAGAAAATATCTGTTGTTGTACGCACTATAGTGTGCGGACAGGAACTGAGTTCTTGCGGTATGGCTTTCGCATCCACTGTCAGAAATGAATGAAAAACACTCATTACCTGAATAATGGTTTACTTTGAGTGTTTTTCTTTGTATAACTTACTTTAAAATAAAATACAATAGATTTGTTTGGGTGAATTATACTGGTTTCGGCTCCGTTATTACTGTTCACACCTGTGGTGTGAATTAGGAGTGCTCCGTTCATTAGAAAGGGCAAAACATGAAGGAAAAGAAAATTAGGATTTCAGTAAGAGACATTACACTTATGGCTATGCTTATAGCTATTGAGATTGTTTTATCAAGGTTTTGTTCCATTCAGGCATGGAATGTAAAGATTGGTTTTGCATTTATAGCTCCGGTTACGGCTGCTATTCTGATGGGACCGGCACAGGCTGCTGTTGTTGCGGGAGTTGCGGATGTGCTCGGAACACTTATGTTCCCTATAGGACCATATTTTCCGGGATTTACGCTTAACTCATGCTTAAATGGTCTTGTATGGGGATTGTTTTTACATAAGAAGCCATCTATACCAAAAGCAGCGATAGCCGCAGGAATAAACCAGTTTATAATAGGTTTATTTATTACAACATTTTGGATCTCAGTGTTATATGGTTCACCATATTTATCATTATTACCTGTAAGACTTACGCAGGCGTGTATTCTTTTTGTGGCACAGTTTGTAACTATATCAGTGCTTCAGGAAGTTTTGTTTAAGAGAATAAAAGGTATATTTCAGGTTGGTGTAAGTGCACAGTAAATAAAAAATAAAAATAATGATAAAACAGATTTGCGATATAAATAAATAAAAACGGCTGTCGTGCTTATTGTTAAGCATGGCAGTCGTTTTTATTTGATAGGGAAATCGCATATTGTAGTGTTGTATCAACTTTTTTAGTATGAGGGATTTTTATTATTCGGTATGTTTAGGCAGGGAGAAGATAAATTCCGTGCCTACACCTTCGGTGCTTATAACATTTATGTTTTCACCATGGTTTTCAATGATTTCTTTGGTAATGGGAAGTCCAAGTCCTGTACCTTTTTTATCTTTACCGCGTGAAAGGTCAGTTTTGTAAAAGCGTTTCCATACTTTTCCAAGACTTTCTTTTGGAATGCCTATACCGTGGTCTTTTACTGATACAAATACTTTTTGATTTTTTTCTCTTGTATGTATTTCGATAGTTGAATCGTCATTGCTGAATTTTATTGCATTGTCTACGAGATTTTGTATAACCTGCTCGATTTTGCTTTGATCGGCATCTACAAGCGAAGTCTTGGCATCAAAGGTTATATCAAGAGAAATGTGCTTTTGGGTGCAGCGTTGTTCAAAGGTTGCGAGACAGCGTTTTAATTCCTTGTTTATATCAAAAGTCGATATTTCAAGGGGAACTCCCTTGTTTTCAAATTCACTGAGTGACAGTAGATTGTTTGTAAGTTTTGTTAATCGTTCAACCTCAAAAAGTATTATGTCGAGATATTTTCCCTGCATTTCCGGAGGAATAGTACCATCTGCCATAGCCTGTGTATAACCTTTGATGGATGTGAGTGGTGACCTGAAATCATGCGACACATTTGCAATAAAGTTTTTCTGATATTCATTTGTATCTTTCATTTTTGTCGCAAGATACTGTATTGCTCCGGCAAGGTCTGTATGGTCATGACCTGCATATTCAGGCATTTGGTAGTCATAGTGACCGGCTGCATATTCCTTTGCTGCCTGCTGCATACTCTTAAGAGGAATAACAGTCTGCAGATAAAGAAAGAGGAGTGCGATAAACAGCAGAGCCGATATTATGATATAGCATATAAGTATCGCATCCACATTCTGCACTGCCTGTGAATGCAGCGTGTTTACCGGCAGTGACAATATGATATAAAAGCTGATGTCAAGTCCTGATGTGACGGGATATACAACACAGAATGATTGGTCTGACAGCAGATTGTCAGCATTAGTGCTGTTTACCGTCTGCTTTGAGAGCAGAGAGGAATCATACTCATTGATATTATAGCCTTCTTTATTTTTTTGCATATCTGAATCAATGATTATTTTTCCGTCAGTTTCACTTATCCAAATGCGTATTCCGGTTGCATTGTGTATTGCACAGAGCTGTTTTCTGATAGATGTTATCGAACTTTTAACCAGATATGCATTGGCAAGATATTGTGATTTTATCTCCTCTGCTTCGTTGTATATACTTGTCTCAGCATTATCAAGTAATCTCTGGTACATAAGTTTGTGACCGTAGGTATTTAACAATCCAACGGTCAATACTACAAGCAAGAGATAACAGATTAAAAATTTAAATCGAAGTGATATTTTTATTTTAGACTGCATAAATTTCCTCCCGGGATGTAATAGGTACTCTTGAAATATTCTGAACGAAGAATTTTGGGAGTACATTAATCATTGCCGGCTGCATCATAGATTCTGCCGGTAATTTATCATTCCCTGTATTCAAATTTGTAGCCGATGCCCCATACGGTTTTTAATTCCCAACTCGGATGAGCTTCAAATTTTTCACGAAGTCGTTTGATATGGACATCGACAGTGCGGGTATCTCCAATGTAATCATAACTCCATATATGGTCGAGAAGCTGTTCTCTTGTAAATACCTGGTTTGGATGTGATGCGAGGAAGTACAAAAGTTCAAGCTCCTTAGGCGGCATTTCAATACGTTTGTTTTTGTAAGTTACAGAGTAATCAGTCTGGTTGATGACAAGGTCCGGATAAGTTACACATTCTTTTGGAAGACTGTCATCTGAAGTTTCTGAAACGGCAGGAGCAATGCTGCGCCTTAAAACGGCTTTGACTCTTGCGACCATTTCTTTTGAGTCAAACGGTTTCATGATGTAATCATCTGCACCGAGTTCAAGACCGAGTACCTTGTCAAAAGTCTCGCCTTTTGCCGAGAGCATTATAACAGGAAGTTTAGAGTCTTTTCTTATTTCCCTTAAAACTTCATAACCGTCAATGCCGGGAAGCATTATGTCCAAAAGTACAAGGTTAGGTGCGTACTCGGAAACAGCTTTTATTGCAGATTCCCCGTCGTTTACGATATGAGTATCAAAACATTCTTTTGTGAGATAAAGTCCGATAAGTTCTGCTATATTTTCGTCATCATCAACTATAAGTATTTTTTGTTTCTGTGCCATATTTTTTCTCCTTTTTATTTAAAATTAACTATTGTAACACCCATATCACCCTCTCCAAATTCGCCGAGCCTGAAAGATTTGACATATTTAGTGCGTTTGAGGTGATTGTGTGTAGCCGTCCTTAAGGCTCCGGTTCCTCTTCCGTGTATAATGGTAACCTGGCTCATATGTGCAAGGTAGGCATCATCAAGATATTTTTCAAGTACAGGCATTGCCTGGTCTACAGTCATACCGATAAGATTAATTTCACCTTTGATACCGGATGCCTTATTCATGCGGATTTTACCACTTCCACTGTGATTGCCTGTATTTTCAGGCTTTTTCTGCGGAAGAAGTTCAATATCTTTTATATTTACCTTTGTCCTTAAAAGTCCTGCCTGAACAAAAAGGTCACCTTTTTCATTAGGAAGTGTGCTCACTGTGCCGTTTGCACCAAGTGAGAGTACCTTTATATCTGCACCAATAAACAGGTCAGACGGTTTAAGCTGCTTTGATTTCGGCTTATTATTTTTTACCTTTATCTTTGACTGCTTTGAATCCATCTTTTCACGCAAGGCAGCTCTTTGAGCTTCCATTTCCTTTATGTGTTTATCGCTTGATGCCCACTTTGTATATTTTCTGATGGTCTCGTCGGCATAGTCTTTGGCTTCTGCAAGGATGCGGCTTGCTTCCTCGTTTGCGTGTTGCAATATTCTGTCTTTAGAATTATCTATTTTTTCAGTCTTTTCTTTGAGGGATTTCTTTAATTCAGAAATCTCTTTTCGGCTCTTTGAAACCATTTCGTGTTCTTTTTCAAGTTCTACTCTTGTCTTTTCAAGTTCTGCGAGAACATCCTCAAAATGCTTTGCATCGGATGCGACATGATTTTTGGCATCTTCTATAATATCGTCGGTAAGACCGAGTTTGCTTGATATGGCAAATGCGTTACTCTTGCCCGGAACACCTATCAGAAGCTTGTAGGTAGGTCTAAGAGTAGTTACATCAAATTCACAGCAGGCATTTTCAACATCAGGTGTCTGAAGTGCATAGAGTTTTAATTCACTGTAATGTGTTGTAGCCATGACAGTAGAATGTCTGTTGTGAAGATTTGAGAGTATCGCCGTTGCAAGAGCAGCTCCCTCGACCGGGTCAGTTCCTGCACCAAGCTCATCAAATAATACAAGGCTGTTTTCATCAGCTTTTTCAAGAATAGATACGGTGTTTACCATATGAGATGAAAATGTACTAAGACTCTGCTCGATACTTTGCTCATCTCCAATATCAGCGTAGACTTCGTTAAAAATTCTAAGGCTTGAGCCGTCAAATGCCGGGATATGAAGTCCGGCCTGTCCCATAAGTGTAAACAGACCTATCGTCTTAAGTGAAACTGTTTTACCACCGGTATTTGGTCCTGTTACGACAAGAAGTGAAAAGTCGCGTCCAAGATGCAGATTTATCGGGACAACTTTTTTGGGGTCGATAAGAGGGTGTCTGCCATCCTTAATATCTATATATTTTTCCTTTGGAAAAACAGGTCTTGTGCCTTTCATATTTTTTGAGAGCATTGCTTTGGCAAAAATGAAATCAAGTTCAGAAAGTATTCTGAAATCCTGCTCAATAAAAAAACTCTGCTCAGCAGTCTGGTTGCTTAAATTAGCAAGTATTTTTTCAATTTCTTCCTGTTCGTCGAGTTCAAGCTGTCTTATTTCATTATTTAATTTGACAACGGATGCCGGTTCAATAAAAAGTGTTGAACCGGTGGCTGACTGGTCGTGAAGCATACCGTTAAATGAAGAGCGGTATTCAGCTTTTACCGGCAGACAGTATCTGCCGTTTCTCATGGTTATGATGGCATCCTGGAGCATACTTCTGCTGCTGCCGTTTACAATGGAGTTAAGCTGGTCATGTATTTTACCGCCTGCAATCTTCATGCTGCGCCTTACATGGCTTAATCCAACGCTTGCATCATCAGCAATCGTGTTTTCATCAATGATACAGCGTCGTATCTCTTTCATCAACGGGGAGAGAGGTTCTATAAGCTGGTAGCGTTCATTTAATGAATCGCCTGTCTCATTATTTTCATTAAGATTTTTCCTGAAAAAGTTTTTAACACTTCCTGCTGTTGATAAAAGACTTGATATGTTAAGTAATTCACCAATGCCAAGTATTGAACCAATCTCAAGTCTTTTAAGACTTGCCCGTATGTCCTTTACACCGCCGAAAGAAACCTCACCCTGCGTGAGTATATGCGTGAGAGCATCACTTGTTTCCCGCTGTGCTTTGAGGATATATTCTTCATCATCAGTCGGAAGAAGATTTTTACAATACTCCTTCCCAAGTGGTGATGCGGCATATGACTCAAGTTTCGCTATTATTTTATCATACTCAAGAGTATGTAATGCTTTTATATTCATGTTTGTTCTCCGTTCATCTGTTTCAAAATTACGGACAAAAATATCCATCTTTATTTTACAACATATTATAGGAAGTAATCAAGTACACAGTAATTTTTTACGATTTGTTAATATTGTATTCATAAATATATGGTAGAT
>OJNY01001899.1_pt1 | contig 11847 bp, 10 predicted proteins | sample 1597931 | NCBI WGS metagenome assembly OJNY01 (sample SAMN01915209, study PRJEB22387) | human gut metagenome | isolation source: stool | host: Homo sapiens | place: USA
TATACATATTTACTTGTAAATAACTCGCTATCGCATTATAATTTGGTGGTCAAAATATTTTAAAATCAAAAGAGGTGTACAATGAACATTTTCAAGAAAATATACTGCAGAAGTTTTCAGACTGTCTTCAAAATTGCACTGCCATTTCTTCCATACAGGAAGCCTAAAATTATAAGTGCGTTATCTTACATTCCATCTGTACTTAACAAAAAGAAGAAATCATGTCCTATAATTATTACTGATCCTGGAATTGCAAAGCTTGGCATTCTTTCTATGCTTACAGATATATTCGACAATGCCGGCATTGAATACCACGTTTACGATAAAACTGTAGCTAACCCTACAACTGATACCGTGGAAGAGGCACTTGCCATATATAAAGATAACAAATGTGACTGCATAATCGGCTTTGGCGGCGGTTCAAGCATGGACTGTGCAAAAGCCGTTGGTGTAAGAATTGCAAGACCTAAGACACATCTGTCTAAGCTTGGAGGAATCCTTAAGGTCCATGCAAAGCTTCCTCTGCTGGTTGCAATTCCTACAACAGCAGGAACGGGAAGTGAAACTACTCTTGCAGCCGTAATTGTAGACGCCACAACCCGCCACAAATATGCTATCAACGACTTTCCGCTTATCCCAAGATATGCAGTCCTTGACCCGAAGGTAACCATTACACTTCCTGCTTCAATTACCGCAACTACCGGAATGGATGCACTTACACATGCCGTTGAAGCCTACATCGGAAACTCAACAACTCCGGGTACAAGAAAAGATGCACTTATGGCTACTGAGTTAATATTTAACAATCTTGACAGAGCATACACTAACGGTTCTGATACAACAGCAAGAAAGAATATGCTTAAAGCTGCTTATTATGCCGGATGTGCATTCACTAAATCATATGTAGGATATGTCCATGCAGTTGCACATTCTCTAGGTGGCGAATATAATGTTCCTCATGGACTTGCAAATGCCGTAATTCTCCCAATGGTTCTTGAAAGCTATGGAGAATCCATATATACGAAGCTGCATGACCTTGCAATTGCCGCCGGTGTTGCAGATAAGGATATGCCAGATGAGACTGCTGCCAAAGCATTTATACAGGCAGTAAAAGATATGAAAGCAAGATTTAACATTGGTGATACAATTCCTGAGATTAAAGAGGAGGATATTCCTAAGCTTGCAGGGTATGCTGACAAAGAGGCTAACCCTCTCTACCCTGTTCCGGTTCTTATGGACGCTAAGACACTCGAACGATTCTACTATAAACTTATGAAAGATAATACACATGAAAATGAGGTATAATATGGAAGCCACACAAATCAATAAACTTGTACAATCGCAACGACATTTCTTTCTTACAGGTACAACACTTGATGTAAATGTAAGAATTGATGCCTTAAAGAAACTATATTCGGCAATTAAGAAACATGAGAATGAAATATTTGATGCTCTCTATAAAGACCTTGGCAAAAGCCAGTTTGAAAGTTATATGTGTGAAGTCGGGCTTACTCTCAGCGAGATATCTTATATGCTAAAACATATTAGGAAATTCAGCAGAGAGAAAAATGTTCCAACACCCCTTGCACAGTTTCATTCCAGAAGCTTTAAGAAGCCGTCACCACGCGGAGTTGTCCTTATTATGAGTCCTTGGAATTATCCATTTCTTCTGACAATGGAACCCCTTGTTGATGCAATTGCCGCAGGAAACACTGCGATTCTTAAACCAAGTGCGTACTCACCTTATGTCAGCGATGTTATGTGCCTCATAATAAAAGAAGTATTTGACCCTGCTTATGTATCTGTTGTAACTGGCGGAAGAGTTGAAAATAACTGTCTGCTTAATGAACATTTTGATTACATATTCTTTACAGGAAGCCAGGCTGTCGGCAAGGAAGTTATGCGCAAAGCCGCTGAATACTTAACCCCGGTAACACTTGAGCTTGGCGGAAAAAGCCCATGTATAGTAACAGAATCTGCGGACTTAAAGCTCGCTGCCAGAAGAATTGTATTCGGCAAATTCTTAAACTGCGGGCAGACATGTGTTGCGCCTGATTACATATATGTTCAGGACAGTATCAAAGACCAGCTTGTGAAAGAACTTATCCACGAAACAAAGCGCCAGTTTACAGATTCTCCACTTAACAACAATGATTATGGCAAAATTGTTAATGAAAAGCATTTTAACAGAATATCAGGTCTTATCGATAATAGCAAAGTCGTTCTTGGTGGTGCATCAGATGCAGATTCTCTGCGTATTGAACCTACGATAATGGATAATGTTACATTTGACGACGCTGTGATGCAGGAAGAAATTTTTGGTCCGCTTATGCCTATACTTACCTTTCACTCTGTCGAGGAGGCAGTAAACACTGTTAATGCACACATGCACCCGCTTGCTCTGTATATATTCACTAAGAATAAGAAAGAAGCCCGTTATGTAACCTCAAGATGCAATTACGGTGGTGGCTGTATCAATGATACAATCATTCACCTTGCAACATCTGAGATGGGCTTTGGCGGATTCGGTGAAAGCGGCATGGGCTCATATCACGGAAAAGCCGGATTTGATACATTTTCACACTATAAGAGCATTGTAGATAAAAAATGCTGGCTTGACCTGCCTATGCGCTACCAGCCATATACGAAAACAAATAACAGTTTAATACATATGTTTTTAAAGTAATCACTTTGCATAAAAAACAGCGCTATATTGCATACAATGGCACACGGCGCTGTTTTTATGTTAATAATGTTATTAATAAAATAAGATTGAAAATGACTTCTCGAAAACTTCTCCGGCATCAAGATGATTACTGTATTCCCTGTCCTTAAGCTCCCCTGTAAAATCTATGGCATCTGTTCTTCCATACCACGGCTCTATACATACAAATGGAACATTTTTTGATTTGCATGACCACAGACCAAATACCGGCGTATCAAACTTAACTGTAACAAAAGGCTTTTCATTTTTTATAAGACTTACCGTTCCTGCCTGACTTCCCTCAATTATAAATGCATCTTTTTCAAAGCTGTCCTCTTGTATTGTATATTCATGATTAATTAATGGCAGCTCATACTCGTCCCTAGCCATTAATTGATAATCTCCTATCAAATGATATGTAATTCTGTCTGCATCAAATCTTATCTTACAGCCAGCCATGCTTGCATCATTCTCTGGTGTTACAAAAGCCGGATGACCACCTATGCTGAAATGCATCATTACATTATCTTTGTTGATTACTCTGTATACTTCTTTAATCTCATTGTCAATAAGGTGATACTCCAGTTCCAATGCAAAATCAAAAGGATATTTCTCTTTAGTATTTTCATCGGATTCAAGTCTCATAACCAGCATATCGTCATTATGCTTAACAAGTGTGAATTCCATATCTCTTGCAAATCCGTGCTGACCCATTTCATATACTTTTCCATTATAAATGCTTTGGTTATCCTTATATTTGCCAATAAGCGGGAAAAGAACAGGTGCAACTCTTTTCCATCCTTCGGGATTGGCGTTCCACATTCTGTGTGTATTGTCAGTTTTACATAATACATCTCTTATTTCACATCCCTTAGAATTCACCGTAACTTTTAAAATGTTGTTTTCTAATACATACTCTGCCATATTGGCCTCCTTTCCGGACATGTTTTCTTTATTGTACACCACAATCTGATATTTTCCAAATCAAAAAAAGCTGACGCACAAAGAAGTGCATCAGCCTTAAAAAAATATGCGGATAACAGGAGTTGAACCTGCACGTCTGTTGACACTAGAACCTAAATCTAGCGCGTCTGCCAATTCCGCCATATCCGCATATTAATTTTGCTCTGTTTCCTAACAATAACAGATTGCAAAACAGACCTGCGCCCGCTTTTTCACAGCGCAAGTCTGATAATATCACATTTGAAATAAAATTGCAACTGGTACAGTCCCACAATTCACATTTCCATCTACGACTCATCGAATCACAACGAATCATAATTCAATTGTTGACTCGTCTTGTCCCAATCTATCACGGCGTATCTAATCCAACAACTCGCGTCTGTTATACAATTACAGCATTTTCGCACGTAATTCTTCACCACTCATACTGCTTAAGTATGCCGGTGGAATATCAAATACTGTCTTGCAGCCAAACTGTCCCTGCTCTGCCATGCGATAAGCAGCTCTAGCATAAGCAACAAGTACACTAGATGTAAATTCCGGATTGGAATCTAATTTTAAGCTATACTCAATGAGATGCTTATTTTCTTTATTCCAGCCGGTCACACCACTACGCAATACAAAACCGCCATGAGGAATACCACTATGATTTTTCTTTAATTCTTCCTCGCTAATAAAGTGCACTGTTGTATCATAATCTGCGAAATAGTTCGGCATTGTCTTAATCTCCTGCTCAACTTTCGCAGCATCTGCACCATCTTCTAATACTACAAAACACTCTCGGGTATGTTTCTGTCTCGTTGTAAGCTCAGGATTTTCCCCGGCACGAACTGCCTCTAATGCACTTTCTACCGGGATCGTATACTGCTTTGCATCTTTAACGCCATCAATACGGCGAATCGCATCAGAATGTCCCTGGCTGACACCCTTGCCCCAAAACGTATAGTCTTTACCCTCTGTAAGAATTGCATTTCCATACAAGCGATTCAACGAAAACATTCCCGGATCCCAGCCAACTGAAATCACAGCAACATGTTTGCTATCCGCTGCTGCCTTGTCCACGTCAGCGAAATGCTCTGGAATACGCGCATGTGTATCAAAGCTGTCAATCACATTAAAATACTGTGCATACTTCGGTGTCTGCTCCGGCAGATCAGTAGCACTTCCACCACACAAAATCATCACGTCAATTTTGTCTTTCCAATCCGTTATCTCATCAACCTTACAAACAGTTGCGCTATCGGTCAAAATAGATACCTGCGATGGGTCTCTTCGTGTAAAAACAGCAACCAGCTCCATGTCATCATTCTGACGGATCGCACACTCTACACCACGTCCCAGATTACCATAGCCTAAAATTCCAATTCGAATACTCATATTAATCCCCATTTCTATATAATTTTATGTTGCGAAGTATGCACTATCGCACACATTTCCAGTGTAATACATCTCTCCCAAATTTTCAACGTATCTCCTCAGCAGAAAGAACTCCCCCACTCATCACCACGCTCTTTCAACTTAACCATATTTCTGCCACTTCCCCATACTTCATATAAACCACACATATTTGCGGGCACATCTCCCATGTGTGGTAAAAACTGCACAAGGATCCGATCATCACAGCTGCCATGCCTAAATCATTTCAGCCTGTCCCAAAAATCGTACTGTTGCAGCTTTCTCCGGAAAAAAGATACGGCTGGTCATCACAATCTCACCATCATTGATATAAATCTCTAAGATAGAAACATCCATTAAAATCTGGATTTTATGAACTGCCTCGCACCTCGCCACGCGTTTACCACGCCCGGCACCACTATCATCAGTAAACTGTAATGTAACAAGCCCTTTCTCATAGAATAACGAGCATCCGGTGCCGATCTGCACACAAATAGCAGCCGACGATGAACCGGCGATTCCGTCAAAGATCAGCTCTCCGCAACCATTATCCAGTACATATGATTCCTTTTCCGGCAAGATTTCTTTTTTCCTTAGCTGTCCCAATTCACGGATAGGTAATTGATAAATTTTCCCATTATGATAGCGAAGCTCGCGCGGCACTGTCAGACTATGCTGCCACCCTTCATTCGTAGGATTGCTGCTATATTCTAATAATTGCACACTGAGGCTCATTATTTCATTTCGGTCGTGTACACATATGATACATTGCCAATATCTTTTAACTTCTTCAGTTCCTTACCGATATCTTCCACATAATATCCATAAATATACAAACCATCTTTCTGAATACTATCAATCATCGAAGCATAATCCGTTTTCCCAGTGCCCTGATCGTTCTCGATCATTTTCACAATGTCATCGTTATCTTGCAAATATTGTAACATACTTGTCATGTGTTTGGTAACATCTTTTTCCTCCAAAACATTTTTCTTGGCGGATTCCTGCTCAGCAAGTGAAAATGCCGTCAGCAGCGGATATTTTTTTTGGTCAAAGGCAAGACTGCTGCAACTGGTGTACATACGAAACCCTATATTTCCTGTATTGTACGTTGTATATTTGCTTTCCGTTTGGTATTTATTTTTTACACTGATCGCGCACCAGGTCGGCTCAAGATCATTCTTTTCCGCCAATGCTTTGAATTCAGAAAATGAATATACTTTATCCAAGCTGACATAGGCATGGTACATTTTTTCATCCTCCAACTTAGACAGCTCATCAAATGCTTCTTTCTTCGTTCCGGCAATCCCTTCCGGCGTCGCCGCACTGGCTGTCGTCATCTCGCTTGGTGGATAAAAAACATTTGAGAATGGTTTTTTTACAATATTGGGATTATACAGAACCATATCATTTTTCGTGATCCTTCCTCCCACGTACTCAAAAATGCCATTGTGGGAGCTCGTCTGGTTGATCACGATGTCATAATTACCATAGCCGCTTCCTGTTGCGGCCGCAGAATCGCGATAGTTCTCCGGCAAAAACAACTCTGAATACACGGACATGTCCAAGGACAATTGATTGGTTTTATTTCCCTCTTCTGTGCCGACAATTTTATTTGGATCATAATACATGGCATCCTGGATCTTTGGAAGCGCAAACACCAAGAAACATACAATTCCTATAACGATCACTCCGGTAATAACACCATACTTAATAAATGTACGGCGTATTGCCCGCCTGATCAGCTTAGTAAACTCTGCCTCATGTCCGTCTTTTGGCACTGTGCCCTCTATGACATGGGTTCTCTGTCCGTCTTTTGGCACTGCAGCACCCACAATATTGACGTTTTGTCCGTCTTTCGGCACACTTCCATCTGTACTTTCGGTAGTTCGACCCCCGTCCTGTTCTACCTGTTCCTCAAACTCCATCTCCTCATTATCAAACAAATACTCGCTGATCGCATCCTGTTTCTCAATGTCTTGGCGTACCTGTTTGCGCTGTTCTTCCGGCAATTCCCCTGCCTTATATTTTTGCAATAATTCCCTATAGTTCATAACCCTGTCCCTCCATATAATTTTTCATCTGCTTCTTAGCACGATGTGCCGACACCCTTACATTTTCCGGTGTCATGTGAAGCACCTTAGCAATTTCTTTTTGTCCCAAGCCTCCAAAATACTGCATCATAACAATCTCTCGCTGCCGCTCCGGCAAATGCTCAATCGCATGATACAATAGGCGATTTCTTTCTTTCGACAGAATATTTTCTAATGGTATATTTGCCCTATCTTCCGCTTCGTTCTCATACTCGTCCACATACATGACTCGTCTGTTTTTGGACACCTCATTATAATACAGGTTGCGCGCCACCGTATATAACCATGCCCGCATGTTGGTATGACTTTGATCCAGCGAAAGCAGTGCTTTCAGAAATGTTTCCTGCGTCAGATCCGCCGCCCACTCATGATTTTTGCACAATGCATATACATACAAATATATTTCCTGATAATATGCATCGTACAACTTTTCTAAAAGCTGTTTATCCACTTTGTCAAGCTCCCCCTCCTTTCCTCATCTCGCACGTTGCTGCAGATGGCGATTTTTCGTGCTATCTACCAATATAACAGATGAGTCATCGAAATGTTACACCATTTTCTAATTTTATTTTTAAAAGATTAGGGTGTTTATCATTTATGAAAGGGACTTTGCCATCTTTCCTTTTGACAGTATAATCCTTTAGAGGTTATACTGCTATCTAGATGCTAATACAACAAATAAGAAATCACCGGTCATATGATTTGTCAGATTTATGATACATTTTAGATACATAAGGTCGGTATAGTAAACGTGTGTTGAAGTTATGGAAATTTCCACACACAACTGTGTAAGCACGAGAGGACTTCCGGTTATAATACGCCTGATAGGGGACAGGCCGTATATAATAACCGTGACAGATATTGGACAAAGCTATGACTAAAATATTGATTGTAGAAGATGAAGAGGCTATTTCGAATCTGATTCGTATGAGTCTCTGCAAAACCGGTTACATATGTGAACAGGCATTTGATGGCGAAACTGCTGCAGACCTGATTGCAGAAAACAGTTACGACCTCATTTTGCTGGATATCATGCTGCCGGGCATTGACGGCTATGAATTGCTTGACTATATCAAGACGACACAAATGCCGGTCATTTTTATTACGGCGATGGGCACGTTAGATGACAAAGTGAAAGGTTTGAGGGCAGGAGCGGATGACTACATTACAAAACCATTTGAAATGATGGAATTGTTAGCACGTGTAGAAACCGTTCTGAGACGTTATCACAAAAGTGAGGAGAGGATCACGATTTTTGATACTGTCATCGACGTTCCATCACGTACCGTAACCAAACAAGGGAAGCAGATCATGCTGACACTCAAGGAGTTTGAGCTGCTTCTCTTCTTAGTGCGCAATAAAAATATCGCATTATATCGTGAAACTATTTATGAGAACATTTGGCAGAATGAATATATGGGTGACGGTCGTACTGTAGATCTCCATATACAGCGGCTGCGCAAAAAGCTACACTGGGAAGATAAAATAAAAACCGTATATAAAGTAGGGTATCGACTTGAAGTTGACATTGCGGGAATATAAAACGATTATCAAAATTCTTCTGCAAAGTTACAAGACAGGTGGCAACTTGAAGTTGACATTGCGGAAGTGTAAAACGATCATCAAAATGACAGGTGGCGGTTTAATGTCAACATGGAGGGAGCATAAAACAATATGAAATTTTATTGGAAAATTTTTATCAGTTTTTTTATCTTGATCGCAACTGCTTTTAGTATTTGCGGAACCTGGATGATTTCTGCGTCCTTTCGAGCTTCCTATCATCGAGAGATTGAGTCCGGCAACAGCAAAAACGAAATGGTCCGCATGTCTCTAGGCAATATTGTCGGCTCTATGCCTGCGGATTATTTTACTAAACACAAAAATGCCATGAAAGAGATCTGTTCATCCTTTGCGGTAAGTTTTGGAGGGGATTCCGATTTTTTCACAATATATAATGACCAGCGAAGCGTTGTTTACTCCTCCGGAAAACCGCAGAACAACGATGTTCTCTTTGCTAAAGCAGGGAAAAACAAGTCCGCACGCGAAATATATAAAAGTAAAGATACGTATTATTTACGTATCGTAAGCTATACGATATTACCAAGCGATCTGAAAGGTTATTACGTAGAAACTGTTACAAATATCAATAACATTTATTTGCAGCGTCAGGAAATGACTCGCATGTACCACTATATCATGTTTATCATATTGGTGTCCTGCATGATCCTTTCTCTGGCTTTGTCATATTTTTTGACATATCGCGTGCGTGTCCTTTCGGCTTCCACGCGCAGCTTCGCAGATGGCGATTTGAATAGTCGTGTCCAAGTTCATGGACAGGATGAAATTGCTACTCTGGCGGCTGATTTTAATCGCATGGCTGATAGTCTGCAGGAAAAAATTGATGAGATATCCATGCACGCCAAAAATCAAGAAGCATTTACGGCAGCGTTTGCACACGAATTAAAAACGCCGCTCACTTCCATTATCGGCTATGCCGAGTTATTACGCACGATGGATCTGTCGCAGGAAGAAAAGTGGCAGGCGGCAGACTATATCTTTTCACAGGGAAAACGCTTGGAATCCTTGTCATACAAACTGTTAGATCTATTTGTTTTGCAACAGCAGGAGCTTACCTTTGCACCGGTTTCATCGTCAGAACTTACCGATGCAATCGTTCCAATGATGAAACAAAATCTTGCAGCCAAAGACGTGATGTTATCAATGCATCTCGCTCCTGCAACGCTATATGGCGACAAAGATCTACTCTTATCACTGCTTATCAATCTGATCGACAACGCCAGAAAGGCTTCCTCGTCTGGCGATACGATCACTGTGCTTGGTTATTCCGACAATGACTATTACTGCATCAGCGTACAGGATACCGGCAAAGGAATTCCTGCAGATGAAATCGACAAAATCACCAAACCTTTTTATATGGTAGATAAATCCCGCTCCCGCAAAGAGGGTGGAGCCGGGCTTGGTATGTCGCTTTGTTATGAGATCCTGCGCCTTCATCATGCGCAGTGGCATATCGAAAGTGAACTTCATGTCGGTACAACGATCACTATTACCATCCCGCAAACCGGAAAGGAGTAGCATATGAAAAAACAGTTGCGAATTGTATTAACCTTTTTACTGGTGGCTGCATTTTTTATTACTGCAGAAATCATTCCTGAGATCACGAATCACCTGACTGACCAAAAAACGACCAATACCATTACGGTTTCACATGGTTCCACTCAGACTACACTCACCAAAGTCAATCTGTCTTACAAAGAGCGTCTCGCTATTTTTTCATCCGAAACGATCGCTGTCTCGGAAATTTTGACAACGGTAAAGGCAGAAACTTTGACAGAATATGATGAGTCATTTTTTGAGAAACTGCAAAAACAACTTCATAAACTTTACTCCTTTCACCTTATTCCCGACGATCTAACGGTGAAAGATCTGGAAAATATGTTTCAATCCGCCACTTATTTATCCATCCGTAATTATTTGGAAACGGACAGTTTCTGTGTTTGGGAACTTTCTTTCTTGAAAGAATCTAACAAGCAATCTTATTCTTTGCGTTTTGATGTAGAGCAGGAAAAAATCTACTATGTATCAATGGGAAACATACCTATAAAAGAGATTTTGACAAAGTCCGATCCGACACAGTATAATGCAGTCCCATTAATGGGACACGTAGCTGCCTCCCACATTTTGCAAGGAAACGACAGTCCAATGCAGTATCAAGCAACACCTATGGGAGAAAGCAAAAAATCTCTTTTGTCCGAAAAAATTGACCGCTACGCTAAACGTCTTCTAAAATACTATGGTGCTTCGATAAATAGTGATGCTTCCGCACAGTATTCCAGTGAAGATGACTATAAGGAAGCCCACTACTATTTTACAATTAAATCTTACAAATACAACATTCCGGTTACCATCATAACCTCGCAAAACTATGCGGGTATTGAGAATTATCTCACATTCTCTTTCGGTAACTTTTATTCTGATTTTATGACTTCTAATGGTACATCACAGATGGTCGATGGTTAATGGGATAGGGTGATAACTCCCTTGTGTTGCGAATTTGTAATGATACAACTTAGATACCTTTTCTTGCAAAATCGGATGCAATCTTTTGTTTTAATAAGAATATAAAACAGGATCAGGCAAGGAGGAATTTATAAGATGAGGTATAAAAGAAGTCATTTGATCGGATTATTTGCAGCACTATTAGTGCTGGTTACTATTTTAGGGGGAGGAATATTGTTGGTGATCAAGGAAGATCACGCATCTGCCGGATCTACGGAAGGCGCTGCTTATCATTTTCAGGGAACAGATCAACCGCAGGCCACGCGCAGCCATAAATACCACACAAATCTCAACCACAAGCAAACTCTGATCTTAGTGAACAAAGATCATGCATTACCAAAGGGCTACTCGGTCCAACTCAAAACATTAAAAAATGGCATTCAGGTTGCCAAAGTGATATATCCGCATCTTCGTGATATGTGGTTTGACTGTGAAGCCGCTAATCCTAATTATTCTATCAATGTCGTAAGCGGTTATCGTACCCGTCAAAAACAAACAATACTCCTTTCCGAGGAAATCCGCAAAAATGAGCGTACCGGAATGAGTTATCGTTCCGCTAAAAAAGATGCTTTGCGAAGTGTTGCACCTGCCGATTATAGCGAACACGAAACC
>OJNY01001903.1_pt1 | contig 11828 bp, 6 predicted proteins | sample 1597931 | NCBI WGS metagenome assembly OJNY01 (sample SAMN01915209, study PRJEB22387) | human gut metagenome | isolation source: stool | host: Homo sapiens | place: USA
AAATATCTGCACGAGGCAGAAACCTCAACAGACAAATGCGCAAAAAGCATAGATGAATACGGAAAAACCGTAAAAGAGCAGACAGATGTCACAATTGGGTTCGGGGAGGCGATAAAAGTTGCCGTTGCCGGAAAAGCAGTGGATGCGTTCACGGACCTGGCAAAGACGGCGGCAGATGCTTCAATCGGGACAGCAAACGACATAGCGACAGTAGCAAATCAGGTGCAGGCGAGCACCGGAGCAGCACAGGACGCTGCGAATGAGTATAAAAAGGTTATGAAAGAGGTCTACTCCGACAACTACGGAGACAACTTCGAGGATGTAGGAGAGGCGATTCAGACGGTTGTGCAGAATTTGAAAGATATCGATTCGTCAGAGCTGAAATCTGTGACAGAGAACGCAATCACGCTCAAAGACACGTTCGGATTTGATTATCAGGAACAAATTCGCGCAGTAAAAATGATGATGGACACGTTCGGAGTCTCAAGCCAGAAAGCGTTTAATCTTATAGCCCAGGGAGCGCAGAACGGTTTAAATAAAAACGGAGACCTCCTGGACACAATCAACGAGTACTCTGTTCACTACAAGCAGATGGGAGTAGACGCGGATGGATTCTTTAATTCCCTGACAAACGGAGCGGCGGCGGGGACGTTCTCAATCGATAAGCTGGGCGATGCCTATAAGGAGTTCGGCATCCGTGTAAGAGACACGGCATCGAGTACGACAGAGGGATTTGAGCTGATTGAGCTTGATGCGGATGAGATGCGCGCGAGATTCGCAGCAGGCGGAGAATCGGCGCAGGAAGCGACCGCACAGGTTTTAAATGCACTCTTTAGCATGGATGACCAGGTAAAACAGAACCAGGCAGGTGTAGACCTGTTCGGAACGATGTGGGAAGACCTTGGAATTGAAGGAGTTAAGGCGCTTACGAACGTCAACGGAGAAATCCAGGGGACAGAGGATGCGATGAAGTCCATCCAGAAAGTAAAGTACAGCGCGACATCAAACGAGATTGCACAGCTCGCACGCACGTTTCAGATGAAGATAGCGGAGCCACTCGAGAGGGATGTTTTGCCGACAGTAAATAAAGGGTTGCAGCTCGTTGGAGACAACCTGGAAGCAGTTGAGACGGCAGTAGTGGGACTTGGGGCGGCGATAGCTCTTTACAAATTTTCAAAAACGGACGTGTACTTAGGGCTTGCATCCACAATTAAAAAGGTCGCAGCCGCCACAAGTACAGCGACGACGGCAACAAAGGGAGCGGCGGCGGCCCAGGCGCTCTGGAACGCGGCACTCAATGTATCTCCGATAGGACTGGCAGTTACAGCGATAGCGGCAGTTACGGCGGGCATTGTGGCATACAAAATAGCCACGAAAAACGCTAACAGTGAGACGGCGCAGGCTGTGAAGGCGACAAAAGACTTTTGCGAGACGGCAAACGAGCAGATTGAGGCTATAAACAACACGTCGCAGGCATACCGGGAGAATACGAATGAAACCCAGGCACACTGGGAAGCAAACAGACTGCTCATCGACCAGTTGTACGAATTAAACGCGCAAGAAGAGAAAACATCCGGACAGAAGGCAGTGATGCGAGGCATCGTAAACGAATTGAAAGAAGATATTCCGGAGCTTGCGGCGGCATTTAACGAGGAGACCGGATCCATCAGCATGACCAGGGAGGAACTGGAAAAGCTGATTGATAAGAACGAAGAATATTACCTCATGATAGCGGCGCAGGATGCCCTCGGAGATTTCGCAAAAGACGTAGCAGATGCGCAGATAATCATTAAGCAGACACAAGAGGAGCTAGACAAGCTCGCGGTCAGTTACAAAGAGTATGGCGTCGCACTGGATGAAAATTACGAAAGAGAGTTTGTCGGGGAATGCCACAATCATTCGGACGAAGTAAAAGGGTTAAACAGACAGTATGTAGACTTAAAAAAAACACTGGACAATGCAAAAGAAGCCGAAGCGGATGCACAGAAGAATATGGAGACGGCAAAAGAGACGCTCGCGGATTATAGATACGAAGCGGAGGACACTGCCGAGAGCATAGAGGATTTGTCAAAGGCGGAAGAAAAGGCGGCAGATGCGACACAGGAAGCTGTCGAGGAACAGCAGGAAGCCTATGCCGAACTGGAAGAATCCATTCGCGGGAGCATCAAGAACTCCATCTCATTGCTGGAAGAGTTTTCCGGCGGGACGGAAATCACGTCGCAGGAGATTTTGAGCAATTTAAACAGCCAGATAGAGGGAATGACACAGTGGGCTGATAATATGGAGACGCTTGCAGGGGCAGCAGGAGAAGGAATGACAGAAGAGTTTTACGCCTATCTTGCAGAAATGGGACCGGAAAGCGCAAACATGGTGCAGGCTCTTGTTGACAGCCTTAAGAGTAACACGGGCGAGTTTAAGCAGATTTGCGACGCTTGGGGAAAAGCAATGAACCTGGAAGAACCACTGACAAAGCAGACGACAAAGGCACTTAAATATACCGGCGATAAATTCGGACAAGGCTGCGAGGATATGGGCACGGAAGCAATCGAGTCCATGCAGGCAGGAGTAGCAGGAGCACAGCCGATGCTTGAGGCGCAGGCATATGACACTTTTCGCGCCGGAATGGAGCAGAGCCGGAAGGCAGTGAAAGAGACCCAGCCATTGCTTGAAGCGGAAACATACGTCACGTTTAGAGCCGGGATAGACCATGGAAGACAGGCAATGAGCGATAAGACTGGAGACCTCAACCAGACCACGAAAGGTGTGTTACAGATGGGTGTCATTAACCCGATGAACGAGTTACCATTGAAGGCGGAGGAGTTCGGAAAGAACGTTGTGACAGGACTTGGAAACGGCATTTTGGCGAACCAGTCTGCGGCGACCGGAGCGATGGGGCAAGTTGCTGCGGCAGTGGCGCAGAAAGCAAGCAGTGTGCTCGATATACATTCTCCGTCAAGATTAATGAAAAAGTACGGCGGGTACGTTACAGCCGGACTTGCAGTCGGGATTTCGGATGCAAAGAGCGAAGCGGAGTCAGCCATGAAAAATGTGTGCGAGGATGTTTCTGCGACGGCGATAAGTGAGTTTGACATCCACTCGCCGTCGAGAAAGTTCCGGGATAACGTAGGAAAGAACATTCCGAGAGGAATAGCGAGAGGAATTGACGCCGAGGCAGGAACAGCATCAGGAAGCATGAGAAGACTGGCGCGTTTGATACAAAAAGAAGCGGCGGAAATGATGGCGAATAATAGCTCAAGAAATCCAGTCGTGGAAGAAATCGCACGGCAGCGAATACAGGAAGCAGAGAGGATGTTCCAAAAGGCGCAGAAAATGGAACAGAAGGAGCTGAAGGAGTATTCTAAAGCCGCTTATAAATCAGCCAATGCATGGTACAACGAGTATAAAAAAACGCACGCAGTAACACTACAGGACGAGAAATACTTCTGGAACGAGGTATCAAAATCAGTACTGAAAGGAACGGCTGAGTATAAAAAAGCGCTTGGAAAAGTGGAGAGCATCGACAAATATCAGACCACCGTCAAAAATAAAGTAAAATCTGCATTTGATGTATCATGGTACACGACGGGGGCGGATGGAAAGAGCGAGAAAAAGAACGCGGAAGATTACTACGACGAATTATACAGTGCGGCAAATAAGTACATGAATAACTACAGTGTGCTTCACAATGTGTCGTTGCAGCAGGAGGAGTATTACTGGCAGCAGGTACTTAAAAAGATGCAGAAGGGAACTCAGGGCTACATAGACGCAACAAAACAGCTCAAAGATGTACAGTCACAGATAAAAGACCAGGTGGCACAGCAGAAGCAGGAGAATAAAGAGTATGCACTGTCCGGCGGGGCGCTTGATGTGTACAAGACCTATTACAAGACCTCGGAGAGAGCAGAGGTCCAGTACTGGGATATCGTCAGGAAGAAGTTTAAAGCTGGAACAGCAGAGCGATTGCAGGCAGACCAGAAATACTATGAGGCAAAAGAAGCCTATAACGAGAAGCTGGAGAGCTTGAATGACGATTATTATGACAACTGCAAAGAACTGAATGAGAAGCTGGAGGATGATATAGCAGAGCTGACGGATGCCTACACAAGCGCTGTTGCAGACCGGAAGGACTCGATATACTCTAGCTTCGACTTATTTGATGAATTTTCGAGCACATCGAAATCCGGTAAGGCCCTTTTATACAATTTAAAATCCCAGGTTGCCGGAATCGCAGATTGGGAGCAGCAGTTAGAAAAACTAGGTAAAAAGGGAATCCTGTCAGAAGGACTGATGAAAGAATTACAAGAGATGGGACCGGAGGCATCAGCATCAATCCACGCACTCAATCAGCTCTCAAACGCAGAGCTGGCAGAGTATGAGAAACTGTACGAGCAGAAGAACGCGCTCGCAGAATCGCAGGCAGTAAAGGAGAATGAAGAACTACGAAAGCAGACAAAAGAGCAAATCAGCGAGTTGAAAAAGCAGACCAAGGAACAGCTTAAAGAACTGAAAGAAGAATATAAAGAAGCGGTCAGCGAGGTCAAAAAAGGTATAGAGGCACCGCTGAGAGACCTCGCAAAGCAGGCGACAAAAATCGGAGAGGATGCGGTGATAAGCCTGGTCGCAGGAATAAAGGACAATGCGGAAAAGAAGAGTACAAAGGCAGATTTAAAGACTGTAAACACAAAAATCTCGTCAGAGCTTGGAAAGCTGCCAAAAGCCGGAAAAACCATTGGAAACAGGACATTGCAGGGCATCTTAGATGGGCTGTGCGATGAGAATAAAATAAACAGGTCAGCAAAAAGCCTGATATCCGCGATAAAAAAGGCAATTCAGAAAGCGGCAGATATCCACTCGCCGTCAAGATTGTTCCGAAAGGAAATCGGAGTACAGCTCGGAGCGGGAGTGAGAGCAGGGCTGGAAGATGAAACGCAGGACGTACAGAGGGCAGGAACCGACATGATAAGGGCACTGCTCAACAGCCAGACGGCAGAGATGCAGAAAAGGCAGGAGACAGTGCGGAATAAGCTGGCTGAGATGGACGCAGGAACGAGAATCGCGGCGGCAAATCAGACATTTTTAAACACGGCATCGGTGGAGAACACAGTCAGCGTGGACAATTCCGGACTAATTGGAAAAATGGAGGAGATGATCGCGATAATGCAGCAGGGATTTGAAGGGATGAGCAATCTGCAACTCGTAGCAGATACCGGAGCGATGATTGGAGAGATGCAGCAGGGGATGTCGGAAGGACTGGCTCAAATGTGGAGAAGTAAGCGCAGATAAGGAGGAAACATGACAGTAGATGGAATTGATGTAAAGGAGGTGTACGGGATTGAGCAATGGAATGTGTCGCCAGCGTACGCCTCGATATCAAACGAGAGCGAGTGGACAGCCGGCGCAGCCCTGCCGTTCATGGTGGAGGGGACCGCCGGATTAAAAACGATAAAGGTGACGGTGATGGTAAGCGGGACATCGCGGGATGAAATTTGGAAAAAAGCAGAGGCATTTGTGGCAAAGTTACTCAGACCGTGCCAGATAAGACTGGACGGATTCGAGCATTGCTTTTATATGTTTTTGAAAAATGCGACACAGACAGAAATCAGCCTGAATCGATACCATAAGGCGACGCTTGAATTAACCGGATATGAGTACGGAGACGAGGTGCAGATAGCATCGTCGGCAAAGAGCATTACCGTGATTAATCCAGGGACACTGCTCACCCCGGCGATTATAGAAATAACACCGGTAATAAATCTGGCATCGCTCACCATCACGGGACTTGCGAGGGACAGGTACACAGGGGTAGATAAACCGATTGTGATAAGCAACCTGATAAATGGGAGCAAAATAATCATCAACGGGGAGACAGGAATAGTAACACAGGGCGGTGTGAATAAGTTTTCAGAAGTTAGCCTGTGGGATTTGCCGGCACTGAAACCGGGAGAAAATACGGTGACAGTGGATAAGGACGTGCAGATGGCAATCCGGCTTAAACCGATTTATTTTTAGGAGGGAAGAAAAAATGCTGGTAAAAGAAAGAAGCGTAAACGTTTCAGGGAGAAGCGTGGTAACAGTTGACGGAAAAGAGACAACAGTAGCAGTCTTTAATGGCTCATTGAATAGCGATGGAAGCATTAATGTGAGTAAACGGATTTCAGATAAGGAGAAATACGTACAAAACAAGACGGAAGTGGATAAGGACAGTTTAGAATTTGAAAGCTATGTGAACGGATTAATCGAGGAGGAAGAGTAATGACGAAGATAAATGTAAAAATGAAAATGGGTGAGCTTTTAAAAAGCGGAAATGCTTTGGCTGTAGTAATCGCTGAAAAGAAGAGCTTTGCACCAGAGGTAAACATCGCACTCGCTCAGAACAATGCAGCGATTGAAAAGAGCCTGAAAGGTTACTCAGAAAGCCGGAAGCAGATTGCAGAAAGATTTGCGGTGAAAGACAAGAATGGTGAGCTGCTCGTAAAAAATAATGAGTACGTCTTTGAAAAAGACGAGGACAAGAACGGCTTCCTCGAGGAAGCAAAGAGCCTGGACGAGGTAGAAGTGGATGTGGAACTCCAGAAAGTGGAAGTCGCGACCATGAACGACGGAAAGCATGAGGAGCCGACGGCATACGACCTCGTAGCGATGGATTTTATGCTCAAATATTAATAAAAGGAGGGTGTCATGACTCTCGAATTATATGACCTGTCACACACACGAGTGACAGTCTTAAAAAATCATAAAGATGCAAGTGTAGAGAGTGAGCTGTCCGGGGACAAGACACTCTCTTTTTTATGGCATCAGAAAAATAAACAGAGCATCCCACACGAGTATTACCTGCGGACAGATAAAGATGAGTTCGTAGTAAAGGAGAACAGCAAATCATCAAATGGTTACAGAAAAATTGTGGCCAAACTCAACCTGGAGACGATTGAGGGACGGACGTGGCGAGAATTTATTGTAAAAAGTTGTACCGCAGAGGAAGCGGTGAACTACGCATTAACAGACACCGGTTGGACGTGCAAATGCACAGTCCCGGCGGAGCGCGTGAGAAACATCAGCATGACGAAGGTAAATAGCTACGAGGTACTTGAAAAGGTACAAGAGGCGTTTACCTGCGAGATGAAGTTTGACACATTTAATAAGGTAGTGAATGTCTACGAGCAGGTGGGGAACGATAAAGGCGCCTACTTTATTGAGGGACTCAACTTAAAAGAGTTGACCGACAGCGGGGACACCTACGACTACGCGACAATCATCATCCCGATAGGAGCAGATGACCTGTCAATCGAATCTGTCAACGGTGGGAATAACTACCTGGAAAATTATCAGTACAGCTCAAAGAAAAAGAGCGTCATCTGGGAGGATTCCAGTTACACAGACCCGAAGGCGCTGATGGACGATGCACGGTATAAGTTAAATGAGATATCAAAGCCAAAACGGTCATTCCGGGCACAGACGATAGACCTTGCGCGGCTGAGTGCACAGTACAGCGCCTTGGAGTACTCCGTAGGAGACGTCGTGACAATCGGCTCCGGCAGCAGTGGCATCCGGGAAAAGCAAAGAATCACGAAGACCGTGGAGTACCTGGAAAATCCAGCAAAAAACACCTGCGATATCTCAAACACGGTGCTGTCATTCGAGGACTTACAAAAGAAACTCTTTGCAGCAGCAGAGTGTATCGACAATATAACGACCAACAATGGAACAGTGAAAGGCTCATCCGTGGATAGCATCGACGTGACACAGATTATCGGTCTTGAGAGATACATCGCAGAGGATATCGACGATTTAAAAGCCAATTACCTGTATGTCAAAACGGAGTTCGGGACACCTTATGCCGTCATCGGAAAAGCCATTCTGACGACATCAGAAACGGCAAATTTAAAGGTCACAGGGCGGGAAGATGTAGCACTGAGCTATATAAATGAGCTGCACGTCCAGACCTTTGAAGGAGATACCGCCACGTTTAAGACTGTAGAGGCGGACAATATAGCTGCTCTGGAAGCGAGAATTAATAAGCTGACAGGAACAACCATCACAGCGGAGTATCTGGAAGCCAACTACGCACAGATTAATTTCGCGAATGTGAAAAAGGAGACGGTCGGGACACTGCTCGCCGATATCGGGCTGATTACAGATGCAACGATAGTAGACGGACACGTCACAGGATTTCTGGATTCTGTGGGCATAAACGCAAACACCATCACAGCAGGGACGCTGGCGGTAGACCGGCTCGTTATTCGGGGCACTGAATCTTCAATAATTTACGAGATTAATAATATATCAGGCGCTCTGCAGGCACAGAGCACGGATACATTGAATGGTGAGGTACTGACACCACGGACCATCACAGCGGACAGAATTGTGGCGGGAGCTATTACGGCAAACGAAATAGCCGCAGAGACAATCACGGCGGATAAAATCGTAACAAGGACCATCACGGCAAATAAGATAGCCACAGAAACTATCACAGCAAATGAGATAGCCGCAGGAGCCGTTACGACAGCAAAGATTGAGGCAGGGGCAGTAACGGCGATACAGATGGCAGCAGAAGCAGTCACGGCAGAAAAGATAGCCGTAGGAGCAGTGACGGCGGATAAAATAGCCGTTGGAGCAGTTATAGCGGGAAGAATAGCGTCAGGAGCAGTCACAACCAATAAGATAGCCGCAGGAGCAGTGACGGCGGACAAAATCTCGGTAACATCGCTTGAGGCGATTGTGGCAAAAATCGGAGGATTCACAATCGGGAGCACAGCGCTCTACAATGGCACAACGTCCATTGGAGGAGCAAACAACAGCGTGTATGTCGGTACGGACGGAATAAGCTGTGGCCAGAAAAGCGTCATCACGGCGGCAGGTATCGCTACCTTTGAAGACACCGTCATCCGGAACGCACTCTATGGAGAGACGAACATCGGAGTCACGGGTACGATAAGCATGACAAAGAAGATAAAGATTCTCTCGACAGAGCAATTTGCTTTCCCTAAGTATGTCACATACATAAAAGGGACTACATACGCGACTACAAACATGATTAATCCGACGACTTGCTGCACAACGATAAGTAGCATGGTGAGAATGAGTGCTCAAGCCTTGTTTGAAAACATTGCGATATTCAATGACTCGGTCCATGTAAAACAGGGAATATATATTGAAGGCGGCGTGATGGCGACAGAACTGAGAGCTACGAGTGCGGTCGCCACGAATGTGACAGCGACAAGTGTGACGGCAAACACAGTAAAGGTCAACGAAAGGATTGACCTCGCAAACACGAAGTATCTTAGAGGTATAAAGGCAGACGGAAAAACGGCTATAACAATACTCGGAGTGAGTGATGCAGACACTGTTCATGTCGGAAATAACGCTGCAAATACAGCTTTTCATGGAGGCGGCTGCCAAATTAATCTTCTAGGTACATCGCTACACCCTGGGACAACGAATAAGCTGTCGCTTGGAAAATCGGACAGATTGTGGACGACCGTGTACGCAAAAACCGGAACGATTAACACATCCGACCGGAATAAGAAGCATGACATCCACTACTTTGATGACGATGAGTACAGTAAGATGACAGAGCTGTTTGAAAAGCTGTTTTTGCAATGCCGCCCTAGCACATACATCTTTAACGATGGGGACAGGGTGCACATAGGAGCGATTTCACAGGATTTTGAAATCATTATGGACGAGCTGGGAATCACGGCACAGCAGTTTGCGGGATTCTGCAAAGATATCCGCTATGATTATGCCACTTATAACGAGGATGGGACACCGGTTGAGGATAGTAAGTACATTGTCACGGACCGAGCCGGAAACATCGTGTACGACTACGCACTGCGGTATCAGGAGTTTATCTTTTTAACAGTCCATATGGTCCAACGTTTGTGGAAAATGGTAGAGAAAGCTAAGGAAGAGCGGGGGAAGGTGGAGCTGAAGGTGAGTGATTTAAAAGAAAGAATGGAGTTTTTAGAAAAAGCAGTCTACGCATGAGCGCGTAGACTGAATTTATTTAAAAGAAAGAAGGAGAAGACATGAAAGAATTTGACAAAATCAACGTAATTTACGGAGCCGTAGCAACGGTAGGAGTGGCGATTTTCGGGAAATACTGGTTCCTGTTCGCGGGGTTCTTAATCCTGAACGTAATCGACTATGCAACCGGGTACTGTAAGGCGAAATTCTATGAGAAGAATGAGTCGAGCGCTATCGGAGCAAAGGGGATCGTCAAAAAAGTGTGGTACTGGTTGGTCATCGGACTTGCATTTTTTATCTCGTACTGTTTCGTCTACATGGGAGAGCTTATCGGGATTGACCTCTCATTCATGCAGCTTTTCGGATGGTTCACACTGGCTACATACTTAGTGAATGAAATCCGAAGCATTTTGGAAAATCTCGTACAGATGAACGTGAGAGTACCGGGATTTCTGATTGCCGGATTGGCGGTCACACAGAAATTGATTGATTCGAAAACACAGTTTGAGACAGAAGAGGAGGAAGAAGAATGAGTACAGTTATTCATCACGCATCAAAAGACGAGCGCGGGAAGTATACCGGAGGGAAGGCGGGCGACCAGACGGGACAGGAGGTCTTTTCCCGCGCCTGGTACAGCCGCCCATGGACGGCGGTATATGAGCCGCCGACAGAGGATATCGGAAAGCAGGTGGCAGTGTTGTCAAAAGATGCCTGCGACAACGACTGTATCGGATATGACCAGGGACAGAGAAACACGCTACTCGAGCAGGCAAAGAAGTGCATTTGGTCCTTAAGAGGTATTAAAACGCTGTGCGAGTGCGATTGCTCGTCGCTGGCTTGTATCGTGGTCATTGCGGCGACAGAGGGGGCGTGTGAAAGCACGCTGTATTCCGGCGGCAACTGCAAGACATCAAGCACCATCGGCGCAGCTCTGAAAAAACTAGGATGGAAAGAGCATACCGAAAAGAAATATCTTAAATCCAGTGACTACCTCGGTGAGGGATGGATTCTGGTTGCTAAGGGGAAACACGTAGCAATCAACGGCACAAAGGGCAGATGCTACGCATCCGGCAGCTCATCCGCAAACAGTGGCGCGGACGGCGGTATTTGCCCATACGCAGAACCTAAGACAGCCATGCGGAAAGGAAAACGCGGGACGGGCGTTTCGTGGGTTCAGTGGCATCTTAACGCACTGATTGACAAGGGCGTCCTGCTCGGCGTCACAAGATTGGACGTAGATGGCAGCTGGGGAAATAGCACTGACGCAGTGTTTAAAGTATTCCAAACCTTATACCCGGAGACAGGCACCAGTGGAAAACCGGACGGAAGCTGCGGACCGGCTTGCAGAAAGAAGCTGAAAGCGTGTGTTGCAGAAGTGGCAAAAGAGCCGACGATTCACACCGTGCAGAAGAATGAGACACTATCCAGCATCGCACGGAAATATAAAACCACTGTAGCGGCGTTGGTGAAAGCGAATGGGATTAAAACCCCGAACAGCATCATGGTGGGACAGAAAATTAAAGTGAATTAACATTTACATAGATAATGGACAGACGAAGAGGTTTCTTTTCGCCTGCCCTTTATTTTTTGTCACAAAATTTGTCATAAAAATATGAAAGTGTGAAAAATAGAGCGGTTTGGGATTTTTTTGAACGGGTTCGACTCCCGTCAGGTCCACTAAAAAGTGTAAAAAAGGATTGGCGAAAAAACGCTAATCCTTTTTTAATGTTTCGTCCAGAACTTTTTCCAGCTCCTTCCAAAACTCCGGGCTTGCTTTTGAAAGTGCAGTCACGAAACGCTTCCGGAATGATTCGTCTTCCTCCACCATGACCTGGTTAGCAAATGCGACAATCTCCTGGTTCCGT
>OJNY01001907.1_pt1 | contig 11811 bp, 9 predicted proteins | sample 1597931 | NCBI WGS metagenome assembly OJNY01 (sample SAMN01915209, study PRJEB22387) | human gut metagenome | isolation source: stool | host: Homo sapiens | place: USA
AAAGTTGTAAAGTTTGCGTATAACTTTTTTCAATCCCTCATCATCATATTCCGCATTGTCTGGTCTTTTGTTTCCTTCGATCATCGCCATATAACCCAGATCACTTTTTTCTGCAATAGTATCAATATTTATTACTCCGATGATCTGTTTCCGCTCGTCCTCCGTCAGCTTACCAACATACCATCTTGAACCCAGCATATATTTCTCTTCGCCCGAGAACAGGATGAATTTTATATTATACGGTATCTCTGTATCTTTTAAAATCCTTGCCAGTTCAAGCACTGCTGCCACTCCGGAACCGTTATCATTGGCGCCCACCGAATCTTCTGCACTGTCATAATGGGCACTTATGATCAGATTTTTTGTAGTATCAATGGATGAGTTTTTTGTCACAATGATATTTTCACCAATGCCGTCAACAATTGCATTCTCGGCTGTTGATGCCAGAAACACATCCGCCTGCGAGGAATGCCTTATTGCATTCTCATTGTTTTCATCGTTATATTCGAATTTCTGGTATTCTATATTGTCATATCCCAGATTGCCAAAATATTCACTAATATATTCTTTTACATTCTGTATTGCATCAGAATTTATTGGACGCGGTTCAGAAGTGATTTCATCGATGATCTGTTCAATATTCTGTTCCAAAGGCTCTATTATTGTACCGTTCTGGGTAACACTCTCCGCCATTGTCTGAATTGGTGCTATTAATGATATAACCATAATTAAGGCAATTGTAATTTTTTTCATTTGTGAGCTCCCTCATTTTACCAAGTATTAATCAGTATCTTTTATCCAATAACTTTCCATGCAGAACCATAGGCTACAACGAAAGCTTTTTTTCATACCATAAACATTATCATGTGATATACTTCTGCCAATTAAATCTCAGATTTTGAAAAAGGGACAGACATTGATAAATTTACTTAGTTCCCTTCTGGGCTATGCACGGAACATTACAACCACATGATCAAAAGGCGGTAAATCTGATATTCTAAATGTACATTGTGATCCTTTTTTAACAAAATTAGCTTTTTTATCATTTATGTTATCAACTGATACTATTATACCATGAACTGCATCACCAACCAAGTGTTCTTTTTTGCTTTTACAGCGTTCGTGCAGTGCTTTTACAATTCATTGCACATCTGTAAAGGAAAGAGACTTCTTGCTATATATTATGTTAAATTCCTGAAAGTATTTTCTTTGCGTTCTCCAGGTTATTTTTTCCATTTATTTTTAGATATACTTTACTGATTTCAGAAGGCTCTCCTATTTCTCTGCAGAGATCCTGTGCCTGGGAAATGGGTATGTAGATTTCGTTGCCTTCTATTACTACAGCGGCTTTACAGGGCATATATGAGGTTTGCGGTCCTCTTGCGGAATTGCCGGATAAAGTGGTAAGATCATCTATGGCTTTGGAAGTTTCCTTCTCTTTTTCATCCAGGGAATAAAAAATATTCAGGTTTTCACCTATCTCTAAAAATTTTTCCTGTTGTTTTTTTGAAATGGCATGATTATTATAGTCTTTCATATCCCGTAGGGAACCATTTCCCAGCAATAACAACGGCATCTTCCCCAGTTCATTCTGAGTTGGATTTTTTCCAAACGCATTCATATCAATTCCTGAAAAAGTCGTTGTTTCCGTATAATCTTCAATTTTGATGACAACCGGGACTTCTATGACTGGCCAGATTTCTTTTATACCTTTTATCTTCTTCGCTTTCTGCAAAAAATCTTCATCATAAGCCAGATCTCCAAGTGGGAGCAACACAGTAAATTGCCGTTTTTCTTCTTTCATGCCTGCCAGCAGCATTCCTAATAATGTAAGTATCAATGCCAGCAGAAGTATGACTAATAAGGTAAAGCTGTCTATTTTTTTTCTTTTCAATGAGAAGCCGCCTTCCTCGCTTCTTCAAGAAGGATATTTTTCTTATGAAGCTTTCTGACCAGAATCAGGATTATGGAAATAAGCAGTACTGCAACAACTGCAGCTATGGAATACCACCAGTTATTGGTTTTCTCCTGGTCATCTTCAACCTTTAAGGACTTTATCTGGGTTTCTTTGATTTCAGAATCAAATTTTATTTCTTCCTCATATGATTTGCCATCGGCATCCTCATACGTAAGAATTAATTGACCTGCACATTTTCCTGTTTTTCCTTTTACATATATGCGAAGACTTCCCTGGGATAAATCTCCGGCCTCTATGGTCCCTAAGAATGCAGTATCGTTTGAACTTAATTCATCAGCCTTTAAGCTGACACTTGCATTGTATATTTTGTCTCTTCCGAGATTCATTGCTTTTACCGGGATCTCTACTGTATCCATAGTGTATAAAACAGATGGAATATCTGAAGCTTCCAGCTTAACACGAACCGGTTGGATGATCTGAAAAGACAGTAATTCTGTACCGGTGGTTGCCGTTGCTTTCGAATCTTCATAATCCAGAGAAAAAGTAATGACAGCCTGGCCAGGATCACAGTTTTCTGTTATAGTAATCATCTGTTCCAAAGTAATTGCTTCACCAGGAGCCAGGACTTGTACATAAAAAGAGTTTTTCTCAAATTCGATTCCTTTGTTCTCTGTAGAAAGGGAAATTTTTAAACCAAATACATTTTGACTGCAGCTTTTATTTCGAAATGTCAGCGACATTTCTGTTGTAGAACCAGCCTCCAATCGTCCACCTGAAAGATTGCTGTCTTCTAATAATAACTGCGGTTTATGTAATATTTTTTCACTTGATGAGTCTGATGTTGAATTATCTCCTCCCCCACCGCCCGAATACCCTCCGTTGTCTATAACCGGATCTGTTATCTGCGGGGCGTCACCGTCCTCCGGATTATCACTGTCTATTACAACATGAAAAGGATTCGATTTAGAACCATCACCAAAGTCATCTCCTGATGTAAAAATATCCGGATCCGGATTTTCTTTATCGGTATCAGCTTTATCAGGAGTCTTTTCATCCTCTGCCGGAGGTTCGGTACTCGTAGAATCATCCTCTTTTTCATCAAGGGTTAACGAGTTGTCATTCTCATAAGATACGGACGGATCTGAGTCCGTAAATCCTTCTTCAGCAGATGTAATCTCCGTGTTTTGAGGCTCTGTGGCAAAAACGGTAGCTGGAAGAAATATTATTGTCGTACACAATACTAATGCCGTTTTTACAAATAAATTTTTCATTATCAGGCAGTCCTTTCTCTTAAGATTCCTCCATCCATTTCATATACGTGGTCACATAAGATTCTGATGTCCTCTTCATTATGGCTTGCCAGCAAAATGGTTTTTCCTGCTGCTTTTAAATCCAGCAGCAGTTCTCTTATTTCTTCCACGCCATGTTTATCCAGTCCATTAAACGGCTCATCCAGGATCAAAAACAGAGGATCTTCCATAATGGCCTGTGCAATACCAAGGCGTTGACGCATTCCAAGGGAATATTTTCCGACTGGTTTCTTCATGTCCGGATCCAATCCTACCCTTTTTAAGACTATGCGGATATCGGCCTTCGAAATCCGGCCATTCATGTCTGCCAGGATCTCCAGATTTTTAAAGCCCGTATATTGTGTAAGAAAACCGGGAGTCTCGATAATAACTCCAAGACTTTCAGGAAAATCCACATCATGGCCTATTTTTTTTCCAAATACAAAAATAGTGCCCGTAGTTACAGGGAGAAACCCACAGATGCATTTCATAAGAACGGTCTTTCCGGAACCGTTATTTCCAACAATCCCATAGACGTTCCCTGTTTTCAAGGAAAGATTTACTTCCTGTAACACGATGTCTTCACCGAAACGTTTGGTCACGTGTTCTATTTTTACGCAGGTGTTCTGCATCATTCCACTTGCTCTTTGCGGATCACAGGCCAGATTAAATGTCCCTTCAGATTTCTTCCAATCTTCCATATAAAACACCTCCCAGAATTCCCAGCATTACTAATAAAAACAACAGTAGAAATAGCCAAACTCCTATTTTGTCCGGTCCCCAATTTTCATCAGCCAGTATCCATTCTACTGGATAAAACCATATCTGATTCTTAAAATAGCGGTCATGAAGGATAATTCCGAAATAAAAGCTTACAAAAGGGATTCCATATGCCATGTAAGCAGAATCCCATAAAATCCCGCAGCTTCCACCGAAAGTACTTATGATACTTCCGATAAGTCCTGTCCGAAATGCCTTCATGAGTAAGTCCAGAAGTGCTTCTTTCTGAATAGCACCCTTTATCTCCAGCGGATAGAACACAATAAAATTGATAAAAAGTACCGTTAGTATAGATAACGTCCAGACCATAAAACCAGATACCATAATGGAAAAAACTTTACCTTCGATATACTGTCTGCGAGTCGTTCTGGGAAGTATCTCCTTTAAAAATCCACTTTTATATTCTTGCAGAATGGAATCACTCCATGGCAATACGGCTGCTACCGGAATGGCAAAAGATACTGCCTGACTTTTTAAGGAACCTTCCAGTATACTGATAAAAGTACCACATGTCAGTGCTTTTTTTAAGCTGGGATAAGTCTGTCCAATGGCGATGGAGATGCAGGCTATCAGCCATGCTGCCAGAAAATTCTTATTAAAAAACATACGTTTTGTTTCACCCCACATAGGTTTTCCCCCTTCCGATCATGTCTTTTCTCCAAGAAATTCAAAGGTATATTTTTTCATCCGGTTAATTGCAAAAACTGCAAGAAGAACTAAAATACCCAGAAAAAACATATAGGAATGCGAGATTTTCGGGAGCAATGGATCATAACCCAAGTTATGTTTTCCGTATACTGCCTGGTTCAGAGGACTGATCCAGCAGATTAATACATTTACCTGATACATTTCGTATTTTTCTTTATGTAAAATTGCAGCCAGTACTTTCGGGTCCAATAAAAAGCCAAAAACACTGTAAAGAAGGCCAAAAATCATCCCCTTAGTCTTCCCTTTATAGAGATTTCCTACAAGGATTACAAAGCTTAAGGTCAGCGAATAACAAAACAGAAGGAAGAAAACCTGCAGCATACAGCCATAGGGTGAGATACTTTCCATGACCCTTACTGTAGAAGGGACCTGCAGGTTTTTTCCTAATTCTGAATAACCAAGCATGGCCGCAGTTTCGCTCCACAGGTTACCTGGATAACTCTTTTTCATACACAGCACGGCCGTAAACAGCAGCATCAAAACCGTATATAAAACAGTCACAAGAATAACATAAATGAATTGACCTAAAAGCCATTTTCTCTTGGTTGTCCGGGTCAGCTGGTATGGAGTAATAGGTGTCATCTTCGGCAGGTCAGAAAACATAAGAAGCAAGAGCAGCGAACTGGACAGTACTGCTATCCCATCCCCAAATGTCCAGATAAATGGTTCAATGGCCTGTACCGGTGTATCGTAGGTCTCCATTACAACCATGATTCTGCCTGTAAGCAGGAAACTAAGTACAAATTCTAACAGAAATATAAAAATAACTTTGGGATTGCGTAAAAATCCGAAGAAATTGTACCTTACAATTCCAAATACCTGTCTCATGTCAGTAACCCAGATTCCGGTTTATAATACTGCCATCCACGGCATTAATGGTAAGGAAACTTTCATTCGGATCTTTACTGGTATTTGATTCTGTTTCTCCGTTATATTCACTTTCTGAAGTCATGCTGCCGAAAAAATCCCAGACGGGGATCAAAATACCTGTGTGTGCGTCAGTAGACGGCTCATATATTCTGGCATAACCAAGAACGATCCGATCAATATTATAGACCCTGGAATTTTCATATTGCATATTATCAGCGTTTGTTACCACCATCATTTTTTCATAAATTTTCATAACCTCGCTGAATGAAAGAAGATTTAAATTCTCTGTCTTTATTTTACCAATTGTGTAGGGATTTGAATAAGTCATGCTTTCTATGCCATCTTTATCGACATAGAAACAGAGACTTTCATAAGACCATGTTTCCATTGTGCTGTCCATATCTTCCAATGCCCCACCGTCTGCAATTGTCTGAGTTACCGGCACACCATTTATGGTACGTGCATAATCAATTCTATATCCATTTCCAAAATTACCTGAACTATTATCGCCTTCAAAACTTTTGCACACCGCGTAATTCCAGTTAGAAAACTGTAAATCTGTGATGCCCATTTTTTCAACTTTTTCCTTTACAAGTTTTTTTGCTTCATCCAGGGACAGCCCGATTGATTCTTCTGTGGGTTTTTCTTCCTCTTCAGAATATCCGTAATCACACCACATTGCATCCTCCGGTATTTTTTCCCCGCCCTTGTTTGCTGCTTTCTTGATCTTGACTGACAAGGTATCGGAGCCAGTGTAAGATGTTATATAATAGTATTGTGAATCGTCTGGCATTTGTGCAATACAATCGAAAAAATTTCCGGCAACAGGTTTTGCCTCTGTCAGGGTTTTCTTTTCCGGAGCAGTTTCGTATTCCTGTTCCCATGTCTCAATATCTTCATAGATATCATAGACATAATTCCCATCATCATCTGTTCCATAGTTATACGGATCCAGGTTTCCGTTTGCAACGTCTTCTTTTAGTTCATCCAGAGTTTTTTTAATTTCATCCTTTGTCTTCACGTAATAACTATCCATGGTATAAAGTTTTGCCTCTGAGAAGAATGCGTTTGTAATACGGTCGAGAAGCTCCTGGGTAACTTCTGCCGCGGTGACAGAAATAGCAGATATCTTTTCCACTTCCGGAATTTCTACGCTTGCATCTGTATTTACCACGAGCTTGGCACTGTCATCTTCCACATGGCTTTTATAATTTTGAGGAGCATCAATGAGATTCCTGATGGTTGTCTTTGACTCTGAACCGTCATCGTTCTTGCTTTCAGATGCTTCTCCTTTAGAACCGCTAACATCATCCGCTTCCGTATAAGCATCTACAGCCTTGCTCCCCTTCGGCTTTACCAAAGAAGAATCCGGGGTCTGTGCGCATCCTGTAAACATTCCAATACAAAGCACTATTCCTGCAAACTTTTTTATGTTTTTTCTCATTTCTGGTAATATCTCCTTTCTAAGGTTGTTATAAGTATATCATCGAGCATTACACCAAATCTTTCGCGATTTGTAACTGATATGTAAACGTTAGTGTGATTACCAGAAAACAGAGACGGTAGTTCCTTTTCCCGGATTGCTTTCAATCTTCAGTTGGAAATCGTGCAGTTCTATAATTTTCTGACATAAAGAAAGACCGAGCCCTACACTTCCTTTTGCCCTGGAACGAGATTTGTCTACCATATAAAATGGTTCCGTCACCATTTCCAGATCCTCTTTCGGTATTCCCTTTCCAAAATCCTGAACCATCAGATGGTCTGGGGTTGCCTCAAGCACAATTTTAGATTCTTTCCTGGAAGCTTTGACTGCATTATCAATTAGATTTGTCACTACACTTATCATTAAGTCCTGATCAAACTTCTTTACCAATTCTTTTGGTTCACAAAATACATCAAGAGAGATGTTTTTTTCTTGAAGCCTGCAATCAATGAGTTCTTTTACTTCTTTCAGGAAATTATCCACCTGTATTTCCACTGGATTGAATGAGTCTTCCGAAGCTTCGTAGAGTCCGGTTAATTCCAGCATTTTCATAGAAAGTCTTGAAAGCCTGCGACATTCATTTTCAATATAAATCAGAGCCTTCTCCTGCCTTTCCGGGGTTAGGCGCACAGTAAGCAATGTATCTGCATAGCCTATGATTGCAGTCATTGGGGTCTTCAGCTCATGAGCCAGACTTCCAATAAGCTGTTTTTGTGTCCGGTTTATGTTAGAAAGACTTTCAATTTGTTCTTTTATTTTACCTGTCATAAAATTAAAGGTTGCACCTACCTGCGCAAGTTCTGTATTTCCCTCTGACGGTACTTTAAAATCATAAATACCTTCAGAAACAAGAAGCGTAGCTTCTCTTAGGCTTGTAAGCGGTGCTGTGATTTTTCGAAGGCTCAAATAAAGGATAATTCCCATCACCACGATCAAAGATAAAGTAAATCCACCCGTCTGAAAAAACAGCAGATGACTTTTTTCTATTACATCTGTTATATCTTTATAAGTAACAATCTGATATCCCATATTTACATTGCCATAGTAAAATAACAAAAGTGTCCTTCCATTTATCTGACTGACCATAGGGCCATGACCGTCACTGTTGCTGCCATGATCCACCATGTTTGCCTTACTTTTACATAATTCTCTTAACTTTTTTACATCGAATTCATAAACAGTTCCATTATAGATCATTTTTCCATCAAGATATAAAACCGCGCTGTCATGAAAAACCTGCCGAAAAGCATAAGTAACTATTTGGGGGCGCATTTCGTTGTCGGCATTCTGTTTCTGATTGTCAGAAAGGCTTGTTTTATTTTCAAACTGTAAGATATTTGTTCTGAATATACTGCTTTCATAACTGTTGATATTCTGTATACTCTGATTTTTCCAACAATAAGTGGTATAGAGAAAGATCCCTGACGATACCAACAAAATGATACATGTAGTCTGAGAAAAGATCTTTATTAAGAGTTTCATAAATCCACCTCAAGTCTGTAACCGATTCTGGGAATTGTTTTAATCTTATCCTGCCAGCCAAGTTTTTTCCTGATACGACCCACATGTGCATCCACAGTTCTTGTTTCTCCGCAGAACTCTTCATTCCACAGTTCCTGCAGAATCTGATTCCTGGTCAGTGCTTTATTCGGATTTTTGGCGAACACCATGAGGCAGTTATATTCCATTGGCTTTAAATAGATTTCCATGCCCATTTTTGTAACAGTACGACTAGCAGTATCAATGATGACATCACCAATTTGAATCTGTTCTTGTACAGTGCCATTACGTTCCAGTACTTTTTCAAGACGGACCATCACTTCCAGCATTTCAAATGGTTTTACAATATAATCTTCCGCACCGTCTTTTAATCCCTTTATCTTGCTCGCGATATCTCCCTTTGCGGTAAGAAATATTACGGGGATTTCATACTGCTTCAGTTTCGGTAACAGGCTATATCCGTCTCTTCCGGGAAGCATGATATCTACAAGTGCACACTGAAACGCATGATCTTGAATAATTGCTTCATATGCCTCATTTCCATCCAGATATCCTACTGTTTCATACCCTGCAATCTCCAAATTCATACATAGCAGGTCATTGATTGACATTTCGTCTTCTATCACAAGAATTCTTGCCTTCATAATTATTACCTCACATGTTTTTATAACTATCTTTTCACAGGTTAATTATACATTAAATTCTATAATGCAGTTGTAACTGATTTGTAACAGCAAAAAAGGAAACCAAAACCATTCTGTGAGAATAGTTTTGATTTCCTGTATAAACCGTTATTTTCTGATCGTTTATAACGCTGGTGAGAACATTTATTATTATTTTTACTCCATTCCAGAATCATTCGAAAGAGAGACAATGCAAATACAAAAATTATTAAAATCACTAAAATTTTCATACGTAGCCTGATTCCTTTCATTTACCTTTATCAGATCGTATCATTCAAATCACATCCACTGATGATGCGATTCCATAAGTTCTCCCGCTTGTCCATTCCTTTGGTAAAATAGGGAAGTCTTTCCTCTTCCAGCTCTTCCAGACGAGGCACATTTCCATTCAGATAATTGTCAATCCGGTATCCTGTACTTTTAAGTCTTGTAATTACGCCACCAATTTTTATATCCAGAATCTCATAACCAAATGGCTTTGCATCGTTCATCCAGATTTTTTCTCTTGATGATTTCATCTCTGTCAGATTGCAGATGATTCCAGGAATAACATTCTGACTGATATCTTTCAACGCTGCTCTGTCCGATCTGTCATATGCTGATTTTATACACATGCCCAAATCGGCTTTATCAGCTAATACCGCCGCCAGTTTTTCATAAAATGAAAATAAAAGCTGATATTTTCCTGCTTTTTCTGCACATTCCTTCATACATTTCTGTATGTTTTGGTAGTAAGATTTTGTATTGACACCTGATTCTTTCACATGATAATCAAAAATGCCTAACATTGGATCCTGGTATAACAGATATTTTGAAGGATTTTGAGCCTCTTTATTCTCTTTCGTATTTAAGAATAAGGAATCAAAATTGCCAAGTGCCATAAAATCATCAAATTCTCCGCCTGTGCAGTTCCTGAACTCCTGCTTAAGGATTGTTTCGTCATAGTCTCTGTGAAAATCAAGGTGTGCAAAAAGTACAAGTCCCGGAAGCAAAGCATCCACCGGGGTTTCTGCACCATTATCCATCCATGCTGTACAGAGAACCTCTTTTATATTGTATTTTTTACAAGTAGAAAGAGCTGCTTTGGTACACGCATAGGTCTTAGAATAATTGGGGGAAATTCCGTTCCAAATCCAAGATCCTCCTGCAAAAATAACGTTATCCGAAAGCTGCGCATGGATATCCAGCATTTTTTCATAGGTTCTGGTATCATCATGATAATAGTCCCAATATACTAATCCTAGATCTTTTTTCGGTTTTTCCCATTTGGAGCAGTCCGTGTTTTCGGGCAGATCATAGTATCCGCCTGCAGAATTTGCTGTAATGTACATATCACTCCATATCATCGGCTTTAATTCTAATTTTCTGCAAATATCTACGACCCTGTTACAATGTTCCCTGATTATCAGTGACCCTTTTTTATATCCATTTTCTTTTAGATAATTTCCAAGTCCCAGCATGACAGCCTCATCCATTCCAAGATGTACCCTTTTGGTAGAAAAATTCTCTTTTACTGAGCTGAGCAGCTTTTCAATAAACTGATAAGTTTCCTCTTTTTCAGGCTGGAGAATGTCCGCAGAATCACGAATCTTATCCATTCCCGGCCACTTCAGCGCATTGTGCAGATGAGCCAGGGTCTGAATACACGGAACAAGCTCTACCCCAAACATGGAAGCGTAAGCATCCAGTTCTTTTATTTCGTCCTTGGTGTATTTTCCGCGATAAGCTCCAAAATAAGGCTGCCCCTCTACTTCATAGGTATCTTCTGTATAAAGCATGAGTACATTCATTCCAAGTTTTGCCAGTATCTTGATCAGGAATTTCACCTTTTCAACTGTAAATACAGCATTTCTGGAACAATCCAGCATAAGACCGTTTCTTTCAAAACAGACATGCTCTTGATATTGAAATTCATTTTCTTCCATATGATGTATGGCATAATTAAGTGCGCGGTAATAATGAGATATTTCCCGACAGATGATATGAATCTGGTTTTTTCTTTTATTGATCAATATTTCTGGTCTGTCCTGAAATTTAACAAACAATTCTATGTTTTGGTTGAAACCGTCCTTTTCAGCGAGCAGTATTTCAGTACCTTTTTTAATAGTATTATACTCTTTCTTATCAGATGAAAAAACAACGTTCATACGTATTCCTCTTTCTTTAGAAATTCTGCTCTTCTTAATAAATCAATCTTTTTAGCAGAGCATCCCCTGTCAATGTTCTATTTTATTCGTTTGTAAATAATCGGCTCATCATAACCAAAAGTTCTTTTCCCATTTACTTCCATGGACTCTGATACTTCCAATTGATTTTCAGTGAACTTTTCATGCAGAGAAAATTTCAATACGGGAGAAAACATACTTACACTTCCGCCTTCCCATATATCACCTGATTTTCTGAAAAATGCAGGAGTAAATTTTGCAGAACACTTTAGCTGATCATAGTCGGCACCTTTGAAGATTTTGTAAGTAAAATTCTTTTTATCATATCCTTCCGGTATCTCATAAGAAATAAGTTTTATTGAATTGCTTTCTTCCATGAAAAGAAACAAATGTGAAGAGGAACGGGTAGTTCCCT